>SXGU01156633.1_pt1 | contig 20168 bp, 13 predicted proteins | sample 3174531 | NCBI WGS metagenome assembly SXGU01 (sample SAMN11356863, study PRJNA531348) | freshwater metagenome | isolation source: freshwater sample F1-140 | place: China: Fuxian Lake, Yuxi | collected 2017-12-25 | reverse complement strand
CTTCCGACCGCCGATCGCTGCCGCATCTTTTTGAAAATCTGCGACGCCGTCGCCTACGCGCACCGCAATCTAATCGTTCATCGAGCATCTGTTCGGCGCGACGGGCGATGGTGCTCTTGCCCGAGGCGCTGAGCCCGGTGAGCCAGACGACGGCGCCCTTCTGGCCGACCGCCTGCTGGCGTTCCTCGTTGGTGACGTTGGCGCCGTGCCAGGTGATGTTGGTGGCCTTGGTGGACATGCTCGGGCTCCTTGAGAGGGGCCGCGCGCATACCCTCCCGCCTGGACGCCCGCCACCCTCAGGACATGGCCACGTTGCGCCCGACGGTGAGGCCGATCGCGTAGACGGTGACCTGTGGGTTGACGCCGAGGGAGGTGGGGAAAACCGAGGCGTCGGCCAGCCAGATGTGGTCGTGCCCGTGAAGTCGCCCGCTGGGCGCGACCACGGCAAGGGACGAGTCGGCACCCATCCGGCACGTGCCCATCGGGTGGGACGCGTACATGCCGATCTGGTGGGCGGGGATGTCGTCGGTGATGGCGGCGTCGATGTCTTCCGGGCGCTCGATGACGGCCACGCCGTGGATGCCGGTGACGACGGCCTCGGCGCCGGCCGCGAAGTAGATTCGCGCCTTGGTGCGCATCGCCTCGAGCAGCACGCGCCGGTCGCGATCACCGAGCCAATACCAGAGCCCGCCCGTGGTGACCTGGCCGACCGAGTCCTCGTCGTGAACCACGGCGCCGGCCATTGCGCAACGTCGCAGGTCGGCCATCCATTGTACCGCTTGCGACGGCGGCAGGGGCACGCTGACCCAGGCCTGGTCGGGCGGGGCCGTGAAGACCTGAAGGAGGAAGCCCTTCTCCCACTGGTCGACGTAGTAGCCCTGGGTGACGCCCGTCCAGGGCTTGATGTCGTGGGGGAAACGCGCCAGCGTGGCGGCGGTGGGGTGAACATGCAGGTTCTCGCCGATGGGGCCCTGGCCGAGCCCGTTCTCGAGCAAGAGCCGCGGGGTACCGACGGCACCCGCCGCGAGCACGACGTGCTGCGCGCGCACCTCGAAACGCCCGCGTGGCGTGTCGCTCGTCGGGTCGAGGGTGACCCCGCGCACGACCACGCCCCCGCCTTCCTCGACCTGCTCCACTCGGCAATCGCCCATGGCGGTGACGAGGCCCGTGGCGAGGGCATCGGCGAGGAAGGTGCGGTCGCCGCTCTGTTTGGCGCCGATGTTGCAGCCCTGCTGGCAGGAACCGCAGCCCACGCAGGCGGGCGCCGCGCGCGCCAGCCAGTCGCCTCGCAGGCCGAGCGCGTCGGCGCCGCGCTTGAAGATGAGGTTGTTGTCGCGCTGGACTTCCACGGGATTGACCGACACGCCCAGCCGTTGCCAGATGCGGTCGAAACACTGGTTCATCCAGACTTGATCGAAGTCGGTGCACCCGTGATCGTGACGCCAGCTGGCGAGCACCGAGTCGGGCGTGCGGAAACAGATGGCGCTGTTGATGAGCGTGCTGCCGCCGACGCCCCGGCCGCCAGGGAGCACCATCACCGCGTTGCCCTGCGTGGCCCTCGTCCCGCGGCCATCGTACAGGTGGCGCCAGGCCCAGGTGGCCGAGTGCTTGAAGGAGCTCGGCTGCCAGTGGCTCCCGGCCTCCACCACGGCGACGGTCTTGCCGCGCTCGGCGAGGGCGGCCGCCGTGGCGGTGCCGCCAGCGCCCGAGCCGATGACGACGACGTCGACCTCCACGCGCTCGTCCAGGGCGTAGTCGGCCACCCCGCGCTTGCCGGGGACAAAGGGGGTCACGACCCGGCCCTACGCGGCGCCAGCGTGGCACTCGGCTTCCCAGCCGAGCGCGGCGCGGACTTGCGGCGCGTTGAAGTAGGCCCAGCCCACGCAGGTCTTCAGCACCTCGTAGGCCATGCGGCGCGGGACGTTGCCCGGCTCGGCCCAATCGGCGAGCACCTCCTCTCGAGCGAGGGGCTCAAGCGCCGAGAAACGCGCCCCGTGGGTCGCCAGGCTGCCGTACTCGATACCGCGCAGAAGGTGGCGGAACACCGGCGCCACCACGTGGTCGAGGTCATCGACGAGCAGGCGATCCAGCTCGGTCGCCACGTCGACGGCGTTGCCGACCACCCCGATGGGATTGCCCACCGGGAAGAATGCCTCGGCCAGCGCGGCGACGACGTCGACCTCGGCCGCAGAGAACAACTTCCGCCCGGGCGCGGGTGCAGGCAAGTGCGCGAGCACACCCCCCGCGCCGAGGGTGGTGACGGCGGCGGTGGCGGCGAGGACTTGGCGGCGGGTGATCATGCCCCAAAGATACTGACTGGTCGGTCGAACCGCTAGGGGGAGGTGCGAAAAAGTTTACGCACCTGCTTCGGGAGGGGAGGGCTTCCGCCCTCTCGCGCTCCGGTCTGCTCGCGGCCCGGGCCGCCGGGTTTCGCACCGTTGGCCGCCGGGGAGTGTCACGGGTGAGGGGGAGAGCGCCACGGCGTGCGCGCTACGTGCGCGCACGCCGCCGGAGACCGGAAAGCGGTCGCCGAAGGCGACGCGGAGAGAGCGTCGGCCCAGCGGGCCGCGTGCCCGATAAGGGCGCGAGCGAACGCAGCCCGCCGGCTGGAGGCGCGCGACAAGCGCGCCGTGAAGCTGGGCTTGGAGGCCGAAGGGCATGGCGCGGTAGGGGGAGAGGGCGCCTCCGGGCCCTCTCCCCCCGCCAACACCACTACGGCGCGCCGCTAAACAGGTAGATCGCCCCCGCGCTCGAGCCCCAGGTGTCGTTGTCCGGCGCGCTCACCATCACGTCGAGCTGGCCGTCGCCGTCGACGTCGCCGCTCGGTGCCACGAAGCGGCCCATCGACTCGGCGCCGGTGCCATCAAACGTGGCGTCGGCGTTGGACAGGTCGGTCTCGCCCGAGAAGGGGCCGTAGAGCAGGTAGGCCACGCCGGTGCTGGCCGAGTAGCCGTCGCCCGCGTAGGCGCCCACCAGGACGTCGGCGCTGCCGTTCTCGTCGAGGTCGCCGGGGCTGGTGACCGCGAGGCCGGCGTAGTCGCCGCTGGTCTCGCCGACGAAGGTGGCAAAGGCCACGCTCCCGGCGTCGCCGGAGGCCGCGGTGCCCGCAATCAGGTACGCCTTGCCGGAGGTGCTCCCGCCGGAGTCGTTGCCCGAGGCGCCCGCGAGGATCTCGGCCAGGCCGTCGTCGTTGGTGTCGCCGATCAGCGCGAGCGCGATGCCGAAGGCGTCGCTCGTGGCGTCGCCGGTGAAGCTCAGGTCGGCCGTGGCCACGCCGCCCGAGGCGAGCGGCCCGTAGAACACGAACACCGTGCCCGAGGCCGAGCCCCCGTCGTCGGCGTCGTCGACGCCCACGACGAGGTCGACTTGCCCGTCGCCGTCGAGGTCGGCGTCGCCGGCGATGCTGCCCGAGCCCATGGCGTCGCTCGACCGCGCGCCGGTGAGCTTGACCGTCGCGGTGCTCGCGTCGGCGTCGGCGGCGATGGGGCCGGCGAAGACGTAGACGGCCCCGGCGGCGGAGGCGCCGCTGTCGTCGCCGGAAGCACCGACGATCACGTCGGCGAGGCCGTCGCCAGTGAGGTCGCCGCCGGCGGCGAGGCCGATGCCGAAGTTGTCTTGCGAGTCCTCGCCCACGAGCTTGTAGCCGAGGCTGGCGAGCGAGCCGGCGGCGAAGTTGGTGCCCGGGATGACGTAGACCGCGCCCGCGGTGCTGCCACCGTCGTCGTCGCCGTAGGCCGACACGATGGCATCGGGCAGGCCGTCACTGTCGTAGTCCTGTCCGGCCGCGATGTCCTGCGCTGCGACGTCGCTCGAGGTCTCGCCGTACATCGCCACCGGGCCGCTGTCGCCCATGTTGACGTCGGACGAGAAGGGGCCCTCGATGAGGTAGGCCGTGCCCGCGTTCGACGCCGAGTCGCCGTTTCCGTAGGCGCCGCCGAGGATATCGACGTAGCCATCACCGTCGAAGTCGTCCGCTGCGGCGGCGAAGCCGAAGTAGTCGCTGCCATCCACGCCGGTGAGCACGTAGTCGGCGCGCGGGGCGAGGTAGCTCCCGGAAAGCTGGCAACCCTCCGACACGCCGTCGCAGTCGTTGTCGATGTCGTCGCCGCACACCTCCTCCGCGGCCGGGTTCACGTCGATGCTGCTCTCGTCGCAGTCGAGGCAGTCGCCGTAGCCGTCGCCGTCGGCATCGCTGCTCTCGTCGGCCGCGCCACTGCAGTCGTTGTCGATGGCGTCGCAGTCGTCGGTGGCGCCGGGGTTGACCGTGGCGTCGGCCTCGTCGCAGTCGCCGCCCACGCGCACGTAGCTGGTGGGCACCGGGCAGTCGGTCGTGGCCGTGCTGTCGTCGCCGTAGCCGTCGCCGTCGGCGTCGGCGTACCAGGTGGGGTTGGTGACGAGCGGGTCGGTGTCGTCGCAGTCGGCCACGCAGGCGCCGCTGGAGCAGTCCACACAGGCGTACACGCCGTCGGCATCCGCGTCGAGCTCGTCGTCGCCCACGACCTCGTCGCAGTCATTGTCGACACCGTCGCAGTACTCGAGCGAGGTGGAGTAGCGGCTGGCGTCGGCGTCGTCGCAGTCGCCCGCGCACTCCATCTCGGCGTCGGCGTCGGCGTCGGCCTCGTCGCTCGGCACGGTGCCGTCGCAATCGTTGTCGACCCCGTCGCAGGCCTCCGTGGCCGCGTCGTAGCTGGTGGCGTCGTCGTCGTCGCAGTCGCCGCAGCTCTCGTTCATGCCGTCGGCATCGTCGTCGCGGTCGGCGCCGTCGACGTAGGTGACGTAGAGGTCCTGGTAGAGCAGGGTCGTGGTGGCGGGGTCGGTGTCGACGCTGCTCGGCTGGTAGCCCCCCGTGTAGGCGATGTAGCCGACGGGGGTGAGGTTGATGTCTTCGCTGAAGCTGGGGCTGCGGTCCTGATAGTGCTCCAGCGACCCCGAGGCGCCCACGCCCACGAGGTACAGCTTCCCGGCCGAGAGCGGCGCATCGAGGGAGCCTGAGCTGTACCAGCCGTCCACGCCGCTGGTACCGGTCGATACGCTGGCGATGAGCGTGTAGGTGCCGTCGCTCTCGTCGGCCTCGAAGACCCGGAAAGACGACGGGCTCGAGCCCGGGTCCATGTAGACACTGAAGCGCTCGAGGGTCATGTCTTCCGAGGCGGTGTACACGTTGCCGTAGAAGGCGCCCGAGTAGGTGAGCGTGACGCTGCCCACGCCAAACTCGCTGTTGTCGGTCACGACGCCCGACACCGCGTCGATGAAGGTGTCGCAGTCGTTGTCGACGCCGTCGCAGGTGTCGGCCGCTGCTGGGTTGACGGCGGGATCGGTGTCGTCGCAGTCGTCGCCCGATGTACAGAGCGCCTCGCTGAAGTAGCCGTCGGCATCGACGTCGTAGTCCTCGTCGATGTTCGCGTCGCAGTCGTTGTCGAGCCCATCGCAGAGCTCGGGGGCGCCGAGGTAGACGGTCGCGTCGTCGTCGTCGCAGTCGTCGCCGCCCCAGCCGGTGGCGGCGCCGCCGTCGCCGTCGCGATCGGTGTTGACCGTGAAGTCGTCGGTGACGGTGGTGGTCTCGCCGATGGCGTTTTCCACCGTGACACTCAGGGTGTGGGTGCCCGCGGCGAAGCTCGTGAAGTCGAGGGTGCTCTCGTAGCGGGTGCAGAGCTCGTCGCAGGCGAGGTCGCAGTCGCCAGGGGCCGCGTCGCCCGCGGTCACCGTCGCGAGGGTAGTGCCGTCGACGTCGAAGCTCACCGTCGCGACTGTCTCGTCGTCAGTGGCGTAGATCGCCACGTCTTCGGTGGCGTCGACGGTGCCCAGGGTGCTGACGAACTCGGCGTCGAGGGCCTGATCGACGATGACGTCGATCTCGGCGCGCGTGCTGTTTCCGGACTCGTCGATCGCGGTGGCGCCGAGCGTGTGCACGCCGGAGCCCGCGCTGCACGACGACCAGTTCACCCGGAAGGGGGAGCGCGTGTCCTGGCCGAGGTCGAAGTGGTCGACGTCGAAGATGACGCCTTCCACCGAGGTGTCGTCGTCGACACTGACGATGAGCGTGGTGGTGCCGGCCACGTAGTCGCCGTCGAGGGGCTGGTCCCACTCGACCTCCGGGGGCATGTCGACGTCGACCTTCACCGAGGCGGTGCCCTGGTTCCCTGCGGCATCCTCGGCGATGACCTCGATGGTGTACTCGCCGACCCTCTCGGCGCTGGCGTCCCACGCGAACTCGTACGGCGCCTCGGTGTCGACGCCGAGGGACACGCCACCCACGGAAGCGGTGACGAAGTCAACCCCCACCGCGTCGGTGGCCTCGACGAGCACGGGCACGATGCCGTTGACGTTCTCGCCGCGGGTGGGAGAGGTGATGGTGACCGCAGGGGCGGCCTGGTCGACGTACACGAGCACGCGCGCCTCGGTACGCTTGTCGTTGCTGTCGATGGCGGTGGCGCTGATCACGTGGGCGCCGTCGCTCACGCTATCGATCGGCCATGCGAAGCTGAAGGGCTCGGTGCCGATGATCGCGGCCTCCACGCCGTCGACCGCGAACTTCACCTGCTCCACCGCCTTGTCGTCGTAGGCGTTGGCCTCCACCACCGTGTCTTCGGTGACCGTCGACAAGTGCGCCGGGCTGGTGATGGTGATGAACGGTTCTTCCTTGCACTTTTCCTGGGTGTTGTCGATGCTCACGCGCACCCGGTCGACCACGGTGGTGCCGTCGGGGAAGGCGGCCTGGACGGCCACGTCGTGCGCACCGTCGTCGCGCGCGGTGGTGTCCCAGGTCCAGGCGTAGGGCGGGATGGACTCCGACCACTTCTCCACGCCGTCGATGAGCACGGTGAGGATGGCCTCCGGCTCGGCGGTGTAGGCGGCGATGGGGGTGTCGCCGCAGAGGACGTCGCCCTCCTCCGGCGAGAGCAGTTCAACGCGGTCGGGGTCGACGTCGCCGTTCTGGACCAGCACCAGGCTGCTCACGTTGGCGAGGTTGCCGGCCGTGTCGGTGGCGACGACGCCCACCAGGTGCTCGCCGTTGACCAGCGTGCTGGTGTCGACCGCGAGCTCCCAGGGCGCGGCGGTGACGCTGCCCATCACCACGTTGTCGACCACGAAGTCGAGGCCCGCGACGCCGCCCGCGTCGTACACCTTGGCACGCAGCGTGTAGCTACCTCGGATGGTCGCGCCGTCGTCGGGCGCCAGTAGCTCCAGCGTCGGCGCCGTCTCGTCGACCGCGTCGAGCGGGCCGGAGTCGCCGTTGCCGGTGGGTTCCTTGTCGTCGGAGGGGCAGCCGAGGAGGAGCCAGATCATCGCGAGAACTTATCGCGCGGCGCCCTCGTCCGCAGCGTTATTCGACCGGCTCGGCCGCACTGACCGCCGCCGCTCGGGGTCCCCGTCGACGTCGCCGCCGCGCGGGCGGGGCCCCGTTGGCGTCGGCGGCCGATTCATCGCGGCCCAGCACGTCGTTGACGATCTCCACCCAGGTGCCGCCGTAGAGCGACTTCTGCCACGCCCGGATCTCGTCGACAGACTCGACCTCTTCGCGCGTGCGGGGCGCCTGCCGGGTGAGGTTTTTGAGCAATGAGTTGCTCGCGACGGCCACGGGCGGGAGGCCCCGCGCCTCCACTTCGGTGTTGCGCCAGGCTTTGAGCGCGGCCATCAGTCGCTCTGCCCGCGGTCCCCGCAAGCCGCCCTCCACGCGGGGTTCGCGCTCGGGCGGCTCGGGCAGGGGCTCGGTGTCGGCGAGCCCGGCCACGACGGCATCGACCAGCTCGGGGCCGAAGCGCCGAACGAAGGGTGCATTACGACGAAAGGCGGCAGCCAGCGCGTCAGTGCTCTCGGGACGACGCTGGGCGAGCTCCAGCAAGATCTCCTCGGGCAGGACCCGGTACACTGGCCGGTCGGCCTCGGCCGCCACCCCGTCGCGCCAGGCAAAGAGCGCTCGAAGCACGCGCTGTCCCGTGGGGTCGAGCTGCTTGGAGCCCTTCACCCGCCAGAACTCGCCGGGATCGTTACGCGGGCGTACCCACTCGCGCGCCTCCACGATCCCGCACTCCTCCAGGACGTGCTCGAGGCGACCCACCTGGGTGAGTCGCCGCACGAGGATGTCGCGCAGCGCCGGGAGCCAGTGGCTGTCGCCTCGCGCGTACTCCAGGTGCTCGTCTTGCAGTGGCCGCTCGGCCCAGTCGTGTCGCTGCCACTTCTTGTCGAGCTCGACGCCCCACCAGGTGCCCACCAGGTCGGCGAGGCCGATGCGGGGCAGGCCGAGGAACTGAGAGGCGATCATCGTGTCGAAGATGTTGCGCATCTCGAAGCCGAAGTCGCGCTTGAGACAGACTACGTCGTAGTCGGCGCCGTGGAACACCTTCACGATGTCGCGACTTGCAAGCACGCTACCGAGCGGCGCCAGGTCGACGGCGAGAGGGTCGATCACGTAGTCGGTGTGCAGGTCGGACACCTGCACCAGGCACACCTTCTCACGGTAGTGGTGCATGCTGTCGGACTCGGTGTCGACGCCGATCACCCTCGCTCGCGACAGGGCCGACACGCAGTCAGCCAGGACTTCCGGGGTTTCGACGAGTACGAGCGGGGTCTGTCCGAACATGAGCCCGTGCGGCTAACGCGAGACCGCGGCGATCGCGTCGATCTCCACCCGCACGTCGCGCGGCAGTCCCGCCACGGCCACGGTGGCCCGCGCCGGACGCCCCTCGCCGAAGCGTCGCGCGTAGACGGTGTTCATTGCGGCGAAGTCGCTCATGTCGCGGAGGTAGACCGTCGTCTTGAGCACGTGCTGGGCATCGGAGCCCGCCGCCTGGAGCACGGCGAAGAGATTGTCGAGTGCGCGCTCCGTTTGCTCGGCCACGCCGCCCGCCACGACCTCGCCGGTCGCGGGGTCGAGCGCAATCTGTCCCGAGCAGTACACCAGACCCTCGTGCACGATGGCCTGGCTGTAGGGCCCGATGGCCGACGGCGCCCCGGCGGTAGAAACGAGGTTCATGGCTCGTACACCGCGACGTACGGCAGGTTGCGGTACAGCTCGCCGAGGTCGAGGCCGTAGCCGACGACGAACTCGTCGGGGATGGTGAAGCCCACGTAGTCCACACGAACGTCGATCTCGCGGTTGCTCGGCTTGTCGAGCAGCGATGCCACCCGGATCGAGCTCGGCCCTCGCACCTGCAAGGTGCGCAGGAGGTAGTCCATGGTGAGGCCGGTATCGACGATGTCTTCGACGATCAGGCAGGCCTGTCCCTCGATGCTGGCGCGCAGGTCTTGCGTAATCTGCACCGCGCCCGAGGACGAGGTGCCCCCGTGGTAGCTCGCCACGCCGAGGAACTCCACACGGACATCGCCGGGAATCGCCCGGACGAGATCGGCGAGGAATAGGAAGCTGCCCTTGAGCACGCCAATCACGGTGATGGCGCAGTCGGGATTGTCTGCCCGGATCTCCTGGCCCATCTCGGCGATGCGCGCGGCGATGCGTTCGGCAGGGATCAGGGGACGGAGCGTGGCCGACATGGTGCTTATACCCAGGAGTTGTTGAGGACTTCGCCGAGGCCGCCAGCGCCGGGGACGATGTACTGGTGGTCGTCGAGGCCCGACTCCTCGGCCGGGATCGTACCCGGCGCGGCAGCGAGGGCGCGACCCGAGGAAAATGCGCGGTCGAGGCGGATCGCGTGGATGTGCACCTCCGGATGGCGGGCGTGCACGTTGCGCACGTACTCCGGGGTGACGATGAGGTGAACGAACACCACGCGCGCCGGTCGACCAAAACCGGCGCGGAGGTAGTGATCGAGCACCTCGCAGAGGGATCCGCCGGTGGCGCCCATGGGGTCGGGAATGACGAGGACCGCCCCGTCGACCGTGCCCCCGATCTTCGCGCCCGCCACCGCGCTTCCGGTGACGCTCCCCGACTCGTTGGTGACGCGAGACACGAACATGTGGTCCTGCCGGACGCCGACGGGGTCGAGCAACTCGTTGAAGCGGTCGTAGAAGAGCTGCGAGGACAGGATGCCGGCCCGCGCGACGTCGACCACCACCACGCGCTGGTCGCGCGGGATCACCAGTCCCTCGTAGGCACAGTCGGGGTGTTTGGCGGTCATGCGCGTGGGCACGCGCGTGGCGACGGCGGCCAACTCGGCGCTCGCCACGCGGGTGAACAGGTACTCGAATAGCCGAGTGGCGAGGCGGCCCACCTCGGGCTGCTGCACGTCAGGACTGCCGAGTCGCGACAATAGAGTCAGTGGCCACGGCTCGCCGTGCAGCGTGACGTTCGGGCCGTAGGCGTGCGGCGTGCCCCGGGGGGGCTCGGGCGCCGTGGCCCACGCAGAGTCAGACATCGTCGCCTCCCATGAGATCCTGGACGAGGGCCAGCGTATCTAGCAACACGTCGAGCGTGCCCCCGGCGTAGAGCCGACCTAGCCACGGCACGAGCCCCTCGTTGCTCAGCTCGGTGTCGGTGATGGCCGCTCGCACCGTGCTCGACTCGAGCACCTCCAGGGCGGGTGTCACCAGCGCGCCATCATCGAGACGATCAGCGAGGGCGGGGAGCGCTTCCAGCTGCGGGTCGGCGTCGAGCAGGGTGCGCGCGCGGTCGAGCAACTGCGCCGTTTCCGTGTCGTTACCCGCGAGCAGGAGCCTGCGGAGGTTCTGCGCGGCGGTCCACGTGGATGGCTGCGCCACCACCGCGTTCATCGCCGGGGAGAGCGCGGCCACCGTGTCGGGGTCGGTCGCGACGATGACGAGATCGAAGTACAGGTCGAGGTCGGCGGGTTCGACATTCGTGGGGAAGGCCGTCGTGGCCTGCCGATCGTCGGGCGACACGATGCCTGGGGCGGCGTCGAGCGCGCGCTCCAGCAGCTCCGTGTGGTCGAGGTCGCGCAGCAGCTCCTCCAGGGGCTCGACCAGCTGGTGGTTGTGGAGGGCGGAGGCCGTGTCGACCACGGCAGGGATCTGCGCCTCGGTGGCCGAGAGAAAGCCGATGAGCGAGCGCAAGAGCGCCTCGGACGAGGGGTCGCTGAGCCGGTCGATGGCCTGGAGGTCGCTCACCATCTGCGCGTCGATCACCGGGCAGATGCCGCTGTCGGCCACCGCGCCGAGGATCGCGTCGGTGAGCGGGTAGCCGAGGGCGTCGCCGAGGATGTCGACACCGTCGCTGGCGCTGTCGGGGTCGAGATTGGCGATCTGCTCGAGGATCTCCACGGAGAGGTTCCCGAGGCTCCAGGTGACGTCGAAGAGGATGGCGTCGAGCTCGCAGTCGATGGACTGGTTGCCGTTGCGGAAGAGCCGCAAGAGCGCGACGAGCGCGCTGTCTTCACCGTCGTCGAGCGAGTCGCCGGCGCTGTCGACCGAGGCCAGGTACGAGACGCCGTCGTCGAGCTCGGCGAGCCGTCCGGACTCGTGCTCCTCGATCACCCAGTCCTCGATCGCGTCGCGCTCGTAGTTGCCCTGGAGGATCGGCGTGGCGGCGCTGCCGATGGCCACCAGCGCGTCCTCGGCCATCGCCGCCGAGAGAAAGTCGCGCAGGCTGTCGCCGGTGGGGCCCCCGTTGCGGTCGTTGCTCGTGTCGACCACCTCGCCGAGCACGTCGGCCATGAGCGCCGGCCAGTCGGCGAGCAGGGCGGCGAGGCCCTCATCGGGGGCATCGGGCAAGAGGACCAAGGTCCAGAGCAGCCGCGGGGTGTCGTCGCTCCGAAGGGCGTCGGAGACGGGGCCGAGCGGGGCCAGGTCGGCGTCGAGGAGCGCGGTGGCCACGGCGCCGAGGGTGTCGCTCAGGGGGACGATGAGGCCGGCCTCGAGCGCGCTGCCGCTGTTGATCGACACGGTGTGGCCGAGCTCCTCGGCAGGACTGGCGTAGGCCAGTTCGAGGAGCAGCCCAGCCACGGCGCGGAGATCCTCGGGATCGCTGCCAGTCGCCAACGCGCTGTCGAGCAGGCCCGCGAGGGAGAGCTCGCTCGACCCGTCGACCAGGGCGTCGGCCGCGTCGAGGAGGCGCAACCCAGCGACGCCACCTCGCACGGGCGCATCGATGGCCGCGTCGAGTCGAGACAGCGCCCGGAGCGTGCCCTGCCGGTCGAGACAGGCGTAGATGGCGTGCATCTCGGCCGTGTCGGCGCGGTCGAGGCCGTCTTCCAGGTTGAAGTCGTAGCAGGGCCCGCCCGGCTCAACCTGCGTGCTCCAGTCCTGCCGCGACTCGAAGAAGGCGCAGCCGAGGAGCAGAAGCAAGGGGGAAGCCCGGGAAGAAGGCTAGTCGAAGAGGTAGCGCACGCCCGCGGTGCCGCTCACCAGCGGGTAGAGGCGCTTGCGATAGCGTGCCCCGCCGGTGGCCTCGGCATGGAACTGCAGGTGGCGGGCGATGGTGTAGGTGCCGCCAATGCCGACCTGCGCCTGCGCGAACTCGGTCTGGTCGCTGGTGAGGAAGCCGGCACCGACAAGGCCGACGATCACGCCCTGGAGGGCCTCGGGTTCGCCAATCACGCCGAACTGCAAGCCGGCGTCGATCACGCCCACGTGGCGACCTTCGTCGGTGCGGAGGTTGTAGGTGTAGTCGCCCGAGGGGGCGACCACCGGCCAGTCGAGCTCGTAGTAGAGCCGAAACAGACCGTTGATCTTGTAGTCCTTGTCGCCCACGATCAGCTCGACGCCGCCGCCCGCATTGGGGTTCAGCTGATTGACCGGTTCCATCTGGGTGTATTCCCCGATGGCGTTCTCCTGATAGTAGTACAGGCGGTCGGTGTGCATGCCACCGGTGCCCAGTAGGCCGAAGCCGCCGGCCTCGGCGTAGGGGGTGGCGGCGAGGAGGGCGATGGCGAGCATCAGGCGTGCTCCGGGGGGAGGGGAGGGACCGCGACTTGTAGCCGGGCATCGGCCTCTTCGCAAGCGACGGCGTGCCGACGATTCATTGTATGGAAGATTACCGTATCGGCGCTTGTCTTGACGACCCAACGGCGCGAGTTGGCGTCGCGACCGCGTTGCGCGGATGTCGTGTCCATCGCGATCTTGGAAATTTGCGTTTCTAAGTCATTGAAATAATTGCGATTTTGGAATTTTGCGATCCGTTCCTAGGGGGTGAATGGGTCGGCAACCTAGGCGCTAGGCCCATCTTCGTGGGGTCAATCCCCTTGCGCCCGCAGATCGTTTTTGCTACTTCTGCGTTGCCGACTCGCGGTCGCCTATCGTGAGCCCGGTCAACCAATCCGTCCCCCCAAACCACGTGGAGTTGCTCATGAATAAGAAGGAGATGATCGCGAAGCTCGCCAAGAACACCGGCCTGTCCCAGGCCAAGGCGGGCGAGGTCCTCAACGCCATCTTCAGCGCCGACAAGGGCAAGGGCATCATCGCCACCGAGCTCGATGCGGGCCGCAAGGTCACCATCCCGGGCTTCGGCACCTTCGGCAGCAAGAGCCGCGCGGCCCGCACGGGTACCAACCCGGCGAACGGCAAGAAGATCAGCATCACCGCCAAGAAGTACGCCTACTTCAAGGCCGGGAAGACCCTGCGCGAGCGCGTTTCCAAGTAGCCGCGCCTTCGCACGCTGCGGCCGGGGCAACCCGTCCGTAGCTCGCGACGCCGTCGAGCCCAGCTCGGCGGCGTCGTTATTTCAGCGGTAGTCGATGGGTGTGCTTGACGAGTCAAGCACCACCGGGCGGCTGAATCAGTCCCCCGAGTCGTCGTCGCCGGTATCGCCGGTGTCCGCGCTGCCGTTGCGCTCGACGAGCAGCGTGGCCGTCGGCGACTGGCCATGCACGTTGGTGATGCTCACGCCGTAGCTCCCGTCGCCGAGCATCGGCACCGCGAAGACCACGCTCTCTACGCACTCGGCACAGTCAGCCGCGCACTCATCGCAGTCGTCGCAGCTGGTACACTGGCTCTTCTCGCGACACTGGTCGCAGCTGTCGCAGCCGGGTCGCTGCACGTCGCTCACGATGGCGTCGGTGGCTCCCACCCGCACCACCGTGTCTTGCACGCTGGTGAGCGAGCGTGCGGTCGCGGTGACCGTCTGCCCTGGCGCCGCCGAGGTTGGGTACAGGACGGGCGTGCCGAGGTCGCAGTGGAGCGAGTAGGACTCGGTGTCGTCCTCGCAGCCCCCGACCAGGAGGAGGGGAGCGAGGAGAAGGGCAAGAAACATCGCGGCTACCACTCCGAGGTGAGCATGTCTTCGGTCGTCTTCTGGCCAGCCTCGGCCACCTCGCCGCCGGGCACCGTCCCGGGGAGGAAGGGCATGGACCGACCGCCGGTCATGGGCCGCCCCGTGCTCTCGTCGATCCCAGCCCACACCACGTTGCCGTGCGCTGAGAAGCGGCCCGCCTCCTCTTTCGGCACGGCCTTGCGGGTGTAGTCCATCCAGATCGGCAAGGCCGTGTGACCGCCGGTGGCGGTGGCCCCCAGCGTCTTGGGCTGGTCGTAGCCCACCCACACCGCCGTGAGGACCGTGGGCGAGTAGCCCACGAACCAGGCGTCGCGGTTCTCGTTGGTCGGGCCCGTCTTGCCCGCGAGGGGGAGACCCAGCTGCGAGGACTTGGCGGCGGTACCGGCGGTGGCCACCTCGACGAGGAGCCAGTGCGTGATGTCGGCGACGGCCGGATCGAGCACCTGCGGCCACTCGGGGGGAGGTGTGTACTGCTCCAGCACCTTGCCATCGCGGTCGATCACCCGTTCGATGTAGTGGGGGTCGACCTTGCGGCCGCCCGTGGCGAAGGCGCTGTAGGCGCGCGCCACCTCGGGGATGGTGAGCGAGGCGCTGCCGAGGCCCATCGAGAGGTCGATGTCCATGTGCGACTCGATGCCGAGGTTGCGGGCGAGCTGGTAGACCGGGTCGAGGCCGATCACGTCGAGCACGCGCACGGTCACGACGTTGCGCGAGAGAGCAAGCGCACGACGCAGCGTGATGTCGCCGAGGTAATCCTCGCCGTAGTTCGCTGGCTTCCACAGCTGATTCTTCAGCGTGTTGTAGATGAGCGGAGCGTCCTGGACGATGGTGCCGGTGGTGAACTTCTTCGACTCGATGGCCGCCGCGTAGACGATGGGCTTGAAGGTCGACCCGACCTGCCGCTCGGCCTGCGTGGCGCGATTGAACTGGGTGTCCTTGAAGTCGACGCCCCCAACCATGGCGAGCACCGCGCCGTCGGCCAGGCGGTAGCTCCAGAGCGCGCCTTGAATCAGCGGATCCTGGAAGACGGAAACCGCCACCAGGGGGCCGTCGCCCGCTTCCTTGTAGGTCTTGAGCGCGTCGGTGCTGCGGAAGTCGCGTGCTTCCACTTCCACGGTGATGACGTCGCCCGCCCGGAGCGCCACGTTGAGGTCGTCGATTCGGCGCCGGGAAGTGGTCTCGCCCGCGGCCACGGGGTGTGCCCAGGTGGTCCAGGACAGGGGGATGATGCCCTTGACACCGCCGAGGTCGACGATGGCGTGCTTCTTCTGCACCTCGGTGACGACGGCGGTGTACCACTCGCCCTCCACCACCTCGCCGAGCTTCTTGCTGAGAGCCTCGACCTTCTCGGCCACCGCCGCGCCCTCGAGGTGCTCGCTCGCGCCGCGCCAACCGCCGATCTTCTCCTCGGCATCCCCCACGCCCGCGGTGACGGCGCGCTGCGCCTCTTGCTGGAGGGCGAGGTCGCAGGTGGCGTGCACCACCAGTCCATCGTTGTACACACGTTCTTCGCCGTACTTCGACACCAGATCTCGGCGGATGTGCTCGGTGAACCACGGCGCCATGAGCAGGAACTCGTTCTTGCGGGCGACGATCGTCAAGGGTTGATCGAGCGCCGCCTTGGCTGTGGACGCGTCGATGTAGCCGTTGTCGGTCATCTGCGTGAGAACGTATTCTTGTCGCGACTTGGCTTTCTCGAAGTGGCGATGGGGACTGTAGTCGCTCGGCCGCTGCGGCAGCCCCGCGATCATCGCGCTCTCCGCGAGGTCGAGCTCGCCCACGTGCTTGCCGAAGTACACGCGGGCGGCGGCCTCGACGCCGTAGGCACCTGAGCCCAGGTAGATCTGGTTCAAGTACAAGTACAGGATGTGGTCTTTCTCGAAGGTGGACTCGATCCGCCTTGCGAGGAGCGCTTCCTTGATCTTGCGGGTGAAGGTCTTCTCGTTGGTGAGCAGGAAGTTACGGGCCACCTGCTGGGTGATGGTGCTCGCGCCCTGCGCCTTCTTGCCCTTCATGGCGTTGCGCCCGACCGCGCGCACAATCCCGAAGTAGTCGATGCCGCCGTGATCGTAGAAGGCGGCATCCTCGGCGGAGATGAAGGCCTCGAGCAGGTGCTCCGGCATCGCCGAGAGCTCAACGACGTATCGGCGCTTCTGGTAGATCTCGCCCATCAGCTCACCCTTCTGGTCGTACACCACCGTCACCGTGGGCGGGCGGTACACCTCGAGGGCCTCCACCGAGGGCAGGTCGCGACCGTAGTAGTACGCCACCCCGGCCACGCTGGCCGCGCCGAGCAGGACGAGCACGAGCGCGAGGCCGGTGCCGCCGGCGAAGAGCCCAGCGGTCCAACGCCACAGGCGACCGCCCGCCTTCTTCGGCGGCGGCGCCTTCGTCTTGCTGGTCTTTTCTCGGGGCGGAATGGGCGTGCGGCCGGCCGTGGGCGCTCGCGAGGGGGCGCCCTGCTTTCCACTGGAAGAACCGGCGGGCATCGCCAGTTCCGTGGCCGGCGTGGGCTCGGTTGCTGGCGCCGCCGGGGGCATGGGGGCTGGCGGGGGCGCAGCCACGGGGACCGGCGCGACCTTTCGCGGGGCGGGCGGAGTGGCGTCGGCCGGTCGGGCTGCCTGGGGCGGGAGCGCCACGCTCGCGGTGCCGCCGGCCGAGGAGGGAGGAATGCTCGGTCGTTCCTCGTCGCCCTCGAAGTGCGCGCCGCGGCTGCGCAGGAACTCCATCGTCCCCGGGCGGTAGCTGATCACCAGAGGTTTGCCGCACGTGCACTGCCGTTCCGCGCCGGGGAGGGGGTAGGGCTCCTCGATGCGGACGGGATGATTGCAGTGGGGACAAGTGATCTTGAGTGCCATCCGCCAGGACTTGTCCCCGCCTATGCCGGGGCGCTTGCGTTCGTGAGCGGCGGGCCCTATCTTCGAGGCAGATCGCATGCGAATCATCCGGCACCTCCTTGTGCTCGCAGGCGTCGGGGTCGTGGCGCTCGCTGGCTACCACGTGGCCGCAAGCGCCCAGACCTACGTCGCTTCCCTTGAACCCCGTGCTTCGTCGCGGGATCTCACCAGCCGATGGCCGCAAATTGGCCGGGGGGCTTACACGCTGGCCGACCTCGCCGCGCTCGAACCTTCCGTGCAGCAAGTAGCGAGTCGCTACGTCGATCCCCGGCGGATCGACTATCAAAAGATGTTCGCCGCCGGTCTGGAGGCGGTGGAGCACCAGTGTCCCGAGGTGCTGCTCCGGCTCGAGGGTGAGCGGCTCCACGTGCAGGTCGACCGTTTCAGCACCGTGCTCACCGTCGCCGAGCTCGACAGCGAGGACGACGTGGTCGAGCAGGCCCGCCGCGTGGCCCAGATTCTAGAGACGCAGCTCCCGAAGGGCAGCTACACCCTGCCGGAGATCGAGTACGCGTTCACCAACGGGATGCTGAGCACCCTCGACCCGCACACCATCCTTTTGCCGCCTGAGGCGGCCAAGAAGATGCAGGAAGACAACGACGGCAGCTTCGGAGGCCTCGGCATCTCCATCAAGATGCAGAACGGCGAGCTCACCATCGACTACCCGATGATGGGCACCCCCGCCTGGAAGGCCGGGCTCAAGCCCGACGACAAGATCGTCAAGATCGAGGGCGAGGGCACCTTCAACATGGACATCGAGGAGGCCGTCTCGAAGATGCGCGGCCCCGCGGGCACGCACGTCACCATCACGATCATGCGTGAAGGGTTCGACCTCCCGCGCGACGTGAAGCTCCAGCGCGCTGAGATCAAGCCCGAAGCGGTGTGGGGTGAGCTGCTCGACGGCAACGTGGGCTACGTGCAGCTCTCGAGCTTCCACCAGATGGTCGACAGCCAGCTCGACGCGGAGCTGACGGCGCTGTCCCGGAAGGCCGGTGCGGGCGGGCTCAAGGGCCTCGTGATCGACATGCGCGACAACCCTGGCGGCTACCTCGACCAGGCCACCAAGGTGGTCGACAAGTTCCTCAACAGCGGCGTGATCGTGGCGACCGTGGGCCCCCCGGGCGTGGAGCGCGAGGAGAAGAAGGCCGTTGCCTCCGGCACCGAGCCCGCCTACCCGATCGTGGTGCTCATGAGCGGCAACAGCGCCAGTGCCAGCGAGATCGTGGCTGGCGCGCTGAAGAACACCGAGCGCGCCGTGATTCTCGGCGAACGAAGCTTCGGCAAGGGGAGCGTCCAGGAGCTGATGGACCTGCCCGACGGCGCCCGCCTCAAGCTGACCGTGCGCCAGTACCTCACGCCGGGCGACCACTCGATCCAGGAGATCGGCATCCCACCCGACATCGAACTCAAGCGCAGCTACGTGTCGCCGCCTCGCGAGCTGAAGGAGTACGGCGTGATGTCGGGGCCGCGGATCTCCTTGTTCGCGCGCGACCACATCCTGCGCGAGGCCGACCTATCGGGGCACCTCCAGAACTCCGTCAACCTGGAAACGCCGCCCGTCTACTCCCTGCGCTACCTTGCCCAGGACCCTGCGGACATCGTGCAGAAGTCGGATCGTCGCGACGTGCGCAGCGACTTCGAGGTGATGCTCGCGCGTGACGTCTTGCTGGCCGCCCACGGCCCGCGCCGCGCCGACGTGCTCGTGGCCGCCGAGAAGGTGGTTGCCACTCGTTCGAGCAAGCAGGCGCAGTCCATCACCCAGGCCTTCGGGCAGCAGGGCATCGACTGGTCGGAGTGCGAGAACCCCGAGGCGGCCTCGGCCGAGCTCGACCTGGGCTTTGTCCCCCTGGGCGCGGCCAACGAGACTGATCGCCTGGAGGCCGGTAAGCTCACGCTGCTCCGCGCCACCGTCCGCAATACCGGCGACCGTCCCCTGTGCCAGGCCCTCGTTCGCTCCGCCTCTCCCAACGGGAACGACGTGCTCGATGGCATCGAGTTCTATCTGGGCCGGATCGAGCCCGGCGCCACCCGCAGCTACGAGACGCGGGCGATGATCCCGGGCGGCTACCCGTCCGAGGTGGCGCAGGTACGGCTCGACCTCGTCGACATGTCGCAGCGCGTGCTCGCCTCGTCGACGGTGGATGTCGCGACCGAGAGTGCGCCGCTCCCCGAGTACGCCTGGTCGTGGACGCTCGACGACAAGTCGGGCGGCGATGGCGACGGCCTGGTGGAGGTGGGTGAGACCATCCAGCTCAACTACACGCTCAAGAACTCTGGGCAGGGGCCCGGCGGCGACGTGACCTTCAACCTGCGCAAGCTTCCCGGGATGGGCAAGGCCGTCGAGCTCAAGGAGGCACGTTTCGAGGCGAAGGGTCTCGCGGCCGGGGCGAGCCACGCCGGCATCCTCTCTTTCCGCGTCGTGTCTGAGCCCGCCGACCCGAAGATGGGCTTCGAGCTCAGCGTGCGCGACAACACCCGCTATGACTACGCGGCCATCTCCCGGGCGGGGCTCTACGCCTACTCGGTGGCCACAGAACAACTCGACTTCACGCTCGGTCAGGCCGCCGAGGGCAAGCTCCGCCAACCGCCGCGCATCGAGGTCACGCGGGCGCCGACGCTCCAGGCGGGCGAGGAGAGCATCACCCTCTCCGGCGTGGCCACCGACGAGGTGGGCGTGCGCGACGTGATCGTGTACCAGGGCACGCGCAAGCTGGCGTACGTCGGGGGCGGTGGGAGCGCGACGCCCCTGCCCACGGTGCCCTTCACGGCCACGGCCGAGCTGACCGAGGGGAACAACGTCATCGTCGTCACCACGCGCGACGTCGACGGCTTCACGGCCACGCGATCATTCGATGTCTTGCGACGCCCCACCGTCGCTGCGGCGCCGACCAGCGGGGCGATCATGCCCCCGACCGCTCGGCCCTCCGGGGGCTGATCGGGCCAGTCGTGTCGGATCGGGGCCGCGAGACTTGAGCCCTGACACGCTAACCGCGGCATCTTGTCGGGTGCTTGACATCGATTTTGGCTCTTTGGGTGAATTAAGAGTTTGTGACCCAAGCGCTCTTCCTCGCCCTCGCCTGTGCCGACCTCGCCCCCGAGTCTGGCGAGTCGCCGTGCACCTCGTGCACGCTGTCCGACGACAACCAGTT
>SXGU01144487.1_pt1 | contig 20172 bp, 21 predicted proteins | sample 3174531 | NCBI WGS metagenome assembly SXGU01 (sample SAMN11356863, study PRJNA531348) | freshwater metagenome | isolation source: freshwater sample F1-140 | place: China: Fuxian Lake, Yuxi | collected 2017-12-25 | reverse complement strand
CTCTGGTAGGTATTGAGCTGTTGTCGGTTGAAGCACGCGTTGTGGTGGCTTCAGTCGAGACCTATCTGAAATACGCGGAAGCGATTGGCCTGACCGCCAGCGCGGCTGCACCGGCCTGATTGGGAGTGGGCGGGACTGCGCATTCGGCGTAGTCTTCTTTGAGGAGAGCATCATGGGCAGAGTGGATGATATGGCTCGGTTGTGTGGCCAGGTTCGGGCCGGCCACCAGAATCGACGGGAGTTGGTGGTCAATCTGGCCAAAGGCAACGCCGAACTGAAGTTGGAGGTTCAGGTGGCACGTGCGGCGAACCGGGCCGTCAATAAAGAGCGCGGGAGGCGTATCTTGGCGAACCTCGCGGCGTTTATGGCGGTTCTCGCCGGGCACGAGAAGGTTCGGCAACAAGCGGCGGCACGGTCGCGCAAATCTCGTACTGAGTTTGTCAATCGTCTGGCGCGGAGCGTGGCTGCCACCCGCAAAGCACACCGGAGCGAAAGCGCGGCTTCGATTGCTGCGTGGCGTGGTGTGGTCGTCGTCGCAAAGCCGTCTGGCAAGCGTAACGCTGTGGTGGCGAGTTAGTCCGTTAGCGTAGTAAGACACCCAAAATCCCAGTAGCGAGTCTCGTAAGGTTCGTTGCTGGGTGGGGTTTTAGGGCGCGTCAGTGCGGGATATTTTGTGCAGCGCAGGGTATGCGGGAGAGCGAGCATGGGCAAGACTGGAAGTGTTGGGCGGCTCAGCGAGATCAGCGAGAAGATACGGGCTGGGCATAGGGATCGCGCGGTGTTTATTGATCGACTGAAGCAGAAGGTTTCCGATTTGAGGCGCGGGTTTGCCGAGGAGAACCGGGCGGTCCATGCGATCTGGTTTGGTCCCACGGTGGCAGAGAAGGCAGAGGCGGCCCGTGTGAAAGAGGCGGCGGCAGCGGCCGTCCGCGCTAAAAAGGCGGCAGAAGCAGCCGCTCGTGCAAAAAAGATTGCAGCGGAAGAAGCCCAGATAAAGAAGATGGCGGCAGAAGAAGCAGCCGCCCGCGCGAAGAAAGCAGCCGAGGACAAGGCCCGCGCCAAAAAGGCCGCTGAAGAGGCCAAGGCGGCCGAGGTCGCCCGCGCGAAGAAGGCAGCCGGGGATGAGGCCCGCGCCAAAAAGGCCGCTGAAGAGGCCAAGGCGGCCGAGGTCGCCCGCGCGAAGAAGGCAGCCGGGGATGAGGCCCGCGCCAAAAAGCCTGCTGAAGAGGCCGCCAAAAAGAAGGAGGCTGCAGAGGCAGGCATTCGTGCGAGCAAGATCATGGAGAATGCCGTGCGCGCCAAGCGTGCCGTCGAGGCCGCTGCGAGTGCCGCCCCGAAGAAGGCCGTCCTTGTGAAGAAGGCGGCTCCCGCGGGAAAGGTCACCCCTGTGAAGGCGCGGCCAAAGAACAAGACCCGGGGTACACCATAACAGGCCACTTGGGCGTGGTTGTGCGCTTTGGGTACGCTGTCAACAATAAATCAAAAGGTTGGATATCGTGGATCAGAATACAGTGCATACGCAAACGGCAGAGGTCGTTAGGATTCGCTCCAACGACGACAATATCCGACCCGAGGCAAGCGACGCGTTCATCTCTACGTCTTATGTCCAGGATTTGACGGATCGTGCTCTGGTTTATCTGGGGGCGGGTTATGCCATTCACTTTTCAGGCCCATCGGGCGTGGGTAAGACTACCTTGGCCCTTCATGTCGCGGCCAAGCTGGGACGGCCCGTCAGCCTGATTCATGGCGATGATGAATTCGGTAGCTCCGACTTGATCGGCCGTGAGTCGGGCGTCCGCAGACACCGACTGGTCGATAACTATCTTCATAATGTGCTGAAAACCGAAGAAGAGGTTAAGAGCACGTGGGTGGATAATCGTCTCACCGCGGCTTGTCAGAATGGCGACACCTTGATCTATGATGAGTTCAACCGCTCGCGTCCGGAGGCAAATAACGCCTTGCTCAGCATTCTGTCGGAAGGAATCCTCAATATCCCAAAGATGCGGAACTCGGGTGAGGGCTATATGAGTGTCAATCCGGAATTTCGCGCCATATTCACCTCCAATCCGGAAGAATATGCAGGGACGCACAAGACCCAAGACGCGCTGATTGACCGCCTGATCACCATCAAGATGGGGCATTATGACCGGGAGACCGAGATCCATATCTCGATGGCCAAATCAGGCCTTGGTCGGGCAGATGCCTCGAATATCGTCGATGTCGTGCGGGAATTACGCAGCATCGGCATGAACAAGCAGCGGCCCACGATTCGGGCCTGCATCGCTGTTGCCAGGATACTGGCTATTCGCGGTGGTCATGCCCGGTGGGATGACCCCACCTTCAAGTGGGTGACCCAGGATGTCCTCGGTTCCGAGATGGCCAAGGTGACCCGTGGCGGCGAACCGCTGATGGGCCAGACGCTGGGCGATGTCATACAGAAGATTTGTGGCAGGCAGCGTCGAAAGGCCCGCGACAAGCCCGGCAACAGCGGGTCGGGTCTGCCATCGGCAGACAAGGCGACAGGAGTGGGGACGTGATTTCGAAAAACAGACCCAAAGGCTTGACAAGCATCCGGTCGATGTCCGGCATGGTGACAGAGACCACACACCCGCACCGGAAGTTTCTCCGGCTGGCGATATTGGCCATGGAGCAGATGCGTCGAAGCACGGAAAAGAACAGCGCCCAGCACCGTATTGATGGGATCAATGAACGCCTGGAGGAGATCCGAACTGAGTCCGTGGATATCCTCCGAGCGTGCAACGATGTTGTAAAAACCGAGTCCGGTGAGGCGCCGGTTGCCCTGAAGGAGGCGGAGTCTCCACCCCGGCGCGGATTTGCACTTAAATATTGAAGGCGGTGTCCTATGATGGCCATAAAGGGGATGAAACAGGTGCGCACCAGCCTGAATATCGGGGGCTTTCGGGCGTGCTTGCATAAGACGGGCGTGTCTTCGCTAGGGCACGAGCGGCAGCGTGTCGCGCACGAGAAGCGGTTACTCATGGGACGGCAGGGGCATCACCTGTGGCTTGTCAGGCAGTGGGGCACGCATTTTGAGTGCGCGGCGGGTTCGTTGCGGGTACTTCCCCCTTCCGCGCGCGCAGCAGTTGAGGTATTTGGATGTATAATCCCCTGGGATCGGTCGCTGCGGACAGGAAAACAGGCGCATTAACATGACGACGAACAAGTACATCTACGCAGTCATCGATACCGTGGGGGATATCATCTATGGCCAGACCGGACTCAATGGCGCGATGGTGCGGGGGGTTGCTCATGGCCCGTTTACGGCGATCGTGAGCGACATACCGGCAGGGCGGATTCGCCCCGAACGGAAAAACTTGGCGGCGCACAACGCCGTCGTCAAAAGCTTGATGGCGGTTGCGCCGGGCGTCCTCCCGGTAGCGTTCGGTACGCTGGCAAATAATGCCCAGGCGGTGCGCAAGGTCTTGGAAAAGAATAAGGTGCTCTTAGCCCAGGAACTGGACAAGGTGCGTGGCAAGGTCGAGCTAGGTCTGCGCGTTACCCTAGAGGTTCCTAACCTCTTCCAATACATGGTGAACAGCCAACCGGAACTGGCTGCCCTACGTGATCGCCTGTACGGAAAACCGCATGGCCCTTCGCAGATGGATCAGATTGAGCTGGGTAGCACCTTCGATCGTCTGCTCGACCAGGATCGAGAACGCTACACAGAGGCGGTGATACAAGTGCTGGATCCGATCTGCGAGGACATCAAACAGATCCCGCCGCGCGAGGGGGAGGTCATGAATCTGGCCTGTCTGGTAGATCGCGAGGCTCAACATGTTTTTGAAGAGGGGGTTTGCGAGGCGGCCAATCTGTTCGACAACAATTTCTCCTTCGATTTCAACGGCCCTTGGGCGCCGCATAACTTTGTCCACATCAACTTGACCCCCTGAGGTTCTTCGTGTTTCTCCTCGACAATCTCATCACTACACCCCTGATGTGGATAGCCAAGGAGATCAACGAGGCCGTTCAGCAGGAGGGGGGGGACAATTCCGAAACGATCACCCGGTCGCTCAGCGAGCTGTATATGAAGCTTGAGACGGGTGTTATCTCGGAACAGGAATTCGAGGCTGAGGAGGCGGTATTGCTCGACCGGCTGGACGCCATCGAGATTGGCAAGCAGGCAAGCGCCGGGGTTGCCGATGATGAGTCTGGGTGATCCCCTCACCGATAGTTGCACAAAATACGAGGCGAGACCAGGACCGGCGTTTTTACAGGATGCGGGGCTGCGTCTATTGTTCTTTGGCGGCAAGGGGGGCGTAGGCAAGACCGTTTGTGCCGCCGCTACGGCCCTATCGCTGGCCCAGCGGCATCCGGAACGCCCCTTTCTGCTGGTCTCGACGGATCCCGCGCATTCCTTGGCTGATTGTCTGGACAGCGCACCACCCTTCACCAACCTGACGCTGAACGAGCTTGATCCGCAGGAATGCCTGGGACGATTCAAGCTACGCCATGAGGCCTCCTTGCGTAGCATTGCCTTGCGTGGAACCTTTCTGGACGAGGCCGACATTGCGCAGTTGCTGGATCTTTCCATGCCCGGCCTGGACGAAGTCATGGCCTTGCTGGAAATTGCCGGCTGGGTAAAACAGGGGCATTACGCCTGCATCGTGGTGGATACCGCACCTGCTGGACACACGCTCCGGCTGCTAAACCTCCCAGAGACCATGCAACGCTGGGTAGCCACCCTCGATGCGATGCTTGCAAAACATCGTTTTTTGGTCAGGCATTACCAAGGGGCCTATCACAAGGAGGCGCTGGATCAGTATCTGGAACAGACCCTAGCCGACCTAACGGGGTTGGATGCGTTGCTGCAATCCCCCGAGCAATGTCGTTTTGTGCCCGTCCTGTTGGCTGAGACCTTGAGCATCCACGTGACAGGGATACTGCTCGGCGAGTTGGAACGGCTTGAACTTCCGGTGCAAGAGTTGATTGTCAACCGCTTGCGTCTGGCACAAGCCGGTTGCCCAGCGTGCACGGCAATCGCCGCCCAGCAATCGGTAGCGATCGATGAGCTGAACAGGGTATTCTCCGGTTACTGCGTGTGGGGATTGCCCCTGTTCCCTGAGGAACTACGAGGGGTGTCGCGGCTGATGGAGATGTGGCCACACGCACGGCCGTTGGCGCAAGTACGGCGGGCGGTCGAGGATTCGAGTACGAGTATGGATAATATGGGGAGAAACACCCCCGCCGCTCCATGTCCGATGGTCGAATCCCCCGCCCCGTTGCCCGCTCCCACGACCAAACTCATCCTGTTCGCGGGCAAGGGAGGCGTAGGCAAAACCACCTTGTCCTGCGCATCGGCACTGCATCTCGCGGAGATATGGGGCGGGAAGGAGATCCTGCTTTTCTCGATTGATCCCGCCCATTCCCTAGCCGCCTGCCTGGGTTATACGGCAGGCCCGGGGGCGATCCGGGTGGCACCGGGGTTGAGCGTGATCGAGTTTGACGCCCAGGCTGAATTTGAGCGTCTGAAACAGGCCTACGCAAACGAATTAATGAGTGTATTTAATCGCACGAGCGACCAAGAGGGGATAGCGATCGCCTTCGACCGGGAGGTGATGGAACGCATACTGGATCTGGCCCCCCCAGGCCTGGATGAGGTTCTGGCCATCACCCACATTATGGATATCATGGAGCGCCGTCAGTATGACCTATTCATCCTGGACACGGCGCCGACCGGGCATTTGCTGCGATTTCTGGAGATGCCGGGGCTGGTTGAACAATGGCTGAAGGCTTTTTTCGCCCTGTTTCTGAAATACCGGGATATCTTTTGGTTGCCCAAGATTTCGCAGATGATGGTCGACCTTTCTCGGCAAATTAAGGCGTTTCAACGGATCCTTCTGGATACAGGTCAGTCCATGCTGGTGGCGGTGACGATTCCCACTGAGATGGCCCGCTTGGAAACACGGGACTTGGTAGCCGCCTGTGCGCGGCTGGGCGTTTCGGTTCCTGCAGTATGGGTGAACTTAGTGACGCCACCCACCGTCTGCCCGGTCTGTTCCCGGTTGCGGCAGGCCGAGGAAGCTGTCTTGGTGGAATATAAGACGGAATTTGCCGACAGAATATGTGTGAAGATCTTTCGCCAGCCAGCCGAGGTACGTGGGATCGATCAGTTGCGCGCCTTGGGCCAGTCCTTGTATGTGTGACAATCGAAAGCGATGGTCGAGGGCGCCGTGCCCTACCCTGCGCGCATCGTGCCCATGCTGGCCGACGACGGCGTCTACCTGGCCAGCGAATCCACCTTCAGTCGCGTGCTGAAGGCGCACGGGCAAACCGCCCATCGCGGACGGGCCAAGGCACCCAAGGCCGTTCGTCCGCCCACCACGCATGTGACCACTGCGCCCCGTCAGGTCTGGTGCTGGGACATGACATATCTGCCGGCGCAGGTGATAGGACGGTGGTTCTTCTTGTATCTGATCCTGGACCTGTACAGCCGCAAGATCGTGGGTTGGGAAGTCCATGACGCCGATCACGCCGACCATGCCGCACACCTGGTGCGCCGTACTGCGCTGGTCGAGGGCATTGCCGCCCTTGGCACCAAACCCGTGCTGCACGGCGACAACGGTTCCACGCTCAAGGCCACGACGGTACTGGCGATGCTCAACTGGCTGGGCGTCAAACCCTCGTACTCGCGGCCCCGCGTCAGCGACGACAACGCCTATGCCGAGTCGCTGTTTCGCACGGCCAAGTATCGCCCCGAGTTTCCCGCCAAGGGCTTTGCCGACCTCGACCAGGCCCGCGCCTGGGCGGCTGGCTTCGTCCACTGGTACAACTTCGATCACCGGCACAGCGGCATCCGTTACGTCAGCCCGGCCCAGCGTCACGCCAGCGATGACCACGCGATTCTGGCAGCTCGACATGCCTTGTACCTCCAAGCGCGCGAACTTAACCCGGCACGATGGTCCGGCAAAACGCGCAACTGGGCGCCCATCAGCACCGTGACGCTCAATCCGGAACGCGACTCCATCATAAAGACGCATTTGGCAGGTCACGATATTCAAGCGTTGGCAGCATGAACGAGGCGACAACTACCTTGACGCGCGCCGGCCGCCACATGGTGTATCAAACTACGCCACGGACAATCATCAGTTCAAGAGTGGTTCAAATACACCACAGCAACATAAAACCCTTATAACATATAATTAATTAATCTAATTTTAGATTAAATATCATGGCGTTACATCATTACAACAAAATGTATCGAATATACTTATATCGGGCGTTCTTTATTTACATTGCCTTGATAACTGCGTATGTTACGGTCCTATGAACTAACCCATTACTCCTCGAAATGAGGGGCGAGAAACTACAGGGAACCCGCACTATGTCTAAGTACCAACCACACAAGCTATTGATCGCCATTGCCCCCTGCCTCGGATGGCTGCTGGTTCAGCCGGTCTTGGCCGCTGATACAAGAACAGCCTCGACATTCAAGGAGACGTTTGCCGCAGCCAGCAAGGCTGGTAACGAAACATTTGAGTGGAACGGCAAGAAATACTCCGCTGTAAAGAAGACCCCTACGAAACCCATAACCAAGGTCACACCTAAGGACTCTGGCAAAAATGAGGTCAAGGCAGCCGTGACGGTGACACCGGCTGTATCCGTCGTCACCCCCCTACCGGCCTCGCCAGTCAACGCCCCCGTTGCGACGGCTCCGACCCCCTCTGCGGCACCAAACAGCGTTTCATCCATACCACCCATACCACCCTTTGTATTTGCACCCGTAAGCATCAGCCCTTCGGCACCAGGCTTTGTCGCCAACACACCGACGCCTTGGTCCCCACGCCCCAACCCCTACATTGTCCAACCAGTCACGGTGACCATTGTGCCAGCCCCTGCGGCCTTCCCCTGGCAGAACCAGAGCATCGCACAAGCCCCAGCAACGACTACCACCCCTATTCCGACGGTTACCCCAACCGCTCCCTTTCAGGAAACCTCTGGCTCGAAAGATTCTGGAAAATCACGATCTCTTCTCCCGACCTTCACCAAGGTCTATCCCACTGGCGAAAAACCCATGGTCGTGGTCACTTTCAGCTGCCCAACCGAACTAGCCGGCATTAACACACCGAGCACCAAGATTCTTCACAGCATCTTTGACTTGGGTTTTGGCGCCGTCAACGCGACCAACCTGCTGCCTTGGACACTGCAGCAGGTCTGCTCCTGATGCCGCGTCGCCACCATTAAAAAACCCGGCCGAGGCCGGGTTTTTTAATGCATCAAGGCAACTTCATGAAGGACCAGAAAGACTCAAGAAGTTTTGGTTGCGGTGGTTCCGGTCTCTTGGACAGTCACCGGTGTGGAATAAGCTAAGGCTGGTATCGGAGAGATGGTTTTGACTTTCTAGGATTTTACGCATGATAACTGGCGCGCTGTGGAGCGCGTGGGCCGCCGCACCCCACGGCCAATGTGGCCACCTTCGCTACGCGAAATTGACCCGGACTAAAAGCACCCTCTGCTGTCACTTATTTCGTCAGCGCCAAGAACAACTCTGGCAGCTTCTCCGGTAAGCGCTGGATGTTGTCGATTACCGTGTACTGACGACCGAAAATATTGCTGACATAGTCATCAGCCTTCGGGTCAAGGCTGATGCAATAAGTGAAGATACCGTCACGATCGAGTTCTTGCACAGCGCGCCGGGCGTCTTCGATCAGCAGGTGTTCATCATGGGTGTCGATGTCGGAAGGCTGACCGTCAGTCAAAACCAGCATCAACTTTTTATCCGCCGGTCGTGCTGCCAGATAGTGTGCGGCATGGCGCATGGCCGCACCCATGCGGGTCGAGTAGGCCGCCTGCATCGCCGCCAGACGCGCCTTGGCATCATCACCCCAGCGTTCGCCATAGCCTTTGATATGCAGGTAACGCACATCATGGCGGGTATTGGAGTGAAAGCCGGCGATAGCGAAGGCATCGCCCAATTGTTCCACCGCCCAGGCCAGCAGGGTGACGGCTTCCTGGCTGAGTTCAAGAATAGTCTGCTCGCTGCCGACCGCCTTCTCGTTGAGCGATTCCGATAGATCCAGCAGCAACATGACAGCGATGTCGCGGCCATCCGTACGGTGGCTCATGTTGATGCGCGGATCCGGGTTGGCGCCGCCCTTGAAGTCGATCAGCGAACGGATGGCAACATCAAGATCGAGTTCACTGCCTTCTTCCTGATAGCGGATACGAACCTTGTCCTGCGGTTTGAGCAAATCGAGGATGCGCTTCAAGCGTTTTGCCAGGGCACTATGTTTTTCCAGCAACCGGTCGATGTCGGTCGGATTGCCCTTCGGGTGCAGTCCTTCGTAAACGCTCACCCAATCCGGCCGGTAGGTCAGGCTCTTGTAATCCCATTCCGGGTAGTGGCGCGGCGGCAGGCCTGTGTGTTCTTCGCTAGGCGTACGCTTTTTCTCCTTCTCGAACATCTCCTCGTCGTCGCTCTCCTCGATGAACAGCCACATCTGGCGGTTGTCATCGCGGTAGTCGACCACGGTGTCGTCGAAGTGGACTTTGGCGTACTGGTCGCTCTGGCGCCGGGTCTTGGTGACATAGCTCAAGGCCAGGGTGGCGATATCCGGGGTGTTCGATTCACCTTCTGCCATCAGGGCGTGGAAGCGCTCGACGTAGGTGAGCAGGTCGGCATCGCGATAGCCGTGCTCCGGGTCCAGCAGAGCGCGGGACAGCATGGCCATGCGGTGGCGCAGGCAGGAGGTGGTTTCCGGATCGCACGCATTCTCCAGCGGTCTTGGGTGCAGTGCCAGGAAGATGCGCTTCAGGCCAGGATATTCGCGGCAAAGCAAAGTTTCGACGCGACTATCTTCAAAGAACTCAACCGCCATGCGCTGAAACGGACTCCAGTTGTCAGCGATCAGGGGGGTGGTCCAGCGCCGGTGGCCAACCATGTGGGCCAGCGTGGCGCGGTAGCGGTCGAGACCGGAGATGTGAATTTCTCCATCGACGGCATCATCGTAAACATCCGGGATGCGCATGCCCAACTTATCGAAATATGGCACCGGGCGGCGAAGTTCGTCGAAAGCGGTAGAATACGGTACCAACTGTTCCGATGCCTGCCACAGGCCGCGCAAATAGAGATCAAGTTTGCGTTCCACATCCATAAACAGCGTACCGTGACGCTCGCGTTGCAACACGGCACGGCTGTCGGCGGACTGCACGGTGAAGTAATCCGTCTGCCGTTCTGGGTGACCACTATAGTTTCGGATACCATATTCAACCCAGTTTTTCAGACCCATCAGGCTAAGCTGGGAGAGCAAGAAAGGGGCCTGGGCAAAGAAGTGGGGAAGACCTGGGCTGGGGAAGGTGGTGTGGTGCCCGTGGATGGAACCCGTAGTACGCACCATGAAATCAAGTGTGATATCAAAATAGTCACGCATCCGTTCCTGAGAGTGCAATCGACGCGCAACCGGAGCCAGGGTTTGCAGGAAGGGCGTGATCGCCTTGCTGTTGGGCGACTTCTGCATGCGGTGGATGACCACCATAATCTCCGGCAGTGCATCCTCACCCAGCGCATTGGCAGCGGACGGCCACTCTTCCAGAAACGCCAGCATCGGCTCGACACCGCGCCCCAGTTTGCCAATGACGCGCGCCGCTTCCAGATAAGCGTTGATGCCGTCGCGCGTCAGGATGGCCAACGCTTCCGCCATAACATCCTCGAACACGGCTTCCACCGGTTTGAAGTGGGTGTCAATCTGGGCCCAGTAGGCCGTCATCAGGGGATGCTGGTATTCGGTTTCCATCATGAGTTTTGTCTCTCACTGCGGCTAAGCGCCATCATTCCCGCATGGGCAGGAACCCAGGATTCATCTGATCTACAAAATCAGACCCACGAACAAGATTCCCGCCTACGCAGGAATCTCGCACTTAAGAAAATGTTGCGTCGATGGCATGGTCCAGTGTTTCGCGGATGTCAGCGTCATCGGTGATCGGACGCACAAGGGCCATGCGACAGGCGTCGAGTGGATCAACACCATCTTTGATCAAGGTGGCCGCATAGACTAGCAAACGCGTGGAGATGCCTTCATCAAGGCCGTGGCCTTTCAAATTGCGCGCCGTCTGACCAATCTTCACCAACTTGCTGGCAATAGCCTCATCAAGACCGGTTTCCTTCGCCAGAATGGTGGCCTCCAATGCGGCATCCGGATAGTCGAAATCGAATGCCGTGAAGCGTTGTTTGGTCGATTGCTTCAAGTCCTTCATCAGCGACTGGTAGCCGGGGTTGTAGGAAATCACCAGTTGAAAATCGGGGTGGGCATTGATCAGCTCGCCCTTCTTATCCAATGGCAGGGTGCGGCGGTGATCGGTTAACGGATGGATCACCACGGTAGTGTCCTGCCGCGCTTCAACGATTTCATCCAAATAACAAATAGCACCGATGCGGGCGGCAACCGTCAACGGGCCGTCCAACCAGCGTGTACCGTTGGCTTCCAACAGATAGCGGCCGACCAAGTCGCTGGCGGTCATGTCTTCGTTGCAAGCGACGGTGATCAGCGGCTTATTGAGCTTCCACGCCATATATTCCACAAAGCGCGACTTACCACAGCCGGTCGGGCCTTTCACCATCACCGGCAGGCGGTTGCGATAAGCCGCTTCGTAGAGCTGCACTTCCTTGCCTTGTGCCTGGTAGTAGGGCTCGGCGTGGACTTTGTATTGGTCTTTGTCGGTGGTCATGGGTATCTCTCCAATCAAATCGTCGCTCCGGCGTGCACAAATTTTCTCAAACACGCGGGAATAACGGCTAAAGGGTTATTCGTTCCCGAACTAAAACGCCCCCAGCGAGCCGGGGGCGTTTTCACTACTTACTGCATGTAGCGGACGTTCGACTTACTTATGCACGCCCAGCTTTTCACGCCAACCCGGGAAGATCTTGTCGGCATCCTTCGGGAAGGATTCGAAGGCGCGGGCAAACTCTTTGTGCTCTTTCGCGAACTCAATCGGGTCGGCGCCAGACTTCCAGCACTCGTAAGACTGACGCAGGGAGATCGCGCCGGCCGCCGGGCTGTCGATGTGGCCGTAGGAACCGCCACCGGAAGTATTGATCACGTTGCCGTGACCCAGGTTCTCGAAGAAGCCGGGCAGACGCAGCGCGTTCATGCCACCGGAGATGATCGGGGTGGTCGGCTTCATGCCGTGCCATTCCTGGTGGTAGTAAGGGCCGTCAGCGGAATCACGCTCGATCATGTAGGCGATGTTCTTGTCGTCCTTGCCGCCTTCCATCTTGCCGTAGCCCATGGTGCCCACATGGATGCCGGAAGCACCTTGCAGACGCGACATCTTGGACAGCACAAAGGCGGTGTAGCCGCGCACGGAAGAAGGCGAAGTCACGGCGCCGTGGCCGGCACGGTGGTAGTGCAGGAACTGGGCGGGGTATTGACGACGGCAGGTGGTGATCATGCCGGGGCCGCCGACATAGCCGTCAACCAAGAAGGCAACCTTGTTGGCGTCCGGGCCAAAGGTTTCCAGGATGTAATCGGCGCGCGCCATCATTTCGTAGTGGTCGTCAGCCGTGATGTTGGCGGAGAACAGCTTGGCCTGGCCGGTTTCGTCCATGGCGCGCTTCATCGCGTCATACACGAGGGGGATGACCTTCTTGGTCGGGCAGAACACCTGATTGCCCTGGGGTTCGTCGTTCTTGATGAAGTCGCCACCCAGCCAGAACTGGTAAGCGGCCTTGGCGAACGGCTCGGGGCGCAGGCCCAGCTTGGGCTTGATGATGGTGCCGGAGATATAACCGCCGTTGACGCGCGGGCGACCCAAGATGTCCCACATGTCGGCGATGTTCATGGCGGGGCCGTCGAACAGACGCAGCATGGACCAAGGCACGTAGAAATCCTGCATTTGCAGATGCTTCACGTCGCCCATGCCCTGGTTGTTGCCGATGGCCAGGGTCAGGAACGAAACCAGCATGGTGCGGCCGTCGATCATGTTGCGATCAAACAGGTCGATCGGGTAGGCCACCTTCATGATGCCTTTGGCTTCGTCGATGAAATACACCAGCGCATCCACGCCCTTGGTGAAGTCGTCGGTGGTGGAGACTTCGACATTGGTGCCGGTGGAAGACTCTGCGGCGATGTGCGCGGCAACTTCCAGGTAGCCGTAGCCGGCAGCCGGCTGCATGTGATAGGCGACGAGGATATGGCCGTCACCCTTAATCAGGTCTTCTTCCTTAAGTGACAGGTCAGCGTAACGAGCAGATTGATCCATGCTATGGTTCCTTAGTGGAATTAAAAGGGTTGCAGTCCTGACAAGAAAACTCTACTTCCTTGTCTTGAACAGGACTATAAAGACATCTATTCATAAATAACATTCAGAGTTTTTGATATAATCCATCAGCGAAACTTATTATTTGCCCAGCATTAAGGGCCTTATCCCATGGTTCATGTCACATTGCGGCAACTGCAAATATTCTCCGCGGTCGCGCGTAGTGGGAGTTTTTCAAATGCCGCCAAAGAGTTACACCTGACCCAACCAGCGGTATCGATGCAGGTCAAACAACTCGAGGAAATCCTAGGAATCAGCCTTCTGGATCAAGTAGGCAAACGCATCTTGCTCACTGAGGCCGGACAAGAGGTACAACAGACCGGTTTACAAATGATGCAGCAGCTCTTGCAACTGGAGCACAACCTATCCGCCCTTCAAGGGCTACAGCGGGGCCGTCTGACCGTAGGGGTAGTTAGCACGGTGAGTTCGTTTGCAATTCGGTTAATCAGCCTCTTTCGCAGCCGACATCCCAATATCCGCATCACTCTCAATGTCGTCAATCGTGAAATTCTGCTCCAGCAACTGCAAACTCATACCGTAGATATCGCGCTCATGGGACAGCCCCCGGAAGACATGTCGCTTCAAGATGAAGTGTTCATGGATAACCCGCTTATTGTCATAGCGCCGTTCAACCATCCACTTGCCAAGGTACGCAACATCCCGCCAGAGGTCATCGCAAAAGAATTCTTTGTGGGGCGTGAATCAGGCTCAGGCACCCGCATGGCGACAGAGTCATTCTTTCGCACCCGCGGCCTGACATGGCAAGTCGCAATGGAGATGAACAAAAACGAAGCCATCATGCTTGCGGTCGAGGCCGGCATGGGGATCAGCGTGGTCTCGCGCCATACCGTGACCCAGGAACTAGCAGAAAAACGATTGCGCTCCTTGGATGTCGAGGGATTTCCCATCGCCCGCTCCTGGCACTTGGTGTGCTGCAACACGCGCACGCTTTCGCTGGCAACGCGAGCCTTTTCGGATTTTGTGATAGAACAGAGTCCGCGCCTAAGTGGCTTGGCCTGATAAGAGACTATCGTCGTAGCCCGTGCATTCCTTGACTTTTTGCTGAGTCAGAATCGCACAGCGGACGCGTGCCCTGTTTAACGGGCATCTCCGCCGACCTGCAGAAACTCACCCATTGAAGCCCCCAAATGAGGCGACTGTCAAGCCAACGCTCCCTATAATTGTGCATCCCCGTCTTTCTGTCTGAACGCCCTCATGGTTCCCGCCTCTGTCCAACTCTCCGAACTCGCGATCCTGCTCAAATCGCTGCTGACCTTTAGCTACCCTGCCGATGCTGTGCTCTCGCACCATTTCCGCAATCACCCCGACATTGGCCGTCGCGACCGCGCCCTCATCGCCGAGACGGCCTATGCCATCCTGCGCCATCTGCGCAGTCTGGAGGCGGCCACCGGATCGCTACGCCCGCGTGACCTCATCATCGCCTGGCTGGCCCGCCTAAGCGGCCTGAATCTGCGCGAATGCGAAGGGCTCGTACACACCAACGAACTTGACCGTTACAAGGCGGCCAAGGCCTATCCACTGCAGGAAGCCGCTGCCGCCATCCGCCTTGAATTGCCTGACTGGCTGGTCGCCCCGCTGGAGTCGCAATATGGAGACCGCCTGCCCGCCCTGATGCAGGCCATAAACGCCCCCGCCCCCCTCGACCTGCGTGTTAACACGCTCAAGTCATCCCGCGACAAGGCCCTGGCACAGATGCTGGCCGATGGATTTTCAGCCACCCCCACGCCGTATTCCCCCCTCGGTATCCGCCTCGGCAACAAACCACCCCTCAACCAGTACCCACTGTTTCAGGATGGCACGCTGGAGGTGCAGGACGAAGGCAGCCAATTGTTAACCTTGCTGACCGGCGCGCGGCGCGGAGAAATGGTGTGTGATTTCTGTGCCGGGGCCGGCGGCAAGACCCTCGCCCTGGGGGCCCAGATGAATAACAGCGGCCGCCTCTATGCCTTCGATATTTCCGAAAAACGCCTAGCGCGCATGAAACCGCGGCTTGCCCGCTCCGGCCTGTCTAATGTCCACCCCCAAGTACTGGCGAGCGAAACCGACATCAAGGTTAAACGCCTAGCCGGCAAATTCGATCGCGTCCTGGTCGATGCGCCCTGTTCCGGCCTTGGCACCCTGCGCCGCAACCCGGACCTGAAATGGCGACAGAGGCCGAATAGCGTAGCGGAACTGACGGCCAAGCAAACCACCATCCTGAACAGTGCCGCGCGCTTGGTGAAGGTCGGCGGCAGCTTAGTCTATGCCACCTGTAGCCTGCTGTCCGAAGAAAATCAGGCCATTGTTACGGCCTTTCTGGAGACGCATCCAGGCTTTGCCCTGCACCCGGCCCGCGAAGTTCTGGGCCGCCTGAACATCACGCTCAATACCGGCGACCTTCTCACTCTGGCACCAGATACCCACGGCACAGATGGTTTCTTTGCCGCTATCATGGTGCGCACCGCTTGACATCCAAACCCTGAGCCCCCAACACCGCTTCGATGACGATACCTTCTCTCCCCAGTCTCTCTCTCCCTGGCCAGGATCTGTGGCTGCAGATAGCCATCCTGTTCCTCATAGCGCTGGTCAGTCTCTGGCTGACGCGCCTAGCCAAACAACGACTGGACCAAAAAGGCGCGGATCAGCCCTTCCGGGACGCCTTAACCCTGAGCCGACGCGATTTCCTCCGCCTGTTCACGCCACCGCTGGCGCTCCTCCTCACGCTGGTCGCCCGCATCGTCATCGCACCCTGGGCCGACACCACCGTGCTAGCCCTCGCCCAGTCCTTGCTGCTTTCCCTCGCCGTCGTGCAGTTCGTGTTTTATATCCTACGCCGCATCCTGAAGCCCAGCACCCTGCTCTCCTCCCTAGAACATGTCGTAGCCTGGCTGGTCTGGGGCATGGTTGCCTTACATCTCACCGGGCATCTGCCCGGCCTGATTGCGATGCTCGACGGGATCGGTGTCACAGTCGGCAAGAGCCACATCTCACTCTATACCACCCTACTGGGTCTCCTGACCCTATCCCTGACCATGCTTGTTGCGCTGTGGGGTGCGCGCAGCATCGAGACGCGCTTCATTGAGCGCACCACGCTACAAACCAACCTCAAGGTCGCCCTGACCAAGATCCTGCGCACAGTGCTGCTGGTCGTGGCCATCCTCATCACGTTGCCAGTCATCGGCATCGACATTACCGTCCTATCAGTATTCGGGGGGGCCATGGGCGTTGGCCTCGGTCTCGGCCTGCAAAAAATTGCAGCCAACTATGTCTCGGGCTTTACACTTCTGCTCGACCAATCGATCCGCATCGGCGACATGGTCACGGTTGGCCAGAACTATGGAGAGATACGCCAGATCGCCACCCGTTACACCGTTCTCAGGGCCACCGATGGCAGCGAAAGCATCATCCCCAACGATACCCTGATCACCTCCACCGTCATCAATCACACGCTCGCCAGCCGCGACAACCGCATCAGTCTCCCAATCCAGGTCGCCTATGACACTGACCTGGACCGTGCCCGCACGGTACTACTAATCGCGGCCCGGCAAGACCGCGTCGCGGCCCAGCCACAACCACAAGTTCTGATCAAAGGCTTCGGCGAAAACGGGATCGACCTTGAGCTTGTCTTCTGGATCGGTGACCCAGAAGAAGGTCTTGGCCTACTCAAGTCCAACATCTACTGGGCCATTTGGGAGGCCTTCAAGCGCGAGGGCATCCGGATTCCTTACCCACAACGGGTTATCACCCTCCAGAACCCCATCTGAAGGCTCGCACCGCAGCAGGCCCCGCGCAAGCCCTGTATAGACAACAAAAAACCGGCCAAGGCCGGTTTTTTGACAAAGGCCCGCCGAATTACTTCAGCTTGATCTCCTTGTACTCGACATGCTTGCGAGCGACAGGATCGTACTTACTGATCAGCATCTTCTCAGGCTTGGTCTTCTTGTTCTTGGTCGTGGTGTAGAAATGACCCGTGCCCGCCGTGGACTCCAGCTTGATCTTTTCGCGTCCGCTTTTAGCCATGTTTTACTCCTTAAATCTCGCCGCGGGCACGCAAATCGGCCAACACAGCATCAATGCCATTCTTGTCAATCAAACGCAACGCGGCATTGGTGACGCGCAAACGCACAAAACGGTTTTCGCTCTCAACCCAGAAACGACGCGACTGCAGATTGGGCAGGAAACGACGCTTGGAACGGTTATTGGCGTGGGAAACAGTATTACCCACCATCGGCTTCTTGCCGGTTACCTGACATACACGGGCCATTTTTTATACCCCGAAGGATTTGGTTTCAGAAAGAGGCGATTTATATCACAGAGAACAGCCGCGCGTCAAAAAAACTCGCAATCGTCCACATTGGAGACCACCGCCATCATAACCAACCGCGTTCTGCAAACGAGGCCGTCTGCTGTCCAGCGACCACGATATGATCCAGAACCCGCACATCCACAAGGGCCAATGCGTTTCTAAGTGTCTCCGTCAACAACCGATCGGCCTGCGAAGGCTCCACCACACCCGATGGATGATTGTGGGCCAAGATGACGGCAGCCGCATTGCGCGCCAGCACCTTCTTGACCACCTCGCGCGGATAAACCGAGGTCTGCGTTAAGGTCCCCGTGAACAACACCTCATCGCCCTGCACCCGATTCTGAGCATCCAGATAGATAATCTGAAAGACCTCATGCGGCAAACCGGCCAATTTGATGCGTAGATAGTCACGCACCGCGTTAGGCGAACCCAAGGCCGCCGGTTCGCGCATCTGTTGCCCCAGCGCCCGCGACGCCATTTCCAGCACAGCCTGCAACTCGGCATACTTGGCCGGCCCAAACCCTTTGATGGCACAAATCTCGTCAGCACTAGCCGCAAACAACTTGGTCAGACGGCCATCAAAACGGGCCAGCAGATCGCGTGCCAGATCCACCGCACTCTTGCCCGCCACGCCAACGCGAAGAAAAATCGCCAACAACTCGGCATCCGAGAGTGCTGCCGCACCCCGCTGCAACAATTTTTCCCGCGGCCGTTCTCCTTCCGGCCAGTCTGTAATCGCCATCCGAGCCTCCCATGTACAATGGCCTATCTTTCCTGGACACACTCTACTCCGATCACACCACCATGGAGAAACGCATCGTCCTCGGCATCACTGGCGGTGTCGCCGCCTACAAGGCGGCGGAACTTGCACGCCTGCTGGTCAAGGCCGGCTACAGCGTCGATTGCATACTGACTGAGGCGGCAACCCATTTCATCGGTATAGCCACCTTACAGGCCATCACCAGCCGCCCCGTGTACCGCGACCTGTGGGACACGCGCGTCCCAAACGGTATGCCGCACATCGAACTTGGACGCAACACGGCGGCCATTCTAATCGCACCCGCATCGGCTGACTTCATGGCCAAACTGGTTCATGGCCGTGCCGACGACCTCCTCTCCACGCTATGTCTGGCCCGCGATTGCCCGCTGCTCGTCGCCCCGGCGATGAACCAACACATGTGGGAACACCCCGCCACCCGACGCAACGCCGCGCAACTGACGGCGGATGGGGTCACCCTGCTCGGTCCGGCCGTAGGCGAACAGGCCTGCGGTGAGACCGGCCTGGGCCGTATGCTCGAGCCCGAAGATCTCTTCGCCGCGTTCACGGCCTTCCTGCAACCCAAACCACTCCTCGGCAAACGGGTGCTAATCACCGCCGGTCCGACCTTCGAGCCGATCGACCCGGTACGCGGTCTAACCAATCTGTCGTCTGGAAAAATGGGCTATGCGCTGGCTGCAGCCGCCCACGCTGCCGGTGCCGAGGTCACCCTGGTCTCCGGGCCCACTGCCCTATCCACGCCTTGGGGCGTGGCCCGCATCGATGTCACCCGTGCCCTGGACATGCTGGAAGCCGTCGAACGGCGCGCAGCCACATGCGACCTCTTTATCGCAGTTGCAGCGGTCGCTGACTATCGCCCCGCAGTCGTCGCAGCCAGCAAACTCAAAAAGACCGGACGCGACAGGACCCCGAATATGACGCTGGAACTGGTCGAAAACCCCGACATCCTCGCTCGCATCGCGAGCCTGCCCGCACCACCCTTCTGCGTCGGCTTTGCCGCTGAGACCGAATCCATGCTGGAAAACGCCCAGGCCAAACGACTCCGCAAAGGCGTACCGCTCATCGTCGCCAACCGCGCTCAGGACAGCCTGGGACAGGATGACGCCGAACTCACCCTGATCGATGCCCACGGCACACACCTGCTGCCACTCGCCAACAAACCGACCCAGGCCCGGCGCCTGATCGAACACATCGCCCAATTACTACACCCCACTGAGCCCTGATCCCTGCCATGCATGTTGACCTGAAGATCCTTGACCCCCGCGTAGCCGAACAACTACCCGCCTACGCCACCCCCGGAAGTGCCGGTCTGGACCTTCGCGCCTGCCTAGACACCGCCATCACCCTCAAGCCGGGCGAGACACAACTGATCCCCACCGGGCTAGCCATTCACCTTGCGGATGCGGGCTACGCTGCCGTCATCCTGCCGCGCTCAGGCCTTGGGCATAAACACGGAGTCGTACTCGGTAACCTGGTCGGCCTGATCGATTCCGACTACCAAGGCCAGCTCATGGTCTCCCTCTGGAACCGCAGCCAGGCCGAATTTGTGGTGCAGCCATTTGAACGCATGGCGCAACTGGTCATCGTGCCGGTCGTGCAGGCCGAGTTCCGCGTGGTGGACGACTTCTCCGAAAGCGATCGCGGTGCCGGTGGTTTCGGCAGCACAGGCAAGCACTAAGCACACGCCTCAAACATTAACCGTCAGCACTGCTCCCACGGCAGACCATCGAAGCGCCAACCGTTGTGGGTGGAGCGGTGATGGCTGTCATCCAGTTCACCCTCAAACCCGTAGATGACATTGTAGATATTCGTCATG
>SXGU01057164.1_pt1 | contig 20179 bp, 12 predicted proteins | sample 3174531 | NCBI WGS metagenome assembly SXGU01 (sample SAMN11356863, study PRJNA531348) | freshwater metagenome | isolation source: freshwater sample F1-140 | place: China: Fuxian Lake, Yuxi | collected 2017-12-25 | reverse complement strand
CCCACGTGCCGACCGGAATCGTGGTGGCCTGTCAGGCCGAGCGCAGTCAGCACAAGAACCGCAACTTTGCGATGAAAATGCTGAACGCGCGGCTGGTTGACCTGGAGCGCCGCAAGCGCAACGCCGTCAAAGAAGAAGTCGAAGCGGCCAAGCTCGGCATCAACTTTGGCAGCCAGATTCGCAGCTATGTGTTGCAGCCGTACCAGATGGTCAAGGATCACCGCACCGGCTTTGCGACCAGCGATACGGCCGGCGTGCTCAATGGCAAGCTTGAAGAGCTGATGACCGCCTATCTGCTGGCCGCGGCGACGGGCGAGCCGCTCAAGGTCCAGATCGACGACGATTAGCGCGCCACCTACGGCTTGATTCCGCCCAACCCGAACGCGTAGACGGTGCCGATGTCGACCGCCGGTGCACCGTTGATGCCGGTCGCAGGCGTACCGAGCGGACCGCCGACCGCGATGAAGGGCTTGCCGCCGACCACTCCGGCGTGCAGGAACTCGCCGACCCGACCGAGCGCCGGCACGCTCTCGCCGGCCAGCGCCATCACGGGCACCGCTGCCACGCCCTTGCCGGGCACGAAGCGGTAGACCCGCACGCCGCCAGCAAACGCTGTGCCGCCGACGTTGCCGAGCGGGCTGCCGACCACGATGCCGGCAAAGCCCTTGCCGCCCGGCCGCGGCACCACGGCCACGGCACTTCCCAAACGCTCACCGGCGACCACGCCCTCGATCGACAAGTCGACGCCGTTTGGGTCGATGAGCGGGGGCTTGTTGGCTGGGACCACGCCATCCTCCCACGGCTGCGGCGTCTGTTTGGCGAGATAGCTGCCGAGCACGACCCATGCCGCGCCGACCGTGTTGCCGCTTTTGGCGTGGCCGACGGCGCCGACTGCGAGATCGGGCAGGCTATCGCCGTCCAGGTCGCCGGCCGCCATGGCAAAACCGCCCTGGGCATTGGCCTCGTTGCTGTACAGCACCACCGCCTTCGGTTCGCTGTGCTTGCACTTGACACCATGGCCATACAGCACCGCGACGGCGCCCTGGTCGTTCTTGCCTGGTTGATCGGCGGCCGACAGCCCGATTGCTACTTCGTCGCAGCCGTCGCCATCGATGTCGCCGACGCCCGTTACACTTCGGCCCATCGCGTCGCTGGTATTGGGACCGTACAGCAGCAAGTCGGGGCACTGGACGTGAATGCCGGGCGTTGCCGACTGCTTGCGGCCGCGGATCAGCATCGCGCCACCGCAGTTCTGGCGCTGAGGCTGGTCCCACGCGACCGACCCGGCGATGAGGTCGTCGAGGCCGTCGCCGTCGTAGTCAAAGCCACCGGCGACGACTTCAATGGTCTGGCTCGGCTGCGGGCCGTAGATGACCCAGCGCGGGTTCTTGGTCGCGCCCGCGGTCGAGCTGAACACATAGACGGCGCCGGCGTCTGAAAACGCTTTGAATGTCTTTGGCTTGGCGGGGTCCATTAAGCACGTGGTCGCCTCAGGCAACGTCACGTACGCGCTGGAGTACGTGGTCGGCGCATCCTCTGAACGCGCGATGACCGCCAGGTCAGGCTTGCCGTCGCCGTCGAAGTTGCCGGCGGGCGCCAGCGCGAAGCCGACCTGATCGCCTGAGCTGTGGCCGGCAAAGTCCAACCAGTCAAAGCTGGCCTTGGCCGCGACGCCGGAAGCGCCGCCTTTGAACAGCCACACACTGCCGGTCGTCGCCTCAAAACCTTTGGGGTCGTCCAGGTTGGGCGCGCCGGCCACCAGATCACCCAGGCCGTCGCCGTCAAGGTCACCCGCAAACGCGACAGCCGCGCCGTAGCGATGGCCGCTGGCCGCGCCCGGCATGGCGAGCTTTTGGGCGGTGTCGCCGGCGCCCGCGTACACATACGTCTGTCCAATCGCCGCGCCCTGATCGTTGGCGCTAGGTGCGACGGCCACCACGGCCGGTTTGCCGCTGCCATCAGGCTTGGGCAGCACTGCCGCGAATAGCCCGAAACGGTCGCCGCCCATGCCGCCCGCCCACTGCGCAGTTGGCATCGGACCCGGCAGCGAACCCTTCTTGCCGGCGTACAGCGCCAGCACGCCGGCATCCGTTGCGCTCGCAGGCTTGCCATCGGCCGCCGGCAGCTCGAACAGTGAGTGGCCGACCAGCAGGTCGAGCATGCCGTCGTCCGTCGCATCGCCGATCGCCACGCCGCCGCCAAAGGCATCGTTGGCCTTGGGGCCGACGGCCGACCAGTCGCTGTCCATGCAGTCGCCGATCGCCGGGGTCGGCTGGTTGGGCAGCGCCTCGCCCGCGAACACCCGCACTGCGCCGACATTGGTCGGCACGGGCTTGAGCAAGATGTTGTCATGGAGGCGCTGCGTCACGGCCAGATCAGCCTTGCCGTCGCCGTTCAGATCACCCATGGCGAGCCAGCGGCCGAGCGCGCTGGTTGCATCGTTGACGTTCTTGGGTGCCCACGCGCGCACTGGCTGGTCCGAGACGCCGCCTTGCGTCTGCGCACTGGCCTTGACGCCTTTGTACAGGAACACCGCGCCGTCGCTCGCCGCGCCGCCCGGCTGCGCGTAGTTGAGCGCCGTCACCGCCAAATCGCAGGCCCCGTCGCCATTATAGTCGCCGGCCGCAACGGTCTGCCCCAGGCGCAGCCCTGCCGTGGCTTTCCAGGTCCCGTCGACCGGCAGCGCGCCGAACAGTTTCTGCTCGGCCTTGTCGACGAAGCCACCGTCGTGGCCCAGGAAGATGTGCACCGCGCCCTGGTCGCCCATTTGCGGTACCAGGTCGCGGTCTTCGCCAAACGGGGTGCCGACCGCCAGATCCAGCCAGCCGTCGGCGTTGAAGTCGCACACCGCGAGCGAGGTGCCGAACTGGTCGTTGGCAAACGGGCCAATCAGCGCGCGCTTTGGTTTTTCGTCGAACAGCCCGGTCTTGCCGATGCGCCCGAACACCAGCACCTGGCCCGCATCGCTGGCGCCTGCATCGGCCAGCGGCGCGCCCACGACTAGATCCGCGCTGCCGTCCTTGTCCAGGTCGCCCGTTGCCACCGCGAGGCCAAACCGCTCTTCCTGACCCACACCATGCAGCACTTGCGACGCCTCCGCGTTCAGGCCTTTGGGTCCGGCGCTGTACAGAAACACGGCGCCGTCATTGAAGTGGGTCACGTCCGCCTCGGGCCATCCCAACGCAAGGTCGGTGTAGGCACCGGCGCCCGTGGGCACCGCCACAGCCTGCGCAAGCTCGAAGTAGTCGCCGGTGCGCGGCAGGTCGGGCATTAACGGCGCCAGCACCTCAATCTCGACCTGCGCCGACTGCGCCGTCATCTGGTCGGTCAGCGTCACCGTCGCCGAGCCCACCTGCGCGCCGGTGACCGTACTGCCGGCAACCACCGCGGCCGCCGCCGATGAACTGGCAATGACTACGCCAGAGCCGCCCGACCACGTCAGCTTGGCCGCGCTGCCGAGCGGGATTGCCCACCGCTCTGGTTGCGGCACCAGCGCCGCGCCGACGGCGACGGTCACCGCAATGGCTTCCGTCTGTCCGGTACCCGTATCCGTGATGACCACGACGTCTTGACCCGGTTTGCTGCCGGCGACATACAGGCCCTTGGCTGCGCCGCTGACGGTGGCGCCGCTTTGGTTGGGATTGACGGCATAAACGTACTGCCCTGATCCTTTGGTGGGCTGGATGGTCAGCTTGCCACCGGGTGGCAGCAGCGCGCTCGCCGTCGGCACGACCATGGGTTGCAGCACCGTCAGCTCGGCCGTGGCGCTACCTACGCAGCCCTGGTCAGTCAGCGTTACCACATCGGTTACCAGCGAGACGTCGCCGGCCAGGTAGAGGCCCGTGTACTGGTTGACAAGGCCGTCAGACGCATTGGTCGTCAAGGTGTACTGGTACTTGCCCGTACCACCGCTGGCCTGCAGCGCGACGATGTCGAACGGCAACAACATCTTTTTTTGCGGCGAGACCTTGAGCGGCGGGTTGCACGGCAGTGCCTGCGTGGTCTCTGGCCCGGTGTCCAGCCCAAAGCTGGTGTCCTTGACGGCGTCGGGCTTGGTGTCGCCGCCGCTATCGGCTGCAACCTCTGCTGCAGTCTCAGCTTGGGTATCTGCCGGACCGCTATCCGCCACGGCGTCTACAACGTCCACCGTCACATCGACCGCGACGGTGTCGGCAGTGGTCTCCGCGGCGACATCCGGCGCAGCATCCACCGGCGGCAACTCGGGCGCGACTTCGATGGCCACTTCCGCAGCCACTTCCGCAGCCACTTCTTGGGTCCCACTGTCTGCCGGCTCAGCGTCAAGGGCGGACGTGTCCGCGCTCGCGGCGACGTCAGGCGGCTGCGTATCGGCGGCAACGCCAGGGTCCGCGGCCGCTTGCACATCAGTCGCAGTCGCGGCATCTTGCGCGGGGGCGGGATCGTTGCCACAGGCAGCTGCGACAGCACCGAACCACGCCACAACCAGCCGCGCTCCAAACAGCGCGCGACCGGCGTTGCTGCGCCATTGTTGGGTGTTCTGCATGTCCTGCCCCCCTGCCTGTCCGCGCCGCGTGCCTGATGGCCGTACCGCGCACGTCCAGCGCTTTGGCCGATCGCTGCGTCCATGTCCGGCGCAGTGCCTACCCAGGTCCAGCGCCCAGACGGTCCGCCCGCCCGATGCTGGCATGTTGGCGCGCGCACTGGCAAGCCTGATTTGGCTCGGCGCCACCATCGGCTGTGGTGAAGCGCCCGCCCCGCAACCGGCCGCCGATTCCGCCAACACCGCCGAGACCACGACCGGCGACGCCGCTGTAGCGCCGGACGCTGCATCGGCGGATCATGGCCAGGCTGGCGACGCCGCAGGGCCTGAGACGGCACCGGGCCCCGACATCAGCGGCGACGCTGGCGCGGATGCGGCTGCGGAAACCTCGCTCGACACCGCCGACGTCTTGGACGGTTTGGCAGAAATCGCCGCAGACGCCGCAGACACCGCAGACGCCGCAGACACCGCGGTAAACGATAGTAGTGACCAGGATGTTGCGACCGCGGAGGTCGGCGACAACCCGCAGCCCGACGTGGCGCAGGACGCGGGCCAAGACGTGGCCATCGGCCCGCCGAAGCCAGAGCCCGCCGTGGTGGGGCCAGCCGTTGCTGTCACCGAACAACTGCTGCACAAGGCGCCGGTCGCGTTTGCGGCGGCGGCGCAGGGTGCGCTGGTCCTGGCTCAGGCCGGCACCCAGACCCTGATCGCAAGCGATCCGGAGTTGCCGCCGGTGCAACTGGGCGGCAATCCCGGCACTGCGCACGCCGTCGCCGTTTTCGCGCCGGACCAGTTGCTGGTCGCCAGCAATACCGGCATCTACGGTGTGGTCAAGTCCAAGCTGCTGATTTCGCCGCTGCAGGCCGTGGTGGGAGGCCCGCCGCTCGCGCTGTTTGTGCACGCAGCGGCTGGCAAGCCCTGGCTGTGGGCGGTCGCCAACACCGGCGTCTGGCGCCACGATGGAGCCGTCGCTCAGCCACTGCAGGTCCAGGGTCAGGACGCGGCGGCGCTCGCGGACGCCATCTGGCGGGCCGGCCCCGACGTCGCCATCGACGCCAGCACGGGTCAGCCCAAGGTCGGGGGCAAGTCGACGCCCGCTGTGTGGCTGTACCTGCAAGGCGCAGTGCACGCGCTGGTGGTCAGCGGCAACACCGGCAAGCTATGGCTTGACGAGCCGATTGCTCAGGGCCTCGACCTGCGCTGCGACGGCGCCGGCCACGTGTGGCTGCGGGCGAGCGATGGGACGGTCCATCGGCGCAACCCAGATGGCGCCTGGCAGTGGCTGGCGCTGCCCGAGGCGGTGACTGCACTGGTGGCGCGGCCTGACTTGCCGATGGCGGCGCTGCAGACCGCGAGCGGTCTGTGGTTGCACCAAGACGGCGTGTTCTTCCCTGTGACCGCAAGCGGCGGCTGGAATTTGCGCGATTTGACAGCGACTGGCGCACTGGTGGCGACCGGCAGTAACGGCCTGGCCCGGTTGGTGCCGGGCGAGGTCAAGCCGCCGCCGCCGCCGAGCTGGGCCGCGACGGTCGAGCCGATCTACAAATCACGCTGCGCCAATTGCCACGGCCCCACGGCCGTCACCGTCAAGCTGCAGACCGCACAGCTGTGGCAGCAATGGTACCCCAAGATCCTGATCCAGCTCGAATCCGACGCGATGCCGCTGCTGCCGCCCAAGCTCAACGCTCAAGACAAGGCGCTGGTCAAAGCCTGGGGCAAGGGCGGATTCGCTCCGTAGGTGTGCCGCACCTGCGGCTCGCCAGAGGCCCGTTTGCGCGGCCCCTCGCCCACCTGTTCACGACTCGCAGCGTCCGCGGCCTTGACACCGCCCGGGCAGACTCCTTGTTTTCGCGGCCGTCGGCCACGGCCTGCATTGCATTTTTCGGCGGCGGCTGCCGGCAGCAGAACTGGCGCGCACAAGGGCTCTCATGGCGAAACGCGACTACTACGAAGTGCTGGGCGTGCCGCGCGACGCCAACGATGCTGACATCAAGAAGGCATTCCGCCAGCAGGCGCTTCAGAACCACCCCGACCGCAATCCGGGCGACGCGGCCGCTGAAGAGCGCTTCAAGGAGGCGGCTGAGGCCTACGACGTGCTGGCCGATTCCGAAAAGCGCCAGCGTTATGACCGCTTTGGACACGCCGCGATGGGCGGCGGCGGAGCGGCCAACTACGCCAACATGGATGATCTTTTCAGCCATTTCGGCGACATCTTTGGCGACATCTTCGGTGGCGGCGGTCGTGGGCGCGCGCGCCAGGGCGCCGGCCGCGGCGCTGACTTGCGGTGCGATATCGAAATCTCGCTCGAAGATGCGGTCAGCGGCGTCCGTCGCGAGCTCGAGCTGCCGAGGTTGGAGCCCTGTGGCACCTGCCATGGATCGGGCGCCAAGCCGGGTAGCGAACCCGATACCTGCGCGCAGTGCCGCGGTCGCGGCCAGGTCTCGACGCGCCAGGGTCCGTTCATGTTCTCGGTGACCTGTCCGGCATGCGGCGGCCAGGGCAAGACACTCAAACCTGGCAGCCGCTGTGGCGCCTGTGACGGCGCCGGGCAACAACGGAACGCCCGCAAGGTCACGGTCAAAGTGCCGGCAGGCGTCGACACCGGCAACCGTCTGCGCGTGAGCGGCGAAGGCGAGCGAGGCGGTACCGGGCAGCAGCCTGGCGACCTATACGTCGTTGTACACGTCCAGCCCCACCAGCGGTTTCGCCGCATCGACAACGACCTGCACTGCGACATCGAAGTCGACGTGGTGTCGGCGGTGCTCGGCGGTCTGGTCGGCGTGCCGCTCATCGACGGGTCGACCGAACGCGTCAAGCTGCCGGCGGGCATCCAGCCGGGCGAGCAGTTGCGGATTCGCGGTCGCGGTGTGCCGGTCGTCAACAGCGGCGCGCGCGGCGACCAGTTTGCGCACGTGCGCGTAGTCGTGCCCAAGAAGCTCAGCGCTGAGCAACGCGCGCTCTACGAGCAGTTGGCGGCCACCAACCCGGCTCCTGCGCTCTAAATTCAAAGAAATTAGCCGGTTTTCTTGCGCGCGCCCCGGCAATTGCGCCGATCGGGTGTCCGTGCTAAGGTCGCCGCGGTGGATTCCACCGCGGGGGAGTCGGCCCGGTGCGCGCAGTTCGGTTGGCCTACAACGGCCAGCCCCAAGCCGATTGGCCTTGCGCTAGTTGGTCTTGCGGTGAAGCGGCGTAACCCGGTGGGCGCGGTCGCAATCGCGGATTGCGGGCGCGCACGCGATTCGCGCAGGTCGGTGACGGCCGGCGCGGCCCACGGGCGATGGCGGCGAGCACTGCGGCGCTCGGTAGTCAGGCCCGTCCGCACCTGATGCCGCCCGGTCGGTCACGCCGGGCACTTTGAACCCCACTCGGCCCGGGCGAACGGGCCGTCGGACAGAGGTTTCGCCGCGCGACCAGCGTGAAACGCGCCAGCGAGTTGCCTACGGAGTACGACCCATGACGTTCTATCGATCGATTCTCGGTCCCCTTGGTGTGCGCCAGGCCGCCTGGGCGGCATTGTGCGCGGCGCTTATGGCCACTGCCTGCGCCGAAATCGAGCACGCCAGCCCCGCCGACGCCGAGAAGCTCGCAACGCTGCGCGCCGAGCGCGAAGAAAACGAAGTACTGTCGCGCTTCCAACAGAAGAAGAAAGAGAAGGCGCGCGCTGAGGGTCGCGACGCAGATGCGCTCTACGACGATGCCGAACCGCTGCGCCAGAGCGCAGAGTTCCAGGCGATTTTCGCCGAGATCAAAAAGACGCTGCACGACGCCAAGCTCAAGGAGTACGTCACGCGGCCTGCAGCCACCGTGCAAAACTGCATCGCGCTGGCATCTGGCGGCTCGGGACCGGCCGAGATCGACAACTGCGTGCTCAAGACACCGACCGACGAGAAGATCAACCCGGTCAAGCTGGCCGTGCTGATGGTGCTCATCGTCATCCTGGGTATCGCGGCACTGTTTGCCTACCGGTCGACCCGCGTGCGCGCGGACACCGTGGCGCTGGCTGCCGGCAAGCTCGGTCTCAAAGTCGAGCAGGGCCAGCAGGCAACGGTGGCGACTGGCACCTACAAGGACTACGCCATCAAGATGGAGTCGAGCCCACCAGAAGCCGGGCAGGGCGACCGCTTCATGCGCGTCATCGTGCTGAGCAAGGTCAATCCGGCCGCAGTCGTGCGCTTTGGCCCGGTTGCGCCGCCGACTGGCTTGGACCTGCCGGACCTGGACGCCCCCGAAGTCGACGACGGCCGCATCCCGGAGGGCTACAAGTTGCGGCTGGCGGCTGGGTTCTCTGCCGAAGAACTGCTCTCGGGCGATACCGGTTTCCAGTTGCGCGTGTTCGATCCGGTCGATGTGCGGGTGCACGACGGCGTCTGCGGCGTGACGTGCTGGCAGATTCCGCCCACCACCGACAAGGTGGTGGAGTTCATTGAACTGGCGCTGGCAGCGGCCAAGTTGTATCCGTAGCTGCACCGAGTCTGCTGGCAAGGCGAATCGGCACTGGATACCGGACCAGCCCCAGAAACCGGACCAGCCCCAGAAACCGGACCAGCCCCAGAAACCGGACCAGCCCGCAGAAACCGGACCAGCCCCAGAAACTGGATCAGCCCCAGAAACTGGATCAGCCCCAGAAACTGGATCAGCCCCAGAAACTGGATCAGCCCCAGAAACTGGATCAGCTCCAGAAACCTGGGCGGCACCGGCAATCGAGCGGGCCCCGGAAATCCAAGCAGCTCCAGAAATCGAAACAGCTCCTGCGGAGTTAAGGCGCTGCGCCCGGCCGCGGGCGCCGGGTGACTGCCGTGCGTGGGCTTGCTGCCGCCATCATCATGCTCGTCGTCGCCGCTGCTTTCGGCGCGGCCACCGGTCTCGCTGGTCGTATCGTCTACCTGGCCGGTCTCTACGAAGCCGCCGCGGCGCTCGCGCTGGGTGCGCTAGCTGTCGCGGTGTGCCATCTGCTGGCGTTGGCGCCCGGTCGCGGCGCCGTGCTACTCGCAGGAATGGCTGCGGCGACGTGGTTGGCGTGCCATGAGGTCGCCGATGCTTGGGCCACCTGGCAGGATCAGGCCCGATGGCTGCGCAGCGAGCCAGTGGCGATGGCCCAGGACCTGGCGGTGGCCCAGGTGGACCGGCCCGAGGAACTCGTAGACCTTGGTCTGCGCGCGGAGACGGGACAGGCCGGCCTTGTCGGCTCCTGGCTGATGCAGCACCGGCGCGGGCCTATGATGCTGCGAACCCTATCCGCGCAGCGTGCGCTTCCGGGTGGCCTGGTCGCCGTGGCCTTGGCGCTGGCCGTGCGCGCAACGCTTGTCGGCCTCGCCGTCTGGCGCGCGCTGCAGCGCCTTGCCAATGAACCGCGCTGCGGTCGCTGCGGACGCTACCTGAGCCGCAAGGAAATCGGCCGTGTGGACGACGCCCAGCTGCGGCAGTTGGTCGTCGCCTGGGCAGCGGGGGTGAGCGAGCGGCCCCCGCCGGACGGTCACGCCGGAGCCTATCGCGTGCTGCTAGACCAGTGTCCGCGCGGCCATCATGTGCGCCCGGGGCTGAGCGCCGTGCTGTTGCGTGGCCACGGTTGGTCTGCCGCAACACCGGGCATCGTCGCCGCGCTTCCGCCGGTGCTTGCCGCAGGTCCTCCGTCAGGGCAGGGCAGCTGATCCAGCGACGATGCTGGCGCGCCGCTGTTCGAAGCCGGGGGGCGCAATCCAGCCCAACGGCCGCGGTGCTGGCCCGAAGCCAATGCGATCACCGTAGCCAAAACCGATCTTGAGGTGGCTGCCGTCGATATACAGCGCGCCCGTCAACATTCGCGAGGTGACCGTCAGATCGCCATCGAAGCAGCCACCTGTCAGCGGCTCGCCGCGCACTGCCCAAGTCATGAGTTCGCGCACGCGGTACTGCAACCGCGGACTGTCGATGGGCAGTACCTCGCCACCCGCCGATCGGATCGCCGCCGTCGAACCGGCTGCGGTGGCAACCCAGATGCCCGACGACTTGTGGTCCTGGGCGACGCCGTCCAATTCCATCTGGTAGCGCGTGGTCTCTGCTGGCACTTTGTGTGCCAGCAGCACGTCGTTCAACGCCAGATCACGCAGCGGCTGACCGTTGACGCTGACCTGCATTCGCCACAGCGGCTGGCTGCGCAGTTGGCGACTGGCAAGCTGGTCGAGTAGCGCGGCGAAGCCTGCGCCGTCGGTAGCACAGAAGTAGCCAATAGAACTGCTGGTGGCGCTGTTGACCCCCAACATCGGCGGGCCATCGCCGCGGTCACTGGCCGCAATCGCGTGCGACGCCGACAAGAACGTGCCGTCGCCACCCACGGTTACCACCAGGTCGGCCCACGCGGCAAGGCGGCGGCTCAGCTGGGGCGCCACACGATGCTCCAAGCCACGAGTCGCCAGCGCCGCCAGCACCGCCTCGACGCTGGCTACGTGCTCGCGGTGCGCCTGGGCCACCCGGTGCGCGACTGGCTGACCCTCTTGCAGCGCACGCTGCAGGCGGGCGTCGGGATGCGTCTGCAATTGTTCGATAGCGCTAGATTTCTTGACCACCGCCACCCGTCGGGGCGCAATGGCATCGCCCACGCGATGGCCGCCGAGCTGTCGAATTACCGGGACGGACACCACCTAGCTCAACGACACCGGCAGTCGGCCGCCAGTCGGATCGGTCAACATGTCGTCAAACTCCGCATCGGTGTGCCCTTGCTGGGGCACGAGCGGCAGTGCCATACGGAACACCGTGCCAAAGTTGACGTCGGAGTCGAAGGTCAATGCGCCGCCATGCGCGCGCACGATTTGTCGCGAGATGTCCAGGCCCAGGCCGATGCCTTTGTCGCCCTTGGTGGTGTAGAAGGGTTCAAACACGCGACTGCGCGACTCAGCCGAGATGCCGCTGCCGTTGTCGCGCACTTCAACGATGGCCGATCGCGCATCCGTGCGCACCACCAGTTCAACATAGCCATTCTTGCGGTGCTCGATCGCTTCGCCAGCGTTGCGGATGAGGTTGATGAGTACCTGACGGATCCGCGCGGCGTCCATCGGCACCAGCGGCCTGTCAAGCAACGTCAGGCGCACGTCGGCAGTTCGCAGGATGCGGTCGCAGCGCAAAAAGCGCACGACTTGATCGAGCACGGTAGCCAGGTCCTCGGGCTGCACGGCCATGTCGACTTTGGCACCGCTGGCGAAGGTGCGGATTTCGTCGACAAGCCCAAGAATGCGCCGCTGCGCGTCGAGCATCAGGTGCGAGGCTTCCTGGATTTCCTGATCCGCCGGGTACTTGGCCGCGATCATGTCGGCGAGCATGAACGGACTCAGGTGGTTCTTGACCTCGTGGGCGATGCCGCTCGACAGCCGACCCAGCACGCCCATGCGCTCAGACGCGATGAGGCGCTGCTGCGTGGCCAGCAATTGGTCCTGTGCCGCACGCAGTTCGAGAATGGCGCGTTCGCGGGCCTGAGAGACTTCAAGGTGATCAAGCGCGACGCCGAGCATCGAGCCCAGCACGCTCAGCAGGTGCAGGTCGTTATCGTCGAAAGCGTTGACGCTGCGGTGGTTTTCGACCTCGATAAGCCCAAGCAGTCGGTTCGACACCAACACGGGCACCACCAGCAGTGACCGCACGCGGCTGATGATGACGGATTCCGCGGTGGCGAAGCGTTCGTCGGTCGCGGCGTCGGCCGTGATGACGGCGCAGCGCTGCTGCAAGACCATGTCGGCCACGGTCTTGGACAGGACCAGATCTTGCTCGGGCGGCGTGGCTGCCGAGGCCGCGTCGCCGTTGGTGGACGAGAAGGCACCGCTTGGTGACGTGCGCTTTTGCACCACTTTGGGGATGAGTTGGCCCTTGTCGTCCAGCAACATCACCGCCGCGCGATCGCCCTGCACCACCTGCAGAACCAGGTTCAGCAGACCGGGCAACGTGTCGCGCAAGTTGGCGTAGCGCTGAAGTATCTTGCTGGCCTCGACCAGCAGCGCAAAGCTGCGGGTCTTCCGCAACAATGGCAGCACCGGCACGTCGTCAAAGCGCTCGGTCATGCCGACACCAAGCGAGTCGAACACGTCTTGCGCGGTCATGTGGCTCGGATCGATCGGACCTGAGATTGGATCGACCGGCTTGACCAGGCGCGGAGCGACCGGGTGCAGGTCGGTGACGACCCGAACGACATTGCTGTCTTCGGCTAGAACTTCGACTTCGAACTGGGTTACGCCGATGCGCACGACGTCGCCGGGCTTGAGCTTGGTCCGCTCACAGCGCTCCGTGTTGACCCAAGTGCCGTTGTGGCTACCGAGATCCTCAACGAAGAGATCGTCGTCTTGCACAAAGAAGCGCGCGTGCTCGCGCGAGGAGCGACGATCGGGAACGAAAATGGTGCACGTCGTCGCCCGGCCGACCACCACCTCGCCGGTGACCGCAAACGCTTGCCCGCGCAAGTCGCCGGAAAGCACGCGCAAATTGACCCGGCGGGTAGTGGCCATTGCTGCCCGACCGCGGCCATTGCTCGCCGCGGCAAGGAGCAGATGCTGGGATTGTGAACGGCAGGTGTCAAGCGTCTACTCGACAGTGCGAGACTGGAGCACATGTGTCGCGGCTGCGGCGGTTTTCTTGGCGCCCGCGCGTTGCCGGGTATGCTTGGTGCGGGCCGACCTGGTCCAAGAAGCGTTGCGCCGGTGACCCACGCCGCACCTGAGCCCATCTTGCAAGTCGCTGGCGTTTACAAGGCGTTTGGCGGTCACGCGGTGCTGCGCGGCGTGGACTTGGACATCGCCGAGGGCGAGATCACGGTCATCATCGGCGGTTCGGGCAGCGGGAAGAGCGTGCTCATCAAGCACCTGGTTGCGCTCTTGCGGCCCGATCGCGGCGAGGTTCGTTTTCGAGGCCGCGATATCTTCGCCATGGGAGACGCAGAGTTGCTGGACGTTCGCCGCCATTTTGGGATGCTGTTTCAGAATGCAGCGCTGTTTGATTCGATGAACGTCTATGAAAACGTGGCGTTTCCTCTGCGTGAGCACCAGCGGCTCAAGCCCGCGCAGGAGCGCGAGCTCGTGCTCGAAGCGTTGCAGGCGCTAAAGCTCGACCACGCCGTGCACAAGTTTCCGGCGGAGCTTTCGGGCGGAATGCGCAAACGCGTGGCCCTGGCGCGCGCGACGATCTTGCGGCCAGAGATCCTTATCTACGACGAACCGACCACCGGCCTGGACCCGGTGATGATCAAGCAGGTCGACGACATGATCGCCGAAACGCAGGAACGGTTGCACGTTACCTCAGTGGTGATTTCGCACGACATGGCCTCGACGTTTCGCATCGCGCACCACATCGCGATGCTGTACCAGGGCCAGATCATTGAATCGGGCAAGCCCGCGGCCTTTCGTGCCAGCGCCAACCCGATCGTGCGCGACTTCATTTTTGTCAGCGGCACCGGACCGCTACAGGCCGCCACCGCAGGTGCCGCATGAGCACCAAGCGCGCCGCCCTGGCAGTCGGCCTTTTTGCGGTGCTGGCCGTCGCGGCAACCGTTGTCGGCGTGGCCTTCTCGAATCGCGGCATCGGCGCTGGACCCGACACATACCGGCTGCGGGCGCTATTCGATGACGTGACCGGCATCGCTCCCGGCACCAAAGTGACCATTGCCGGCGTACGAGTCGGTGAAGTCCACGACCTCGAGCTCAAAGGCCAGCGCGTCGAAGTCGGCTTGCGGTTGCTGCGCAAAATCAAGGTGTACCGCGGCACCAGCGCGCCCGACGGATCGGTGCGCAATGGCGCGGTGCTCACGCGCCTGCAGGCTTCGCTCTTGGGCGATTACTACCTCGAGCTTGCCCCTGGCATGGCGGGCCAGGTGCTCAAGGACGGCGACGAAATCGCCCTGGTGATTACCGCTACCGCGCTGCAGCAGACCCTGCAGAAGATGGACCGCGCGGCTGACGTTGTGCCCAAGATCGACCAGATCGCCAGCGACGTCGCCAAGATCACCCACAATGCGGCGCTGGTCCTGGGCGGCGAGTCGGGCGCTGATCAAATCTCCAAGATCACCAACAATCTGGTCAGCGCGAGCGATGATCTGGCCAAGACCACTCACGCGCTGCGCGACCGGCTGACGCAGGGCGTGCTGGCGCCGGGCGGCGATCTGGATCGCGGCATGCACGGCTTTGCTGACACGGCGCAGAAGTTGAGTTCGCTCACTGGCCGGCTCGACGTCATCATCTCGCGCACGGCTGGTTCGATGGATGAAGCCGGCAAGAGCGTGCTGCGCAGCATCGAGAACGTAGAAGTTGTGACCACCCAGGTTCGCGACCTGGTGGGCCGCAACAAGAGCGGTGTCGACGATACCGTTGGGACCATCACCAATGCGATCAAGAAGGTTCAGGACGCGCTCGGCCGCTTTGACAAGATCATGGCGCACGTCGAGCACGTGGCCTCCGATGTCGATGCGGGCAAGGGCAACGTCGGGCGGCTGCTGCGCGACGAGACGCTGGTGCGCAGCTCAGAGCAATTATTGAGCTCAACCAGCAGCTTGTTGAAGCGCTACATCGATCTTGAGATTGGAATCGACTACAAGCTTGCGGCCCATGCCGTACGCGCTGGTGAGGTGGGTCAGCTCGACTGGCAGTCGCATTTGTCGTTGCGCCTGCAGCCAAGTCAAGAAAAATACGTGCTTTTGACACTCACCGCCAACAACCTGCCGGTGACGCGGACCACAACCCGGCAAACAACCTTCGGTCAGGATCAGGCGCCGTTTACTGAGACACTGGTCGAGAGCGAGAGCGTTCCCCGCTTCGGCGTCCAGTATGCGCGGCGCTTTGGATCGGTGGTCTTGCGCGGTGGCCTCATCGAAAACACCGCCGGCGGCGGCGTGGATCTCGACGTCGTGCGCGACAAGCTGTCGATTTCTGCAGACTTGTTCCGATTTCGCGACCTGCCGCGACCGCGGTTGCGCGCCAGCCTGTCCTGGGTGTTCGTGCCGCACTTGTACGCGTGGCTGGGTGGCGACGAGTTGCTGTTTCCCAGCAGCAGAGCTGACTTGTTCTTCGGCTTGGGGCTGACGTTTACCGACAACGACCTGTTCGTGCTGTTCACCTCAGCGCCCAGCGTCAGTTTCAAGTGATGCCGAGGTCCCGCAGGTAAGAGGCTGCATCGGCTTGCGCGACCGTGGCTTGCGAGCCGGCGCGCAAGTCCTTGACAACGACTGTACCTGCCGCCACCTCGTCCGAGCCAATGACGAGCACCGCGCGCGCACCGCGCTTGCTGGCCCGCTCGAATTGTTTGCCGAGCTTGCCGCCGCCCAGTTCCATCTCGACCCGCAACCCCGCGCGCCGAAGTTCGCCAACCAAGCGCAGCGTGGGAGCCGCCAATTCTGGCGCCATGACCGTTGCGTACACAGGCACCGCAGCCTCGTTGCCGCCGACGAGCTCAAGCTCTTGCAGCGCGGCAAACAGCCGATCGAGGCCCACCGAAATGCCAACCGCCGGCACCGCACTGCCCGCAAACAGCCCAATCAAGTTGTCGTATCGACCGCCCGACATGACCGCACCCATGCCTGCGACCTTGGCGTCGGTCAGGCGCGTTTCGTAGATGATGCCGGTGTAGTAGTCCAAGCCGCGGGCGATGGCGGCGTCAAACACGATGGCGCCTCCGTGTCCTGCCGCGTTGCACAAGTCCAAGACAACCTGGATGCGGTCCAACGCCGCGACAAATGCCGCATCGCCTGCGACTGCCGCGCGCGCAGACCAATCGGCGACGGTTGTCCCCGCGGTAAAGGCCTGAACGACAGCGGCGGCGCCACCGGCGTCCAAGCCTGCCTGTGCCTCGATTTCAGCCTGGACCGCCGCCGGCGGCATTTTGTCGAGCTTGTCAATTGCGCGGATGCAAGCCAATTGAGCGCCCGCAGCGTCCACCCCGTGCAGGCGCAGCACGCCGAACAGCACTTCGCGGTGGTTCAGGTGCAGCTGCGCCGCGGCCACGCCCAATTCGCGCAGCACAGCGAGCCCTGCGACCAGGACCTCCGCGTCGGCCACCGCGCTATCCGCACCACAGATGTCTGCGTCGCATTGGACGAATTCGCGGTAGCGACCGCGCTGCGGCTTGTCTGCGCGCCATACCGGCGCGACCTGATAGCGGCGAAACGGAATCTGCAGCGCCCCGCGATGCTGCGCGACCACGCGCGCCAGCGGCACGGTCAGGTCATAGCGCAGGGCAACCTGACGCTCGCCGTGATCCGTGAACCGATACAAGAGTTTATCGCCTTCGTCGCCGTATTTTCCGGTCAGGGTCTCCGCGTACTCCAAAGCCGGGGTCTGCAGCGGGGCAAAGCCGTGGCGTTCGAACACAGCCTCGATGCTGCGGATCATGCGCTGGCGCGGCGCCATATCGGCCGGCAAGTAGTCGCGAAAGCCTTTGAGCGTCTGGACTTGCATAATGGGGGGGTCCGTGCAAACTGGCGTTGCGGGGGCGCTGGTGTACGCGCTCGGACAAAAATCGGCAAGTCGGTGCCAAAGCGTGGACTGCGCTCCGGTCGTCGGTCCTTTGGCGCCGAATCCTGCCGCGTTTTGTTCCGGTTTGCCTTGCCGCTGCGGGTTGTGCCCGACTACGATCTGCGGGCGGCCAAGGAGCTGCATACGGAATCGTGCATGACTGGAATCCATCGCCGCGCCCTGGACACCGCACTGCCAGCGGTTGGGCGCGACGTCGAGGCCTGGTGCGCCAAGTGCGGCCTGGCGCTCGAACACGTGATCGTGGCCATGGTCGGCCAGACGGTCGTGCAGGTGCGCTGCCGGACTTGCGGCGGCACCCACAAATACAAGAGCACCCGTGAACTGGCGGAGGCCGCGCCGGCGCGGGCCAGTCGCGCAGCGGCCGCCGATTCACCCGGCAGCTCAAAGCGCGCGCCTGCGGCGGCCAAAGCGCCAAAGGTCGTGGCCGAGAGCCCGGAGGTCCGCGCTGCCCGGACACTGTGGCAGCGCAAGATGGCCGCTGCCGACCGTGCGCGGGCGACGCCCTATGCCGCCAGCCTTCAGCCGCTGCTCGGCCAATTGGTCGACCACGCTACCTTTGGCTATGGCATCGTCGAGCAGACCATGGAAGGCAAAGCGCAGTTCCTGTTTGAGCAGGGCTACAAGGTGCTGATCGTGGGTCGCTGATCGATCACGATCGACCACGCCGCAAAATCGCTGACGTCTCATGCGACTGGAGAGGCGCGGAATTGCCGCCCCTGCCAGATGCGCTACGATGCGCGCGCGCCCTGCCGGGGGCGTCGGATGTCTCATGGACACCAGCGATCCGCGCCTGATCAGCTACTCGTTGCTCGCCGTCGTCGTCGTCGCCGGAACGTGGGCTATCCGCCACATGATGGCACGGTTTTCCGCCGAGGCCGCGGAGCGCAACAAGCCAGGTGCTGACGTGCAGGCGGCATTAGCGCGCGGCGACGTGGCGCATGCGGCGCGGCTGGCCAGCGACGGCGGCGATCACGAACAGGCGGCGCGGCTATTCGAGCGGCTCGGGCGTCTGGGCGATGCCGCGCGTTCTTATCGTCAGGCCAAAAACATCGATCGCGCCGCCGACCTGTTCGAACAGGCCAAGGAGTATGCTGCCGCAGCCGTGTGCTACAAGCGGTTGGGCAATGCCAGCGCGCAGTTGCGGATGTTGCAGGCCGGCAAGGACTGGGCTGGCGCGGCAGAGCTGGCCGAGCAAACCAACGACCTCGCGCTTGCCGCCGACCTGTATCAGCGCACGGGTCAGCATGACAAAGCCATCGCGCTCTTGCGCAAGCTAGGCAAACCGCAGGCAGCGGCAAAACTGCAGGCCGGACTGCTGGAGGCGCAGCAGCACTGGGCTCAAGCAGCCGAACAATGGCAGGTCGCCGCGGAGTGGCAGCGTGCGCTGGCTTGCGTAGAAAAGGCTGGCGACGTCACAGGCTCTGCCGCGATCCTGGTCCGCTTGGGTCGAGTCGAAGAGGCGGCAGAGCGATACGCCGCGGCGGGCGCTCACGGCGAGGCGGCGCAGCTGTTTGAGAGTATTGGGTTATACCGCAAGGCCGCGCTCAACCATCAGCGGGTCAGCAACGTCGAGCGGGCCATCCACTGCCTGACGCTCGAGGGCGACAAGCTGACGGTGGTCAAGCTGCGCACCGCGCTTGGGCAGACCGATGAGGCGCTTCGCGTCGCGCTGTCGGTGGACCCGTCTGAGGCGGCCTACGTCGAAATCACCACCATGGCTGCGCATCTGGCTGTCGACAAAGGCGACAAAGCTCTGGCTGGTCGCACCTTTGCGGCGTTGCTGCAAGCGCCCTTACCCGAGGCAGAGCGCGCGGCGCACGGCCGTCAGGCACTCGAATTGCTGCTCGAAGTCAACGATGCCATGCGGGCGCGCCAAGTCTTCGACAAGCTGCTGCCGCTGGCTCAGCCGGCGAGCGACCTTGCGCTGTTTCTTCGGTCAACCGAGCCCAAGCTGCCGTCGCCTACACCGCCGAGTTCGCGACCGCCGCCGCAGCGCCCCAAGAACGAAGCCGGCACGCCCGGGTTGCGACGGGACGCTGCAGCTGAGACCGCGGCGGCCGTCGCCGAGTACACACTCGACGACTTTGGAGAGGGCGACGAAGGGCAGTGGCCAAACGGCGTGCCGCCTTCGCTGGCTTCGCGGTATGGCGGCCTGGACCGGCTGGGCCAGGGCGGCAACGGCGTGGTCTACAAGGCCACGGACAAGCTGCTTGGCCGGCAGGTCGTCCTCAAGTTCATGTTGGAAGGGTCGATGCCGACCGACATGCAGCGCAAGTACTTTTTGCGCGAGGTCAAGCTCGCCGCCCAGTTGAACCATCCAAACGTCGTGCACATCTACGACATGGGCGAGTCTGAGGGCGTGCTTTGGTATGCCATGGAGTTCGTCGCCGGCAAGTCGTTGACGTCCTATCTGCAGTTTGGCTGCCCGGTCGAAGACGCCAAGTGGGTATGCAGCATTTTGGATCAGTTTGCTGCCGCACTCGATTGCGCGCACCAGGCCGGGCTGGTTCATCGCGACATCAAGCCGGACAACGTGCTTGTGGCCAATGACGGCGCGGTCAAGCTGCTGGACTTCGGCCTCGCTCGTGTGCGCGACGAAGGGTTTGGCGAACTAAGCGTCCTGGCGGGCACGCCCTACTACATGGCTCCAGAGCAGCTCGATGGATCCGCAGTGGACCACCGGGCTGACCTCTACGCGCTTGGCGTCGTAGTGTTCCGTATGTTCACTGGCTACCTACCTTTTTCCGAGGGCAACGTCTTCGTGGCACATGCCGTCGAGCCGGTGCCGGATCCGCGCAAACTGAACCCCAAGCTGGACGAGCGAGCTGTGCGCATCGTGAACAAAGCGATGGCCAAAAAGCCAAAGGACCGCTATGCCACGGCCAAAGAACTGGCCGAGGATGTGCGCGCGATGTGCGGCCTTGGCAAATAGGGTCAATAGAGGGTTGGACGCTTCCCCCCATTGTTCAAGTATCTGACTACATTAAGCTCCCCCCCGGCGCGCCGGCGCCATTTCTGCTGCGGCTAGCCGAAATCGTTCAATGATGCGAGCTTGCCGGCTTGGCGCGCCAACCGCCCTAAAGGCGCGACCGCGCCAAACGTCCACAGCGGGAACCGCACTGCCTTCGCCCGCTTGCCCCGCAGCGCCCGCTCGGTTTGCCTTTCCAACTCCCGGCGCGCGTTG
>SXGU01492214.1_pt1 | contig 20184 bp, 18 predicted proteins | sample 3174531 | NCBI WGS metagenome assembly SXGU01 (sample SAMN11356863, study PRJNA531348) | freshwater metagenome | isolation source: freshwater sample F1-140 | place: China: Fuxian Lake, Yuxi | collected 2017-12-25 | reverse complement strand
TTTTTTCTTTATTTCAGAAATGTTGTGAAAAAAAAGCATTGTGTAAATTTCATCTTTGGATATTTTATATTTGCTGAACGAGATTTCTATATCAACTAAAAAATTATTTCCAAAACAAATTTGAGTTTCGATATATTTTTTTTCGTTGTTAGAAGAATTGAAAAGTTGAGTTATTTTATCTATATCATTAGCGAGAATAAAGTCCTCAATTTTTTTTCCTTTTTTAATGAACTTAAAATCTTTTTTTACTTTTGAATTGAAACTCACAATTTTATTTTCCAAAAGCGCAATTGTATAATTAGGAAAAACTTCTAAAATATGTTCTAATGCTTTTTTGTTATTTGTAGTCAAAATTTTTTTGTAAAAAATACGAATGTTTATGTTTTCAATCTATTCCAAAATTTGATTTTTGAATTATACTTTTTTTGAAAATTATTTTATACCAATGTCTTATGTTGTCGATTAAAATAATTGTAGCACAAACTATCATCAAAATTGTGAGTGTAATATTTACAATTCCTTGAACTTCTGTTTTTGGATTTTGTGTGAGTGGAAAAAAATTATCTGTTATGTTTAAAATTCCTGCAGTCAAAGTTGTAGTTGCAACAAACAGAAACGGAATGAAACTTACAAATGCATATTTTATTTTTCCAGAATTTATAATAGCACTTGTTACAATTGCAAGTGAAACAGCAGCAAGAAGTTGATTTGCTACTCCAAACATTGGCCAAATTGTAGATATGTTTCCCGTATGAATAAAATAACTCCAACTTATTACAACAACCGCAGATGAAATTATTGAGCCAAATAACCAATTGGTTTTTTCAAATGGTTTGTAAAATTTTCCAACAAATTCTTGAACTAAAAATCTTCCAACACGAGTTCCTGTATCAATTGTTGTGAGAATGAAAAGTGCTTCAAACATTATCGCAAAATGATACCAATATGAAATCAAATGTTTCATTCCGGGAATTGAAGAAAAAATTTGTGCAAATCCAACTGCAAGTGAAACAGCTCCTCCAGTTCTTCCTTCAAGTGTTTCACCAATTGCTTTTGAAAAATATTCAAGATTTACAGTTTTCATTCCAAGATTTAAAAATTTTTCTTTTGAAATATTTATTGCAAAATAATCTTCAGGAATTAAAGATGCCGCAGCAATCAAAGCAATAATTCCAACAAGTCCTTCCATCAACATTGCTCCGTATCCAATTAAACGAGCATCGCTTTCTTTGCTTATCATTTTTGGTGTCGTTCCTGAAGCAACAAGTCCATGAAATCCAGAAATTGCTCCACATGCAATTGTAATAAAAACAAATGGAAAAATTTTTCCTGAAATTATTGGTCCATTTCCATTTACAAATTCTGTTATCATTGGCATTTTAATTTCTGGCATTGTAATGAAAACTCCAATAACTAATATTGCAATTGTTCCAATTTTCATATATGAACTCAAATAATCACGAGGACAAAGTAAAAGCCAAACAGGAAGAACTGATGCAATGAATCCATAAATAGCAATTGCAATTGTAATTCCAGTTTTAGAAAGAGTAAAGTAACTTGCAAAAGTTGAATTGGGAATATAACTTCCAGCAAAAACTGAAATTAAAACACCAACTACTCCAATTATACTTGCTTCAGCAATTTTTCCCGGACGAATTTTATACATATAACTTCCAACAAAAAGTGCAAGTGGGATTGTCATAAAAATTGTAAATGTTCCCCAAGAACTTTCACTCAATGCATTTACAACTGCAAGCCCAAGTCCTGCAAGTGCAATGATTACAATGATTAAAATTGCAATTGAAGCAATAATTCCAGAAGTTTTACTCACTTCCAATCTTGCAATTTCAGCAAGTGATTTTCCATTTCTTCTAATAGAAAGTAAAAGAATTGTAAAATCATGAACGGCACCACCAATTACAACACCAATCAATATCCATAAAAATCCGGGAAGAAATCCAAATTGAGTTGCAAGTACAGGACCAATCAAAGGTCCTGCTCCTGAAATTGCCGCAAAATGATGTCCAAATAAAACCCATTTATTTGTTGGATAATAGTTTTCTCCATCATAAAAATTATTCGCAGGTGTTTTGCGATTGTCATCAAATGCTAATATTTTTGCAGCGATAAAACTACTGTAATATCTATACATAATTAGCATTACGCAAATTGCAATTAAAAGAAATGGGAAGGCGTTATTCATTTCTCTAAATGGATTTTTAGTTTTTCTAGTTTTGGTTTAATTACAAATGTACAATATGGATCATTTGGGTTTTTCTTAAAATAATTTTGATGGTATTCTTCTGCTTTGTGAAATTGTTTGAATTTAGAAATTTCAGTAACAATTTTTTCTTTAAATTTTTTTTGAATTTTATTTTTACAATTTTCTGCAGTTATTTTTTGTTCTTCATTTAAATAAAAAATCACTGAACGATATTGTGTTCCAATGTCATTTCCCTGTTGATTTAAAGTTGTTGGATTATGAGAACTAAAAAAAATATCCAAGAGTTTTTCGTAAGAAATTTTTTGTGGAGAAAATATTATTTTCACAACTTCTGCATAATTTGTTCTTCCACTTGAAACTAATTCATAAGTTGGGTTTTCAATTTTATCACCACTGTAACCACAAGTTACATCTGTTACTCCATCTAAATCTTCAAACACTGTTTCACTACACCAAAAACATCCGCTTCCCAAAATTACAGTTTCAGATTTTTCAAAATTTAATGACACAGAGTTTATACAATAACGAAGTTCCGTGGGTCTTGGTCCATCATTGAAAACATGTCCCAAATGTGCATCACAATTTTTACACATTACTTCAATTCGGGTCATTCCGAAACTAAAATCTTTTTTTTCTTGGATTTTATTTTTATCCATAGCACTAAAAAAAGATGGCCATCCACAATGTGATTCAAACTTTGTTTCTGATGAAAAAAGTTTTTCTCCACATACAACACAATTGTACATTCCATCTTCAAAATGATTCCAATAAATTCCAGTAAAAGCAGCTTCCGTTCCTTTTTCTTGAGTTATATGGAATTGTTCTTTAGTTAGTTTTTTGAGTAAATCGTTTTTATTCATTGAATTGTCCTTGCAAGAAGAAATAAAAAATAAAATTAAAAAAATGAAAAGATACATAAACAAATATATGAATTGAATAACAAAATTTTTACACATGAAAATATCTTTGCTGTTATTAAAAAATTAGATAACTTTTAAAAATTTTATTGAAAAATAATGGTCCCACTTCATAACTATCTAATCATAAGTGCAGCACTTTTTATAATCGGAGTAATTGGTGTTGTAACGCAGCGAAATGCAATTATTATTTTTATGTGTATTGAACTTATGCTGAATGCAGTTAATCTTACATTTATTTCTTTTTCTGCATTTAATGGTTCAAACGAAGGACAACTTTTTGTCTTTTTTGTGATAACTGTTGCTGCAGCAGAAGCTGCAATTGGTCTTTCAATTGTAATTGCACTTTTTCGCAATAAACAAACACTCAACATTGATGAAATAAATATTTTGAAATGGTAAATGGTTTTCTAATGTCAGAATTTTTTTATTTGATTTTACTGTTTCCACTTTTTGGTTTTTTTATAAATGGATTGTTTGGAAAAAAAATTAACTCCGAAAAAATAATTGGATTAATTGGAAGTATTTCAATTTTAATTCCGTTTTTAATTGCGGTTCAAATTTTTATGGAAATGCTTTTCAAAAGTGGAGAAAAAAAACTTATCTATAATTTTTTTGAATGGATAAAAGTTGGGAAATTTTCAACATCATTTGCTTTTATTTTAGATGAATTATCAATACTTTTTACACTTGTAATTACAGGAGTTGGATTTTTGATTCATCTCTATAGTATTGGTTATATGAAAGGAGATAGAGGATTTGCAAGATTTTTTGCATATCTAAATTTATTCATTGTGATGATGTTAATTTTGGTTTTGGCAGATAATTTTCTTTTGATGTTTCTTGGATGGGAAGGTGTTGGATTGTGTTCATATTTGTTGATTGGTTTTTGGTATGATAGAAAATTTGAAGTTGGAGGTTATGAAAAAAAATCACTCACTGTAGATGCTGCTAAAAAAGCATTTGTTGTAAATAGAATTGGAGATTTTGGATTTTTACTTGCGATCTTTATGATTTTTTCAAAATTTGAAACTTTAGATTTTACCAATGTTTTTAAACATGTTTCTAATTTTGGAATTGATGAAACAACAGTTACACTCATTACACTCTTTCTTTTTATTGGAGCAATAGGAAAGTCAGCACAAATTCCACTTTTTGTTTGGCTTCCTGATGCGATGGCAGGACCAACTCCAGTGAGTGCTTTAATTCATGCGGCAACAATGGTTACTTCTGGAATTTATATGATTGCACGATGTTCAATTTTATTTTCACTTTCTCCAATTACAATGCAAGTTGTTGCAACTATTGGAATTTTAACTACACTTATTGCAGCATCAATTGGACTTGTACAAAATGATATAAAAAAAATTCTTGCATATTCCACTGTAAGCCAACTTGGATATATGTTTTTGGGATTGGGAGTTGGAGCATTTACTGCGGGAGTTTTTCATGTAATTACTCATGCGTTTTTTAAAGCACTTTTATTTCTTGGTGCTGGCTCAGTAATTCACTCATTAAATGAAGAGCAAAATATTCGGAAGATGGGAGGACTTAAAAAATATATGCCAATAACTTACAAAACATTTTTTGTAGGAACTTTGGCAATTACAGGAATTCCCCCACTTGCAGGATTTTTTAGTAAAGATGAAATACTTTGGAAAACATTTGAAAGTGGAAATGTTTTATTTTGGGTATTAGGAATTTTTGGTGCAATGATGACTGCATTTTATATGTTTAGATTGTTTTATTTAACATTTTTAAAATCTCCAAGATTTGATGAGAAGTACATTCACCCACATGAATCGCCAAAGACGATGACAACTACTTTAACAATTCTTGCAGTATTATCAGGAATTGGAGGACTTATTGGAGTGCCATCAATACTTGGTGGAAATAGTTTTTTGCATCATTGGTTAGAGCCAATTTTTGGCAAAGGAAGTTTAAAATTTGGAGCACATAAGTTTTCTCATTTTACTGAATATTTATTGATGTTTATTTCTATTTTGGTTGTTGTGATAAGTATTTTTTATGCAAGAAAAATTTTTCTAAAAACAGAGACAATTGAAAATAATGCTAAAGGGTTTAGGAAAATTTTATTCAATAAATATTATGTAGATGAGATTTATGAGTTTTTGTTTGTGAATCCAATTTTTCAAATGTCAAAAAACTTTTTATGGAAAATTTTTGATATAAAAATAATAGATGGAGTTGTCAATGGAGTTGCAAGTATTATTGAAAAAATTAGTTTCAAATTCAAATATATTCAAACAGGAATGGTGCAAACTTATCTTTCAGTGTTCTTATTTGGAGTAGTTGTAATCATATTTATTTTATTGATATAAAATGAGTTCAAATTTAATTTCATATTTAATTTTTATTCCCATACTTGCAGGAATTTTTATTTTACTATTGAAAAGTGATCAAGAAACATTTATAAAATATTTTGGAGTTGTTACAACATTTGTAGTTTTTTTTATCTCTTTGAATTTGTATTTCAATTTTGATTCTACAAAAAGTGAAATGCAATTTGTAGAAAATGTTTTATGGATAAGTTCGTTGAATGTTAGTTATTATGTCGGTGTTGATGGACTTTCGCTTCTTCTTTTGATGTTGACAACATTTTTAACTCCAATTGCTTTGATTGCTTCATGGAAATCTATTGAAAAAAATGTAAAACAATTTATTGCAATGATTTTATTTTTAGAAACGGGAATGATTGGCGTTTTTGTTTCACTTGATTTATTTTTGTTCTATATGTTTTGGGAAGTGATGTTAATTCCAATGTATTTTTTGATTGGTATTTGGGGAGGTGAAAATAGAGTTTATGCTGCAGTAAAGTTTTTTCTTTATACAATGTTTGGGAGTTTGTTGATGCTTGTTGCTATTTTATGGCTTGCAAGTTCAAATGCAAACTTTACAACAAATTATTTTGATATTTTAAAAACTTCCACTCAAATTTCTCAAAGTATTCAATTGGTTTTATTTTTAGCATTTGCATTGAGTTTTGCAATTAAAGTTCCACTTTTCCCATTTCATACTTGGCTTCCTGATGCACATGTTCAAGCACCAACAGCAGGAAGTGTAATTCTTGCGGGAATTCTTCTTAAGATGGGAACTTATGGATTGATTAGGTTTTGTATTCCATTTTTTCCTAAAGCAGCAATTTTTTTCGCTCCATATATTTCTACTCTCGCAGTGATTGGAATTGTGTATGGAGCACTTGTTTCTATTGTACAAGATGATATGAAAAAACTTGTAGCATATTCTTCTGTTAGTCATTTAGGGTTTGTTGTACTTGGAATTTTTTCTGGAAATGTAGAAGGAACACAAGGAGCAATAATTCAAATGATAAATCATGGACTTTCAACGGGAATGTTATTTTTACTTGTTGGAATGATTTATGAAAGAACTCATACAAGAGAAATTTCTCATTACGGAGGTATTGCAAAAGTGATGCCAATTTACTCCACATTTTTATTTATTGCTACATTATCTTCAGTTGGATTTCCATCTTTAAATGGTTTTGTTGGAGAATTTTTGATTTTACTTGGAGCATTTAAATCACAAGTTTTAGATAATAAAATTTTTTCTATAATTTCTGCAACTGGAGTAATCTTTGCTGCAGTATATTTATTTTGGCTTTATCAACGAATTATATTTGGAGAAATTACAAACGAAAAAAATAAAACTTTGACTGACTTATCTTTGAGAGAAATTTCAATATTAATTCCAATTGTAATTTTTATGGTTTGGATTGGAATTTATCCAAATACATTTTTAAAAATTTCAGAAAATTTTTCTAATGAAATTGTAAAAAATATTATAAATATTACTTCAAAGTGAATCTAAAATTTGATGAATATAAATCCAATATCTATTCTTCCATTTTTTTTTCTTCTCCTTTCAGTTGCAATTTTTCCGCTTATCAATAAAAATGTTTGGGAAAAAATTTTTCCATACATCTCTTTTGGATTTGGAGCAATTGTAGTTGTATATTATTCTTTTCTAAATCAAAAAGAAATTTTAGTTCATACGGCGAATGAATATGTAAGTTTTATTATTTTGATTTTATCTCTATTTATAATTACAAGTGGAATTCATATTGAAATTAAAGGCATTTCAACACCATTTAAAAATGTAATTTTTCTTTTTATTGGAGCAATTATTTCAAATTTTATTGGAACAACGGGAGCATCTATACTTTTAATTCGTCCATTTATTCGTTTTAATAAGCCAAGAATTTCAGCATTTCATATTGTGTTTTTTATTTTTATTGTAAGTAACATTGGAGGAAGTTTAACTCCAATTGGAGATCCACCGCTTTTTCTTGGGTATTTGAAAGGGATTCCGTTTTTTTGGATTGTAGAAAATGTTTTTATAGAATGGATTTTTACAATTTCAATTTTACTTTTAGTGTTTTATGTATTTGATAAAATTTCGTTTCAAAAATTTCTCCATGATTCTGAAAAACATGATTTTGAAAAACATATAGCGATAAAATGTACAGGAACTTATAATTTGTTTTTTCTTTTGATTGTTTTGTTTTCTGTATTTTTGCAAAACCCAATTTTTATTAGAGAAACTTTAATGCTGAGTTCAGCAGCTGTGTCTTATTTTTTGACTTCAAAAATGATTTATGAACAGAATGATTTTAGTTTTGCTCCTATAAAAGAAGTTGTAATTATTTTTGCTGGAATTTTTGCAACAATGATTCCTGCTCTTCAATGGTTAGAATTTAATTCTAATAAACTTGAGCTTATTTCTGCGGGAAATTTTTTTTGGGGAAGTGGAACTCTTTCAAGTTTTTTAGATAATGCTCCAACATATTTAAGCTTTTTTAGTACAATAATTGGCCTATTTGTAAATGATGAAATTATTACTCAAATTAAAAATTTAATTTCTACAAATGGGGAAAATTTGTCTAACTATTCGCAGCCGATTCAAAACACATACAATTTTATTTTGAAAAATAATTTTCATATTACAAATGAAAATTTAAAAACTGCATTTCTACTTGCAAATAAATCAATTTATATTAAAGCAATTTCTTTGGGCTCAGTTTTTTTTGGAGCAATGACTTATATCGGAAATGGACCAAATTTTATGATAAATTCAATTGCTCAGCATAAGCATATAAAAACACCACATTTTCTGGAATACATTTACAAATTTTCACTTCCAATTTTAGTTCCAATTTTTATTTTAGTTTGGATTTTCTTTTTCTAAAATTTTAAGAGTGAGATTTGCAGCAATTTGTTCAGCTTCTTTTTTGTTTTTTCCACTTCCTGTTGCATACGGTTTTTCTTTGATTTTTATTTCTACTACGAATGTTTTGTTGTGAGGTTCTCCATCTTCTGAAATTACATTATAAGTTGGAGTACCGATTTTTTTTGATTGAGTGAGTTCTAATAATTGTCCCTTAAAATTTTCATCTTGTATTTTTAGAAATTTTTTTTGAAGTGCAATAGAAATTTGAGTTTGCAAAAATTTTTTTGTTTCGTTTATTCCGCCGTCTTGAAAAATGGCTGCAATTAATGCTTCAAAGGAATCTGCTAAAATTGAATCAATTTTTTTTTCATTCAAATTTAATATTCGCTCATCATAATCAATGAATTTTTCTAATTTGATTTGTTCAGCCAAAATTACAAGTGATTTTTTATTCACAATTTGTGAACGAATTTTTGTCAATTCTCCTTCACTTTTTTCGGGATAAATAGAAAAAAAATATTCTGCAACTAAAAAATTTAAAATACTATCTCCTAAAAATTCAAGTCGTTCATATGATTTTTTTTGTAATGAACTATGAGTCAGTGCTTCCAAAAAAATATTTGGAGATTTAATTTTATAATTTATTATCTTGGAAAGTTCGGAAAGTTTGTGTGGAAGAAGAGTTTTCTTTTTAAAGAAAAATGAAAATTTCACTCTATAAATTTTTTAAATAAGATAGACGCATTATGTCCTCCAAATCCAAATGTGTTGCTGATTGCTGCATTAACTTGTGTTTCAATTGGTGTGTTTGGAACATAATTTAAATCGCAATAAGGATCTTTAAATTCGTAATTTATTGTTGGAGGAATTCTGTTATTTTTTATGGAAAGAATTGTTGCAATTGCTTCAACTGAACCAGCAGCTCCAAGTAAATGTCCCGTCATTGATTTTGTAGAACTCACATACATTTTATATGCATGTTCTCCAAAAACTTGTTTTATAGCAGCAGTTTCAGATTTATCATTAAAAGGTGTTGAAGTTCCATGAGCATTTATGTATGTTATATCTTGTGGAAGTAAGTTTGCATCTTCAAGAGCAAGTTTCATTGAACGAACAGCACCTTCTCCATTTGGAGCTGGTTGTGTAATATGATATGCATCTCCTGTAAGTCCAAATCCAGCAATTTCAGCATAAATTTTTGCTCCACGATTTAATGCATATTGAAGTTCTTCCAAAATTAAAACGCCACCACCTTCTCCCATTACAAATCCATCTCTTTCTTTATCAAATGGACGACTTGCTTTTTGTGGTTCATCATTTCTTACTGACATTGCTTTCATTGCATTAAAACCTGCAACTCCCATTTCAGTTATTGGAGCTTCAGCTCCACCAACAATCATCATATCAGCATTACCTCTTTCAATCAGCATCATTCCATCTGCAATTGAATGAGCAGATGTTGCACATGCTGAAACAGTTGCGTAGTTTGGTCCTTTCACTTGAAAACGCATTGAAATATATCCAGAAGCAATATCAGGAATCAGCATTGGAATATAAAACGGACTAATTCTATGTGGTCCTTTTGCTTCAAATAAATTTTGGTGTTGCCTTAAGTTAGTTTCCATTCCTCCAATTCCTGAACCAAACACAACACCAATTCTTTCCCTATTTAATTTTTCAAAATTTATCTCTGCATCTTTTACTGCAAGTTCAGAAGCAGCAATTGCAAATTGAGTAAATAAATCCATTCGTTGCACTGTTTTTCTATCAATGAAATCAAGTGGAGAAAAATTTTTAATTTCTGCAGAAATTTGAGTTTCATAATTACTCATATCAAAACGAGTAGTTTTGTTAACTCCACTTTTTCCTTCCATCATTGAATTCCAAAAATTGTCAATTCCAATTCCAATTGGAGTTACAGCGCCAAGTCCTGTTACAACAACTCTACGATGTTTTATTTTGGGCATAAATTTTGAAAAAAATTTAAAGTTTTGCTTTGATATAATTTATAGCACTTTCAACAGTTGTAATTTTTTCTGCATCTTCATCTGAAATTGAAATATTGAATGCTTTTTCAAATTCCATTACAAGTTCAACTGTATCAAGTGAATCAGCACCCAAATCATTTGTGAATGATGCTTGTGGAGTGATTTGTGAAGCATCAACTCCAAGTTTTGTCATAATTATTTCTTTAACTTTTGCTTCTATATCCATCTTTATTTTTTCTTTTTTGTTTATAAATATTTGATAAAAATTTTTAAAAAATATAAAAATTTATTTTTTACATTACCATTCCACCATCAACACAAATTGTTTGTCCCGTTATATAATTTGCAAAATCAGATGCAAGAAAACATACTACATTTGCAATTTCTGTTGGACTTGCAATTCGTTTCATTGGAATTTTTTCTAAAATAAGTTTTTTTTGTTCTTCGTTTAAATCCCTTGTCATATCAGTTTCAATAAATCCTGGAGCAATTGAATTAACTTGTATATTTCGTGATGCAAATTCCTTAGCAATTGATTTTGTGAAGCCAATAATTCCTGCTTTTGATGCTGCATAATTTGATTGTCCCGCATTTCCTGTAATTCCAACAACTGAAGTAATATTTATTATTTTTCCACTTCTTGCGGAAAGCATAAATTTTGCAACAGCATTTGTGTAATTAAAAACGCCTTTCAAATTTGTGTCAATGACATTTTGGAAATCCACTTCTTTCATTCGCATAAGAAGGGTATCTTTTGTAATTCCTGCTGAATTTATGAGAATATCAATTTTACCAAATTCCGTTACAACAGTTTCCACAACATTTTTTGCTTCTTCAAAATTTGCAACATCAGTTTGAAACGATTTACATTTTACTCCATATTTTTTGATTTCATTTTCAGTTTCATTTGCTTGTGAAGATGAACTTTTGTAAGTAAATATAATATTGCAACCATTTTTTGCCAACTCAATTGCGATTGATTTTCCAATTCCACGTGTTGCACCAGTTACAATTGCAGTTTTATTTTTGAATTCAAAGTTCATTGTGTTTTGTTTTTAAAACTTCATTTCCTGAATTTCCCAAAATATAATCCAATTCAATTTTACAAGAGGTAACGCAGTTAGTTGAAAAATTTTCAAATGCAGAACAACACATTTTTTCTCCTTGAAGCATATCATCCCATTCAATTTTTTTATCTACAACTGTAAGTGGAAAAGCAATACAATAAAATGGCTTCAATTCCCAAGGATGCATTTTTTCTGCGATTGCTGTTTGTTGTAACACACATTTTCCATTTTTATTTAGGAATACACATTTATCATTGAATACTTCTGTTCCAACACATTTTTTTGAAGGAAAGTCGGTGTCTTCAACTTCTTTTTCTTCAAACCATTTTGAAGAATCTAAATTTTGTGTTTCATCAAAATATTTTTTAATTAGTTTGCTATGTGCCAAAATTTTTTCTTTTTCATTTATATCAACATAAACGCCGTATTTACAACATGCACCATCACATTGTAATGGTGAATTTTCACCGATAAATCCCTTTTTGTAAAGAGATTTATCAATTTCAATATTTTGTATGTTAAATTTTATTTTTTCCATTATTCAAATCCACCAATTTCAATATTGGTATTTATTTTTTTGACTAATCCTTGTAAAATTTTTCCGGGACCAATTTCAAAAAATTTTTTACAACCACCAGAAATCATTTTTTCAATTGTCATATTCCACAAAACAGGAGATGTCAATTGCTCAATTAACAACGACTTTATTTTTTCTCCACTTGTTTCAGGAGATGCACTTACATTGCAATATACAGGGATTTGTGCATCGCAAAATTTTATTTTTTCAATTGTGTTTTGTAATTTTTCTTTCGCACTTTTCATTAACGGAGAATGAAATGCTCCACTTACAGAAAGTTCTTTCACAAGTTTTGCTCCGTTTTCTTTTGCAATAATCATTGCTTTTTTTACTGCTTCAACATTTCCAGAAATTACAATTTGTGAAGTAGAATTAAAATTTGCACATACAACAATTTCATTATTATTACTTACTGAATGACAAATTTCTTCTAATTTATCTTTTTCTAATCCAATAATTGCAGCCATTGTTCCATTTTTTTTTGTTCCTGCTTCATGCATTGCATTTGCTCTTGTTTGAACGAGTTTAAGTCCATCTTCAAAATTTAAAACATTTGCAAAAACTAATGCAGAATATTCTCCAACTGAATGTCCTGCACACATTTGTGATTTTTCATCACAACAAACTGATGCTGCAATTGAATGTGTGAAAATTGCAACTTGTGTAATATTAGTTTGTTTAAGTTCATCTTCACTTCCATTAAAACAAATTTTTGAAAGTGGAAACCCAAGAATTAAATCTGCTGAATCAAAAATATATTTTGCTTTGGAAAATTTTTTATATAAACTTTTTCCCATTCCGTTATATTGCGAACCTTGTCCAGGAAAAATTGCTGCTATCTTTTTCATTTAAAATTTTCCATTGTCCATTTTACAAGAACTGAACCCCAAGTATAACCAGCACCAAAACTTGTGAGTATTATTTTTTGTCCATTCAAAAGTTTTTTATCCTTCCACCACTCATATAAACAAAGTGGAATTGTTGCCGCAGTTGTGTTTCCATATTTATCTATGTTTATCATAACTTTTTCTTTGGGAAGATTAATTCTTTCAGCACAAGCATCAATTATACGAAGATTTGCTTGATGTGGAACAAGCCAACTAATATCATCAGATGTTAGATTATATTTTTGCATCATTTCATATGATATATCAGCCATTCCTTTAACGGCTACTTTAAAAACTGATTTTCCATCTTGAAAAAGATAGTGCATTTTTTGATTCACTGTTTCAGTTGTTGCGGGATTTAAACTTCCTCCTGCTTTCATATGAAGAAATTCTTTTCCACTTCCATCAGTTCGTAAAATTGAATCTAAAATTCCTTCATCATTATTTTCAGTTGGTTCAAGGAGAACGCAAGAAGCAGCATCTCCAAACAATATACAAGTATTTCTATCGGTGTAATCAACAATTGAACTCATTTTATCTGCTCCAACTACAAGTACTTTTTTATATCTTCCACTTTCAATTAAACTTGCTCCTGTAGTTAAGGCAAAAATAAAACCTGAACATGCAGCTTCTAAATCAAATCCCCAAGAATTTTTTGCTCCAATTTTTTCTTGAATAATTGTAGCAGTTGGTGGGAAAAGCATATCGGGAGTTACAGTTGCAACAATTATTACATCAATTTCGTCAGCTGAAATATTTCGCAATTTCAAACATTCTAAAACAGCAGGAACTGCTAAATCAGATGTTGAGCCATTTTCTATTATTCTTCTTTCACGAACTCCAGTTCGTGACAATATCCATTCATTACTTGTTTCAACCATTTTTTCCAAATCAAAATTGGAAAGAACTTTTTGTGGAACGAAATGACCAATGGATGTTATTTTTGCAGAGATTTTTTTCAATGTTAAAATTTATTTTGATGGTTTAATTGCAGAAGCAATTTTTTCTACGATTTTTTTATTTATAATATCTTCTGCTTTCAATATCATGTTTTTAATTGCTTTTGGAGATGAACTTCCATGTCCAATAATTACAACTCCATTTACTCCAAGTAAAGGAGTTCCACCATATTCCTCATGGTCAAGAGATTTAAACATTTGTTTGAATGTATTTTTTAAAGATCCAATCAAAATTTTTTTTGAAAAATTCTTTTGAGCAACTTCTTTGAACTTAAATTTGAAAAATGATGGAATACTTTCTCCAAATTTTAAAAGTATGTTTCCAATGAATCCGTCACACACAATAACATCGACAATACCTCTTAATACATCTCCTCCTTCTATATTTCCAATAAAATTCAAATCAGAGTTTGAGAAAAGTTTATTTGTTTCAATTGCAACTTCATTTCCTTTTGTATTTTCTTCACCAACATTTAAAAGTCCAATTTTAGGTCTTTTGACATTTAACATTTCACTTGTATAAATGCTTCCCATTATTGCAAATTCCATTAAATGGTGAGTTTTGCAATCTACATTTGCTCCCGCATCAATTAAGAAACTAAAACCCTTTTCAGTTGGGATAAATGCTCCAATTGTTGGACGATTCACTCCATCAATTTTTCCTAAAAATAATGCTCCTGCAGTCATTACAGCACCAGTATTTCCTGCACTTACAAATGCTTCTGCATTATTTTCTTTTTGGCAATTTACTCCAATTGAAATTGAAGAATTTTTTTTTGATTTAATTACATCAGTTGGAGAATCCTCCATAGATAAAACTTCATCAGCATTTAGTATGGAAAAATTTCCATCTTTTACTTTGAGATGTTTTAGTTCGTTTTTAATTTCATTTTCTTTTCCAACAAAAATTATATGAAAACGATTATTGGTTTCTTTTAATGCACTAATTCCTCCCGCAATATTACTTTGAAGTGCAAAGTCACCTCCCATTGCATCTAATACAATACGAACTTTTTTTTTTTCCACCTATGAGATTGTTATTTATTATGCTTCTTTTGGAGTTGTTACAACTCTTCCATTGTAATAACCACAGTGAGGACAAGCACGATGCATAAGTTTTTGTTCGTGACATTGTGGGCATTCGGCAGTAGATGGAACTGTTGCTTTATAGTGAGTTCGTCGTTTTCTACCGCGACTTTTTGAATGTCTTCGTTTTGGATTTGGCATATTTTCTAATTATTTTTTAAACTTAATAATTTTTGTTTCCAATTTTCTTTGCTTTGTACTATTTTGCATCTACATTTTGAAACATTTTTATTTTTTCCACATTTTAAACAAAGTCCCAAACAATTTTCTTTGCAAAGAATTTTCATTGGAATTGATATAAATAAACTTTCTAATATTCCTTCAGTTAAATCTATTTCTAATTTATCTTTTGATATAAACACAAACTCATCGTTGTTATTTTCTATTTCATTTTCATTTAAAACAAAAATAGTTTGGTTTGTGCTATTGATTTCTTTTGCAAAATCGTCCAAACATCTATCACAAGAAAATGTATGTAAAGTTTTTATTTTTTCAGAGAGATAAATCTGAGTTTCATTTTTTTCAACAGTTGCAATTATCTCTATTGGGTTTTCAAAAGCAACATCTAAAACAACTTGTTTTGTATTTATGAGTTGATTTTGAAAAACCGAAAACTTATACTCATATGTTCCATTTTCCATATTTGAGATTTGGAGAATCATAAAAGAACAGATTTAAAAGAATCTAAAATTTTTTTTGAAATATAAGAAAAAAAGAAAAGTAGAAAAATTCTCTTTTTGAAAACTTTCTCAATTTTGAATTTATGAAATCTTAAAAATTGCATATTGTAATTTGGTATAAAAATTGACATATAAAAAATGGCGATGAAATTTGTAACTTTCAAAAAAATAGCATTTATTTAAGAAAATTTTTTAAAAACTAAACTAATAAAAATATGTCAGAATATTCGAAAGAAATAATTCAAACAGTGAAAGAAAAAAATCAAAATGAAGTAGAATTTCTTCAAGCGGTTACAGAAGTTATGGAATCCCTTGAAGTTGTGTTTGACAAATATCCACATTATAAAACTCATAAAATACTTGAGCGAATTATAGAACCCGAACGAGTGATAATGTTTAGAGTTCCATGGTTTGATGATCAAGGAAATGTTCAAATTAACCGTGGATTTAGAATCGAAATGAATAGCGCAATTGGACCATATAAGGGAGGACTTCGTTTCCATCCTTCTGTGAATTTGAGCATCTTGAAGTTTCTTGCATTTGAGCAAGTATTTAAAAATAGTTTGACAACTCTTCCAATGGGAGGAGGAAAAGGTGGAAGTGATTTTGATCCAAAAGGAAAAAGTGACAACGAAGTTATGAGATTTTGTCAAAGTTTTATGATAGAACTTTTCCGACATATTGGTCCAAATACTGATGTTCCTGCTGGTGATATTGGAGTTGGAGGAAGAGAAATTGGCTATTTATTTGGTCAATATAAAAGATTGAAAAATGAATTCACTGGTGTTTTAACGGGAAAAGGTTTAAATTGGGGAGGTTCACTTATTCGCCCTGAAGCAACTGGCTATGGAAATGTTTATTTTGCATCAGAAATGTTAGCAACAAAAGGTGAAACATTAGAAGGAAAAACTTGTCTTGTTTCTGGAAGTGGAAACGTTGCTCAATATGCCGTGGAAAAAATAAGTCAACTTGGTGGAAAAGTTATTACTATGTCTGATTCAAACGGATATATTTATGATGAAAAAGGAATTAATGCCGAAAAACTTGGATTCATTATGGATTTGAAAAATAAAAAACGTGGAAGAATCAAAGAATATACAGATAAGTATAAAGAAGCAATATACTTTCCAATTGATACTAAATTAAACTATAATCCACTTTGGAAAAACCACAAAGCAGATTGTGTGTTTCCATCAGCAACTCAAAACGAAATAAATGAAACTGATGCAAAAAATATTTTAACAAACAAAGTTAAACTTGTTTCAGAAGGTGCAAATATGCCAACTACAATTGATGGTGTGAATTTATTTTTAGATGCGGGAATCTTATATGCTCCCGGAAAAGCATCAAATGCTGGTGGAGTTGCAACTTCTGGACTTGAAATGTCTCAAAATAGTGGACGTCTTTCTTGGACAAGAGAAGAAGTGGATAACCGTTTAAGAATTATTATGAAAAGCATTCATAAAACTTGTGTAAATGTTTCAAATCAGTTTGGCAAAAAAGGAAATTATGTAATTGGAGCAAATATTGGTGGGTTTTTAAAAGTTGCTGATTCAATGATAGATCAAGGATTAGTATAGTTTTTTAAATTTATAAGGAATTGGAAAATCAATTTTTCCAATTCCTTTTTTTATATATGTTATTTCCTGAAAGAGTAAAATATAATATTGGATTTCAGAACTTGATGCAAGTAAAAGTTCGTAAATGTTTACTCGTATCAAGTTTGTATGATTTATATTTGTTTGAAGAAGAAGGTTCCTTATACGAACTTATTCACGAAGAGTATACCAATTTATATTTATCACATCCTACTGAATTAATTCACATTTCAAGTGGTAAAGAAACATTAGAACTTCTCAAAGAAAAGCATTTTGATTTAATAGTTGTTACACCGCATATTGAAGATATGAATGTTATGCAATTTGCAAATCTTGTGGAGGAATTTAAAATTCCAATTCTTTTGCTTGTTTTTGACAGTAGAGAACTTTCACATATTTTAAAAAATTACAACACATCAATTTTTGAAAGAATTTTTTTGTGGCAAGGAAATGTTCGTCTTTTGATTGCAATGATAAAATATCTTGAAGATAAATTGAATGTAGAGCAAGATACTGAAAACATTGGTGTTCAATCTATTATCTTAGTTGAAGATAATATTAGATTTTATTCATCATATCTTCCGTTGATTTATACAGAAATTTTAAAACAATCATATCAATTGGTTTCAGAAGGGATAAATTTTTCACATAGACATTTGCGTATGTGTGCAAGACCCAAAATTTTGCTTTCCACAACTTATGAAGAAGCGGTGAATTATTTTGAGAAGTATGAAGAAAATATTTTAGGAGTTATTTCTGATGTTGATTTTGATAGAAATGGAATTCAAGATGAATTTGCAGGAATTAGTTTTGCAAAAAAAGTGCGAGAAAAAAAATTTGATATTCCAATTCTTCTTCAATCCAATAGATTTGAAAACGAAATTTATGCAAGCGAAATAAATTCTTCATTTATTTTGAAGTCATCTCCAACACTTTTAAATGATGTTTCAAAATTTATTCGTGAAAACTTTGGATTTGGAGATTTTGTTTTTACTGATGAAAATAAAAACAAATGTGCAGTTGCAGATGATTTAAAATCATTAGAGGAGAATTTGAAAATTGTTCCTGAAAGTAGTATAAAATATCATTCGGCAAGAAATCATTTTTCAAATTGGCTAAAAGCAAGAACAGAATTTTTTCTTGCATATAAATTACGACCACGAAAAATTTCTGACTACAATTCAATTGAAGAACTGAGACAAGATTTAATTGCTTCAATAAGTGAATATCGTCAAAAACAATTTTTTGGAACTATTACAAATTTTTCAAGTGAAAATTTTAAAGACGATGGAAGGATTTGTAAAATTGGAACTGATTCAATTGGAGGAAAAGCAAGAGGTTTGAGTTTTGTAAATATGTTGATACATAACTATAATTTGCAATATGAATTTGAAAATATAAAAATTTTTATTCCTACAACACTAATACTTGCAACAGATGTGTTTGATGATTTCATAGAAAAAAATAATCTCAAAAATTTGGCTTTGAATTCAAATGATGATGAAGAAATTACAAACACGTTTTTAAATGCAAAGTATTTTCCAAAACAAATTGAAGACGATTTAAAGTTTTTTTTAGAAGAAGTAAATTTTCCGCTTGCAGTTCGTTCTTCAAGTTTATTAGAAGATTCGCAATATCATCCATTTGCAGGAGTGTATCAAACTTTTATGCTTACAAATAATCACGATGATATTGACATTCGTCTTTTAGATTTGATAAATTGTATAAAAAAAATTTTTGCATGCATTTTCTATCAAAATGTTAAAGAGTATATAAAAGTAACTCCATATAATTTGGAAGAAGAAAAAATGGCTGTGATAATTCAGAAAGTTGTTGGAAGTAAATTTGAAAATAGATTTTACCCTGAAATTTCTGGTGTTGGAAAATCACATAATTTTTATCCAATTTATCCACAGAAATCAAGTGATGGAATTGTTTCACTTGCACTTGGACTTGGAAAAACAATTGTAGATGGTGGTCAATGTGTTAGATTTTCTCCCAAATATCCAAAACATATTTTGCAGTTTGCTTCAGTAAAAGATACATTACAAAATACGCAGAAATTTTTTTTTGCAATTGATTTGAATTTCAAAACAAATGAAAGTAAAAAGGAAGATGAAATTGTAAAAAAATATGATTTAAGTTTTGCAGAAAAAGATGAAACGTTAAATTTTATCGCATCAACTTATTCTCCTGAAAATGATAAAATTTATGAATCAATTTTACCGAATGGAATTCAACTTATTACATTTTCACAAATTTTAAAAGGAAATGCTTTTCCAGTTGTTGATGCTATAAAAACATTGCTTGAAGTTGGAAGTTGGGCAATTGGAAGTCCAATTGAAATGGAGTTTGCAATTAAAGTTTACAACAGAGAAAGAAAAGTAGATTTTGCAATACTTCAAATGAGACCACTTGTAGTAAATCGTGAAAATGAAGAATTGAACTTTGATGAAATTCCACAGCAACAAATTATTTGCAGAAGTTCAAATGTATTAGGAAATGGAATTGTAAGAGATATTTTTGATATTGTATTTATTGATAAAAATGAGTTTGATAGAAGTCAAAGTAAATATGTTGTTGAAGAAATCCACTACTTTAATCAAAAAATTGTAAAGGAAAATAAATCTTATATTTTATTTGTTGTTGGAAGATTAGGAAGTTTAGATCCGTGGCTTGGAATTCCAGTTGTTTGGGAACAAATTTCAGGAGCAAAAATAATTGTAGAATCACAATTTAAAGATTTTTCTGTTGAACCATCACAAGGTTCACACTTTTTTCAGAATTTGAATTCATTTGATATAGGATATTTTACAATAGGAAATAAGCAAAAAAATGACTTTATAGATTGGGATTTTTTAAAATCCCAAAAATTTGTTGAGAAGAAAAAAGTTACATCTCACATTAGGTTTAACTTTCCACTCAATATTGTAATGAATTGGAAAACAAATTCAGGAATCATTCAAAAACCGAATTAAAGAAAAAATAAAAAT
>SXGU01539395.1_pt1 | contig 20187 bp, 22 predicted proteins | sample 3174531 | NCBI WGS metagenome assembly SXGU01 (sample SAMN11356863, study PRJNA531348) | freshwater metagenome | isolation source: freshwater sample F1-140 | place: China: Fuxian Lake, Yuxi | collected 2017-12-25 | reverse complement strand
GTTGTCGGTGTATATTGCGTTGTCGGTGTATATTGCGTTGTCGGTGTATATTGCGTTGTCGGTGCCTGTTCCTTCAACAAGGATACCCTACATATAGCGCACAATTTGTCTTTCATCTGAATCATACACGGTATACAGTAAAAGTGTCCGCATACTGGGTAGCAGAACATGTCACGAGCCACAGGTTCACCGCAAATGCAACATGTAACCTGACTCATAAGATCGAACAATGTATTCCGTACATGATCTGAAGATAAAGCTATAGCTGACAATTCTGGCATGTCTACCGTGTGTGTTGCGTTCATTTTATGTCGAAGTTTAGTTATATTCGAGTTCTTTGATACCACATTTATCTGCCCATGGTTTATCAGATATATCTGACCATGTGGCAGATATATTTGAGTATGTTGTAACCAAATGTTTCTCACAGCCCTGGCAGACATATTTTATAATTACGGTGTCGTCGGGCTCACTTACTGAGCGTTGCACATCGGGATGTAGGCATATAGTGTCCATTAAATGCATTGCGAGTATGATCCCAAGGAATGAATAAGAGTATAAAGTCAAACAGTGTTACACAACACACTTTGGTCTTTGTACAGAGAGCCAAGTTGAACATAGTCTATAGGAGTGTAACTTTTTCCTTCCATGATATGATCCGATATCAGATGAGCAACTATCTCATTTGGGTGATACAGCTGGCGAACAGTACCAAAGTGTTGATGGTATCTCGGTACGTCCTTTATACGGTGTATCTTGATTACATCATTACCTCGCATTTCAAGCAATACCTCATATATTTTACAGTTTAACAATAACGCAACGGGAATATAATTTATCGTATTTATACTGAAAACCCATTCATAATGTATCGCATCAGGATTTTTCAGGACATATGGCTTCAGTATCCCAAGATTGATATAGGCTTTCCGGAAACCGAGTGTCCTGTAATATATGTCATACTTCTCAGGCGATCTTCGTTGATCCAGGTGAACCAATTCATGTATTAATGTGCATTTTATATTATGTGATGGTTTAGTAAGAAGACGCGGTGTTAATACTATACAATCTGTGCCAACCGTAAACGGATAGTCCCAGTATGAGCCCAACCCCAATAAGATAAGATATACTATATCCGGCCTAGTATTGTATTGTGATGGTAGTTCCCGGAATAATGAGAGCAGTAATGTCTTCTGTGCAGTATCAAATTCAATACATGTGGCACGCGGTGTACAGTTTTTGTTGATGTATAGGTCTTTTAGTTTATGTAAGGCCTGGGTTCGGGAGAAAAAAGATAGTCTCATATATTATATACTACATTTATGTATGATGATGATAATGATGATGTGAGCATTCTCAGCAATCAGGGCATACAGCTCGGGCAACGGGCGCAACAACAACAGCAGCAACAACAACAGTATGAACAAGTCTCAGAGGATGGAGAATATATAACTTATCCCGGATACGATAAGGATCCTAAAGTTAAAAAGGTAATAGATAGATGTAAGAGGATCCCCGTAGGGTTGCGACAGAAAGCTAACGAAGATGAACTGTACCGTATCGGTACATTGAGATCCAAACTATGTACCAAAAGAAAAGCTGATCCATGGAATGTATTTCCCCGTAGACCAGGTTATATTGTTCATAGAGGTGCTGCAGCAGTGCCTAACCAACCAATCCCAAAAGTTAGGAAGAGAAGATTTGTTCCTAATGTACCAGATCAGGATCAGGAAGGTGGAGCCATTATTCACGCTGGTAAATTAGCACATACCGAGATGCTCTGGACTAAAATACAACATGGAGGCATGCCTCTGCTTGATGATCCTGTACTAATGTCTTATCTTAAGCAAACAAAGCAAAAGATACAGGCATCAACCTTAGTTCCGTTAGGTGTCGCGTTGACTTTATTATATGCTTACTTTGGTGGTATATCCTTACTCGATACAATAACGGATTGGATATGGGATGGTAAACAAATAATGGTACCCCTCTATCATCTCATGTAGAAATCAATGTCCGCAACACAGACATTGTACGGTAGACTTATTTGCCTAAAGTATGGGGCAAATTTTGGTACAGATGCTGCCTTCGTCGTCCTTGTCGTCCTCGCTCTGCGCGGTGACTGTTTTATTGTGGTGTCCAGTAGTGGCGCCTCGGGTGACGTTGAGACATTGAGATATTGTAGATAACTCGTTTTATCACCAATAATATTTACGATAAGCTTACCGACTAAAGACTGATAACCTTGATTTAAATACCGAACTCCCTCGGGTATATGAGCATATTGCTCAGCAAGCCTCCCGTTGACATGAGAAATCACATCCTTGGTGAATATGATATCTTTTGAGGAGACACCATATTCCTTCAAGCAACTGGGTATAATGAAATTTTGTGCTAGCTGAATTTTTTCGGCTGAATTAAAGCCTCCCAGATGAATTTCCTTGATACGATCCCGTAGCGGCTCGGGCACAGCAGATACATCATTATAACTGAATATAAATGTAGCTTTAGACAAGTCTAAGTCAATTCCTAGGAAATAGTCTTGGATATGTTTATTTGTTAACGGATCGGTCGCGTGTGTCAATATACCGTATACTTCCTGCGCTGTTTCAACTGAAATCTTGTCCAACTCATCAATATAAATAATAGGATCCAGACACTGTTCCTTTATTAAAATATCCGTAAATATACCCTGTCTTGAGCCTTTGTAACATCTGAAGCTACCGTTAAAATAAGTGACATCCTTTAACCCTCCAATAGAGATATGGTAAAAAGGAACACCTATCGCTCTGGAAATACCATGTATTGCTAACGATGTTTTACCTACTCCAGGGGGACCCACGAGCCCTAAGACACGTGGTTTATTAGTCACTAAGCGAGATACTAAATACCCTATAATTTCTGATTTGGCCGGTTCCTGTCCGTAGACTTGTTCCTCCATATAGTTCCATGCAGTGGACAGGAACTGTGTTATTTCCTCATGTGTCTTCTTAGTGGTAATAACAGAGTCTATGCACTTTGTGGGTAAATTAAGGATAAGCTGAAGAGCAGTTAGCGATGTGCTGTTATTTTCAGGGTCGTCTTCGTATAACTGTAAATATTGTAAACATTTAACCTTAACAAGATCGGGCTGACTGCAATTTAGGATCTGTGTTTTCAAACTCACATCCGTGACACCCATAAGCTTACGTAACCGGGCTTCCTCGCCAACATATTCTGCAGCTCTGTTACGTACGTGTCTTAATCTTTCCCCACCGTAGTCGGTGTCTGTGTCGGCTGTATCGTCATTGCTACTACATGTGTCGCCTGTATCGTTGCTGCTACATGTGTCAGCTGTATCGTCGTTGCTAGCATATAGGTCACTGCTATCTTCTGCATTAGAGGCTATATCTTTCATGAATCTAATTAGACGTGGCTTTTTAGCGACATGCTTGTCAGCTTTATCGATACCATTGGCAACATCTATATCGACGGTGCTGATACCGGTATCATCATCTATTTTTCTTCTAATGCCTCGGCTATACATTGTTGTTTTATTGGTTTCATTTCTATGTGACATGGTGGTAAAAAATGAAACACGAGACAGAATATCATGTTGTCATTTGGACTACTAACCGAGAGTGAACTAGAGAGATTGCGAGGCTGGAAATATAATATTGAAGACAATTCTCTTATCTCCCAATATTTACTACCTTCGTGGCAGTACCTTGAGACTCTATTTCCTCCATTTGTATCCCCTAATATGATCAGCACCGTTGGATTCCTGTTACAAGTTACCGCGTTTCATCTCGTATATAATTTTTATAACATATACCCAACATATGCTATATATGCTGTTATTTTCTTGCATTTGACCTATATGTTTTTGGATTCCATCGATGGAATTCATGCTCGAAAGACAGGCAACAGCTCGCCTATGGGTGAGTTGATAGATCATGGTCTTGACAGCTGCGGCACACTCTGTCAAACACTGACATTCTGCTATATTTTCGGTATCACAGATCACAATGTCTTATGGTATATTACTATGTCTAGTCTTATGATTTTCCAGCTATGTCATGTTCAAGCGTACAGTGCACGTGTTGTACAGTTGGGACGTTACACTGGACCCTGCGAGATTATAGTATTATATTGCATAATACTATTGTTAAAAGCGATGGGAGTCTTGTCAAATGCGCCATTCTTATATTTTCTACCATACTATCGTTATGCTTATCACTTGATCTTTTGTTATATGATTACTAGATTCATCCTGCTAAAGCAGCAGTATACCCGAAATGGTCTTATCTTAACATACATTGTATTTTTTGTCCATTCCATCTTACCATATAATACGACTCTGTTAACGGTGGCTTCATCCGGTCTTGTTATGTGTGCCGTCACGTGTGACTTAATCGTCTCAAAGATGGCCAGCAAGAGCCTTAGTCAGTGGATTGTCCCTATCGCTATTATGTCATTATTCCACGATATACTGGGAGTTTTAATGTCAGTCTTCTTTATGGTCGGGTGCATCGTGGAGATTAGCCGATATTTGGAGCTAAATATTTTCCAGACAAATACAATCTGCTATGTCAATGGAGTGTTTGATATGCAGCATGTTGGTCACATCAGGATGTTCCTTAATGCTAAGCAGCATGGTAATATCCTCTTGGCTGGAGTGCATAATGACCAAGCTGTGGAATCCTACAAACGCAAACCAATTATGACGCACGAGGAAAGATGTCAAGCTGTCAGAGATTGTCGTTATGTCAATAGAACTATACCTGATGCTCCGTTAACAATTGACGAGGACTTCATCAAAGCATGGAATATTCATGTAGTCGTATGTTCAAGTGAGTATTATAACGATCCTAATGATCTGTGGTATGCTGTGCCGCGAAGGATGGGTATACTCCGTATGGCTCCGTACTCTAGTGACATATCCAGTTCTGATCTGATCAAACGCTGTGTGGCGAGATCATCAGGTGCTAAAATAACACAAACTTAATTGATAAAAAGATATTTCTGATACATAGCACAGGAACTACAAATATTCACAAAAAAAACAACATGATGGTCAACATTTTGTCCTTGAAACACATCGCCAGTAACATTATGAAAGGCTTCAGCTACCAGCTTCTTGGCATCGTTAGTATCGTCAGTATCTGTGCCTATGTCGAGCTTTGACCAGGTGAAATATTCGTGATGTGGACCGAAAACCTCAGGTAAAATCTCCTGTCCACGAGTGATAAAGAGACAAACCATTCTCTTGATCGTCAGGTCACATATTTCTTCCGATCATGAGCTCTTGTTCCAACATCGATAACTACATTACGCTGACTTATATCCCGCGTCTCGACAATGACGCCGGAGGTTCTCTCTGAATTTGCCAAATGTAATGATTATCTCAAATCTAATTTCAATACAATTATCCAGGCTAACATGCAGGCTATCCTCCAGGTCTCTGGCGGCTATGAGGCAGAAACCATATCTCCTTCAGTTAGCTCTGCAGAGCTGGAGAAATATGGTGGTTCCGATATGTATATTATGTACAATGGATTGCTGTTTACCACATGTTTGATGCGTTGGTCAAAGAAACCGGATGAGGGCGGCTTGGGTCTTGATGGCTCTTACGATGGGTTGCGAGCTCCGAGCCGTGCTAATGTCTGCTGTATCTCATAAGGATTCAGCCTCTCCTGTACTAGTGCACGGTGCAATAGGACGTCCAGTGCAACATTTGAAAGACATACGGTGAAATTGTGATACTCCATACTGTTCTATACCCTCTTTGTGTGCAGGAGCCGAGATATATCCCTTGTTTTTCCGGATACCGTAACGTGTGTCGAGCTCTGGATATATATCGCAGAGTTGTTCTATGTATGTATCCCTGCTATACTTTGCTAGTATTGAGGCCGCAGCGATAGAATAATATGTATGGTCTCCGCCCACAACAGTGCCATAATTTATAGGCTCCGCTCCACGAAAGTACATCTGAAAATAATTACCGTCAACAAGTACTTGTTCTGGCACTAAGAGCAGAGCATCCAAGGCGCGATGCATCGCTAAAATATTTGCTTTACCTACACCTCCGTTGTCAATCTCCTCTTCTGTAGCGTATCCTATACCGTAGTCGATGGCATTTTGTATAATAAAATCATAAGATGTCTTCATATCTGATGATTTTTTGATCTGCTTACTATCTTTCACCAAATAGACACATTTGCCCTCCGTTAGATGGACTGGCCAGATTACAGCAGCGGCATAAATCCTCCCCACGGCAGGGCCACGACCTGCTTCGTCTACACCTGCTTCCAACACATTTTCTGTTTGGAATGATTGTAAAGGCATGTATACTAGCATTACGTTCATTTTATATGTGAACTTTAGTATATGGCAGAAAAACGTAAAGCAGATCGCCTCGATGAAGCCAACGAATCCAACGAAGCTACCGAAGCTGATCTAATCAGAGGGTGTACGGAGATAATTGAGGGTTGTGTCTATCTTTGCAAAGGCGATACATATATTAAGATGTGCGGCAACGGAAAAGGTTTCGCTAATGAACGACGCTGGTACCGAAAATTAAATAACTTAAATAAGGGGAGTCCTATATATGATATGTTTCTCCATCCAGAAATAACCAGATCTGCATTAATTTTTAAACCGAACGGTAACTTGATAAGTCTCCACGAGCTAGCAAGAGAAAAATATATTACAGTACGATTTTTGGAGCTTGTGATGGTTGAGCTCAAAGGAATGCTCCAGTTGCTACACAAAGAGGGAATTTACCACAATGATATACATGACCGAAATGTTCTGTATGACACTGATACAAGTGAGCTATATTTTATTGATCTAGAAAAGATGAGCAGTGCAGATACAGGAGGAGATAATGATAGCCTAGAGGAGCTAAGGGAAAGTATAATGGATCCAATAGATTAGATCTCGTATGTATCGAGATACAAGGGCACCCCGATATTTTCCCTCACAAAACAGCTTAGCTTTATGTAGAAGGAACGAAAGCGCTTGACTGAACGTCTGTTCTTAGCCATGTTTGCCATAACAGAGAGCCCTTCCTGGGTATTTATGCTGCAGGCATATTTTGCCTCTTCTCGCTCTCCGCTGCAGGGGTACCCCAAGATATTACCGAGTACAACATCATCGTGAGTATCGTTGTATCGTTGTACCTCAGTAGAAATGTCTTCAGTGGAAAAGATAATCCCTTGACAGCATACATATTGCTTATATGTATCGACAGGGAAACGTGATACGAGCTTATTTAGTATCTCCCGTGCTGTCTCCCTGTATTCAGCATCATGATCAATGATCTGGAACATAAATGCTGGTCTTAGTTTGTGATAAACCAAGAGCAGATTGATGGCAAGGCAATTGAAGTTAGATATACGGCGATCAGAGCCAGAAATATATGGTACATTCGCGATCCGCAAAAGATCAGGTACTAGGTCGTTATCCAAGGGGATGGCCATGGTGGATGCCCTGACTCGGGCTGCAGGGAAGCCCGGTTGTTTTTCATTTTTTAGGGGCTGGCGGGCGTTCCCAATCCCTATGTCTATATTAAATTGCCTTCGTGAGGAGTGAAGAATATCGGTTAAGGTAAGCAACATGGTCACTTATGAGTTGTCGGATCTCTGGATTGTCATTAAAGTCAGCTAAAATTCCACAAGTTTTAGGCCATTTTCATCAGTGAACGAGTGCTTTTGAAAATAAAAGAGACATGCTTTTAGCATATCAAGTTGATTTAACGAGCATATAGCACGAATAATGGATCCATCTTTATACATCAAATCAATGTCTCCAAAATCGTGGAAGCGCTATTTGCATTGCCCGTACAGCAAAAATCATACACCATGCTGGAATGAAGTTGGGAAGATTGCATCTTGATATCAAGATGCAATCAGTTTATATTCTGCGCTCAGGTGACGTTCCGTTTAAGCGGCACTCACAACACAAAAGACATATATAAATATCAGCAAGACTACAGGTATAATACTGTATACAGTGCTGTTATTGTACAGATACATGTTCTCAATCTGCTTAAATTCATAAATGGTATTGTGGTTGCAGTTTTCATATCTGCCCAGCTCTCTATGAGATAATTTGGTATATTGACCTGCCTTGATATATGCTTTATATTGTTGTATAGCTTGGGTCATAGTCCAGTCCATATAGAGCGTTGTCTCTCCGTATCTACTCCGGTATACTATAATTGTTTCCCCTGATTTGAAACACATGAATTGTTCTTTGTAATACTCGCTATATAGTAGATAGCTACTGTTATAATTATATTTTACGCAACCGAAAGCCAGTTCCATTATATGGTATTATACTGTCATTTTCTAGGAGCTCACGGGAGTTTTGGGGCTCTGACCCGCGTGAAAACACGGGATCAAAGTACACCATTTTCGCGCGGGTAAGAGACGCCGCAACCCTGCGCCCCTATGTGTACATGCCGTGTGGTGGCGCTGAATTTTCCTTCTTCTTCTTGTCGCATATGTATGTCTTCATGCCCTCCATTATGTCATTCCGGCTTAAGATCATGGTTGACCCATGAGGAAACATATTGCCATGGTGCGATATGATACAGCTGGTAGCTAAGTTAGCTATGTCTCCACCTGCATTATTAAAGTGTTCCTTGTTTGTCTCGATGTCTGTCGGTAGCAGCACCTCATCATTCTCTGCATTCCAGCCAAGATCAATAATCTTCTTGTGGAAAATTTTGATTAATTCTGTGGGACTGTATGATTTAATTGTAAACCGCCAGGGAAATCTCCGTTCCAGACCCTTATTATATGCAAAAAAGCACCGATATATCTCATCCTCATACCCAGAGATGATACAGAGAGTGTCAGTACGTTCACTGAGCAATTGATTAATTGTATCTATACATTCCTTAGTAAAAACATCTCTCTGTTCTGCATTACCCAATGCATATACCTCATCTATGAAGATAACTCCTCCACGTGCCTTGTCAAACATACTTATGGTGTTTTTTGCCGTATGACCACAATATTCCCCTATTAAGTCAGCCCTGGTGGCAAAAACAAACTTATCTGAGGTTAACAGGCCTGATTTACGGAAGGCTTTACCGAGTAATTTAGCTATCTCTGTTTTACCATGTCCCGGCGGGCCGCAAATCATCATATGCATCAGGAAACCGTAGTCCGACACAGCTTTGTCTGCAGTTGAGAGGAATTTCAGTAATTTCACAAATTTACTCTTGATGTCGTGCATACCAATCATTTCATTGATGGCAACCATCTCGGGTACACATTTACTGAGCTTTTGCAGGACAACATATTCACTGTACTCTAGACCTGTGTAGTAAACCATGGCATCCTCCCATGACTCTTCGTCCATACAGGAAACTGTTGCCGAACCATGAGCCTTATCATTATAGGTACCACACTTGTCGCACTTGTTACGACATGTCCCCTTGTGATAGTTCAGTATACAGTCTCTTATATTTGCCGTCATGGCGTTATATTGTTTGATTAACATGATTAGCTTATCTAAGGTATCTACTGGTATGGGATAGGTACGGTGGAACACTTCAATAAGAAGGTAATCGAAACCGTAATGATAGTTGGAATTTTTATATGAACACCACTCGACAGTGTCGCAGCAGTAACACACTGTGCTTGTTATATCATAGTCATACATAGTGTGGCACGTACTATATCCCGTCATATCAACATCTGTCATTACTCCACGTGATACATCATTTTAAATATCAATGATACATAGTACATAATATACAAGATGATATGATTTTTATCCTGCATAATTTATTTGTTTTTATCTAGCCTATGCGGTATGTAATATTATATTATATTAGCTCTATGTATCCAGGGAGCAAAGGTCTCTGTCATAATTTAAAATCTCTTAATATATGAGTTGGTTTGATCCTGAAGATCCAGATCTGCTATCCCTCTTGGTGGTTTGATATTCTTGTGGATGCTGGAGCCGCCCGAAGAGTTACAACAGTATTTCCGTTATATAGAAGATGTTGCTCTACCAGAATTAGCTTATCATCCTTTTACTGTTAAACACATGCCAGTCTTAACAAAAAGAGCTGAAAGATTAAATACTGATCCGGAAGTCAAACCGGAAGAAAAATTGGAATGGTTAAGACGGTTTTTATATTACACCATGTTCCACACAAATAGCCATGATGAAGTAAAAGATTTTTTTAGTGGCGTGGGCATATGGAACCCGGAATTATAAGTGCTTATCAAAGTTTGCGCATTGCAAGAAATTGCGCGGCTTTTAGGTCCGGAATTACCCTACAGCATATGGAGGTTATAATAGGGACAGTCAGTGATGCTAAGTTAAAGTCTTTTTTGATGAAATATATTCACGAGGAAGACCCCAGTCAGTGGCGCAAACTGTGGCACAGGCTCAGCTGATCCAACAAGCGCACTACAGTGCACAGTCCATCAAGGACTGCCTTACAGTTCTACATGTATAAATACCATGTATTTTCGCGAATATGAAAATTATGAAACGTTCAAGAAAGACTAAATATTTCTCTTGATAATATGGAAGGATTCGGAAACGCTTAGGATAGTCCCCATACATTATGCAAACTGACTGCGCTCACCATCCGCATACGTTACCAATTTACCATTACAGAAACGTAGTCCACTGTAGATACCATCAAGCGGGTCACCGATAAATAACTTATTAGTGACCACTTTAGTTCCACCTCTACATAATGCGGCTTCCTGTATGGTCCCAAGATCAACCACATGATGATACACCGAGCTATCAGAGTCATAAAACTGTAGCGCAACCTGAGGTTCCGTGCCATAATGAAATCCACTGTTACATATCTTAACGGTTTCTTCGTGTACATGCACGCAACCAGCTGTAAATTTGTAGCCACTGTGTGCTGTCATATTTTCGCTCAGACCCTTAAATCCGCGTGCTTTAACATGACTTTCAATATATGGTCTGATTCCCAATAAGTCATAAACCCACGGTGGATTAGTTTCTGGATTATAGCGATAACACGCTCCTAAGGCTTGTAAACTGAGGATTCCAACGGTGGTGCATTTTAGGACTGACATTGAACAGTAACATGATTCATTTTTACCTCAGCTGAAGCAAAGAATAACATATAAGCTAGAACTATTGTGTTGGAACCCAGTTGGGATCATCTAAATGTTCGAGATATGTGTCGTACGCTTCAGTTAACTCTCTGTCCACATTCTCTTTGTACTCATGTGTCGTATAACTAAAGCTCCAGTATTGCCATAATACATGGTAATCTTTTTTGGTATGCCCTAGTATGCTCCGTATAACGTTTTTATTGGATCGCTTGCTGATAAAATAGTCTCTAAACTCAGATGTATACTGAAAATCTTTTATAGCGATGTATTCCTCCGTATCTAGATAGTGCTTAAACAACTGAGATATGCTCCCATCATGGACTGTGTAGTTATGGCACATGTATACATTGTAATGCACATAGAAGCTAGGCAAATACTCAATAGGTAAGGTGATCTTCTTGTCAATATAGTCACATATACTACTACTGCCAGGCAACGGTAACTTTTTAATAGCCAGAGTAACGGTAAAATGTGCCTCTGATTGAACTCCATAATCCAAAAAGCTATAAATATCAACTGTCCAGGAAAAATTGTCAAATAGAGCATGCAGACCATTCGCCAGCAAGATACAATTTGACGGAGAGTCAACTCTGTCAAACTGAATTTCATACCCCACTGAGCGCGGAATAATGTGTGCAGATTGGTATTCTACGGGATTCGTGTAACCTGTAATAGCACAATGGCCATATTTTCTTATTAAATGACGCCGGGCTTTAGCGTGTCTCCGCCCAGCATGTTTATTATGTGTCTGCTTAGTGTCTGTATATCGACCCATTGATATTAATATGTATCAAATGTCATTTTAGGAGCTCACGTGAGTTTTGGGGCGCTAAAGCGCTCCCAAAATCCCTGCGCCCCTAGCCCGCGTGATGTATGATGCTCAGAGCAAGGTTCGTATAATGTCATGCCATGAAATATTGACGGAAACTAATAACAATACTCTCCGTTATACATAATAACTCAGGGCTGAATCTTTCTAACTCATGTGTATCTGTGATGCATGTCAATATTTTATAATTAAACCGCCCATCAACACCATTATCGTCGCGATAAGTCCACGAATCTATTAATGCCACAGGTTCAATTGGCCCTTCGACATCAATGTACATACCGTTGTCCTCTATAAAAACGTGAGCAATCATTGCGCGTTGATCTTCGGTAAATTCTGTGTAATGGTAAGTATCTTTGTTAAAAATAGATAAGTCATCTCCACGCACCAGTATTTTTATCTCAGAATCCAGAGATAATTGATGTAATATTAACGCAAACACGCGGCACGCTCCAGTTGAATAAAAAACGCATGCTGATTTGTCATAGACACCTGGTTTCAGCGTTAATCCATAAGTATTGCGAATGGATATTAACTCATCTTTGATTTTCTTTCCATCTGTTCCATATTTTGCAAGGAGTGCCATATATATATATATATATATATGAACGGTTACATTTTAAAAATAAATGTGTCATTGGCATCCAATGAGTTCCAAGACGAAAAACAAATCTGTTCTGATAAAGAACATAGCTGACAGAACTACATGAGCTCTGCCGTAAACATTGATGTCGGTGTTGAGTAATATGTCTGCGATGCTGATGTGCCGCGTATGTGGGCACATGACTCCCGAGGCTGAGCAGAGTTTCAGCGCTCTCCTAGTTCCAACCGAAACATATGGCATATTTATCAAAGATGTACCAGGGTATATAGTAGGTGGTGCCGTCAAGGTGATAACCCTTCGGTTCTTGTTGTTTTTTGCCAGATAGATATGTTAACCATTCTTTCTTGGATTTACTTTGGAATAAATTAATCAAACTGCGAATTTCCAAATCCGCCCGGATTTTCAGATAGTGTGCTGTTGCTAATATTTGTTGCTTGCGTGTCTCGTCACTTGCATCTTGGTTAAAATGTAATGCTATGGATTTAGTTAAGTCTTTCTTGATGGCATTATTATTGCAATGTGGTGCCGCTTGTACTGCTAGTGGTATCCTTTGTGCAGGTACTTGTGTCGACGCCGCTGCTTCAGATGTTACATGCTTATCCCTTAGGCAGACATAATCAGTATAAAACTGAGGATAACACGCCATTATATCGCGGTTGGTGATGTGTTTCAGTCCAGTTAGCTTCACTAGTGATGTGTGCATACCATATAATATATCACGTCCAGCTTTAGTCTTTTGCAGAGCTTCAATATCATCCATAGTCCAGTTGGGATTAAACCCTACTTTCTGTAGAGCCTCGCACAAAGTGACACTACCGGTTGATACAGTATGTACCTGTATTGGCTTTGGCTCTGCTATAATCTCAACGTGGGCTCCCGTTGGCAGATGAGGATCCTCGTCTCTCTTAAGCTTTTCTCTAATGCTCGGAGATATTAAATCTTTGGTGCCACTGTAGCTAGACAGTAGCTTTAGCGTATGTGGTGGTAAATTATTGACGCCCTCCTTGATCAAATTTGTAATTTCCACTTCACTATAAGGATTTTTACAAGCACATGTCTCGTCCTTACCACTTACATCGCTGTCACCGCCGGTTTGGCTGTTGGGATATGCAATATATAATGCGATACTGAAGCATATGATACCTATGCATAAGATGCCTATATATGACATAATATATACTATTCCGGTGGAGATTTTTTCCTGATGATGATAGTCGGTTTTTTCTTGACAATTGTTGTTTGCCGTTGTTTCACCAGTTCCGTTTGTTCCAGCTTTGACTTTATGGTTGGTCGTGTTCTCGTGACACTCGAATATTTCCGTATATTAGTCTGGCTACTAGTTGTAACTTTCATGCCGGTGTGATACCGTTTCAGATAGCATTTTATGTCAGAGTCCAGCTCCTTGTTACTCTTACTCTCATCGCGAAATTTAGTCCACTGATCATATAGTGGACTGATTTTTATGTATTTTGCGATCTTATCGATAACCAGAAGTGCCTTTTTCTTTTCGTCAAATTCGTCGTAGTCACAAATAGAATAACTATCCATGATTTTAACCGCAGCTTCCGTGTGCCCATGTATGAAATTATGAAATATTACTTCAATTAGATTTTGTATATCCTGTATCGTATAGGAATGGGTGTGCTCTATGGTATGGAGCACCTCATAAATGTTTTTCCGTAGGTTCTGAGATTGAGAATTTATAGATAGGACACTAGCCCAGGTGGCAGTAACAATTCCCGTCTTGGGATACTGATTAATGTAATAGTTGGGTATGCGAGCACATGTAAAACCCTGCATCGGTTGCAAATACCAAGATTGGTTGTTATACATGGTCTTTTCAATGATGTCTGAAATAACCAAGCTATCTATGCACCTGATAGCACCCTCTAATCTGTTGAATGCTGTAGTTTTCTGTGCTGCTACAGCTCGAAGATAGTTCTGATGTACAACCATCGGTGCCTTGCTTTTGTCTCCATCATAAATACAATGTATTGCATGCCCACTAAGCTTTTCGTTGATGAGTTTCTGTATGCTGTCAGTTATATGTAGGTCTCTCTCTTTCTTACACAGTATATTATATGTGTTACGTACAGACTCGCTGGTTATATTATGCCCATACACAATAAATAAGAATTCCAAGATACTAACAAGTCTACGGAAGTCCCCCTGAGCATATTCAATAATCTCATCCTTAGCCTCGGGTGCAATATTTAAGGACTCTCCCAGTGATACTTTGTCTACAACCTTCATCATGTCAGTATTACTAGGGAGAGAGAACGATACTTCAAAACATTCTTTCTGTAGCTGCTTTATAGTATCCTTTTTGACACTACCTATGTTACAAACACATATGATTGGTACTCTTCGGTTAACATTTTTGCTCGCCTTCTTCTTTCTGTTACTCGGTATTGATATAAAGGAAAGAAGTTCATCAACGCCACCTCTATCTCCTTTAAACATACCATCCACCTCATCCATAATTATACCTACGGTTGGTATGTCCTTGCTAACAATTCTATTGACATCTGAAATGTTGATGAGTCCGTTGAGATTCTCGAATATCAACAATTTGCTACGAATATCGCTAGCATTAAATTCTTTTGGCCTATAACCAAATTCTTTCAGTATAGCGTGAGCTAAAGACGTTTTGCCGAGACCCGGAGGGCCAGTGAAAAGCAGTGCACATTGAGCGCTGTTACCTGCCTGAAAATCTTGAAACCATTTTTTTAATGCGTTGCGTTTGGCGTCCGATATTACCATGTCATCGACGGACATAGGTCGGTATTTCTCGAACCATAAATCCATATAATATCACAAAGCTACATCATTTCTTTTTTGAACTATAGATATCAGTTGATGTCTCTACGTTCAAATTAGAAACGTCTAAACACTCCAAACCTAACTCCGCCAGCTCGGTTACGGTCAAGTTTGAGAATGCGTTCATGGTGCAGCGTTTCTTTCCGCAATCACGAAAGGCCTCACGTAAGGCCAGTTCTCCGCTCTCTTGCCACTCCAAGCAACGTCTTATATTCAAGGCCGCGTTCAAGTCACGATTCCACAACGTACCACAACCGTTTTTACAACGTAGTAAACCTTAACTTGACTCCAACGGCAGCCCGCTTGACAGAGAGTCTCGCCCAATGCCTTACACTGACGGCAGGCGCGCGATTTGGGAACTGTGAGGAAAGTCTCCGTGTCACCTAAACAATTGTGACATTTAGCGCTGGTATTATATTCATCTATAGTCTCCAAAGGAAAATTCTTGGATAGTAATTTTTTTAAATGTTGGTTAGCGCCAGACCAGTTACCAAAACCAATCTTGCAAGTTCCGAACGTGGATTTAATCTCATCTACGAGTTTTATATCACTCCACTCGTTTTGTATGTGACGGCGCCAAGCCATTTTCCTAAAAATCATGTTCTTGTAAAAATCCGTAACCTGATCGTTTACGATATGTTTTTGTTGCTAGGTATATTATACTTCTGTCTCATCAAGCTGAGGAACCTGGTCTGTACCTCCGGAGTTCTCCGTACCTTCCGTGCTGTTATCTGATTCAGATGGACGAGGCTTAACTTTACACCCAGCAACCACACCTGCGTTGGGGTTACCATGAGGTTCTTCCAGCACATCAGGGATCATATCAGCTGTACTGGAGCCGGAGCCTTGATCTGACGCTACATCCACGGAAGCCTCAGACTTATCAGGTGTTACAGGAACACAAGGTGACTCATTATGCACAACTACCGGCGTAAAATGCTTCTGCTCTAAGAATACTGTTCCATTGGAGTTATACCACGTTTGGCTCTGGAACGTCTCCGTATTGTTATATTCAAATCGACAATAAATGTAGGAATCCTTATAGACAAGGCATTCCTCTAATGTGTTAAATCTGTCGTCGCGGAAAACTTTATACGAGTGAAGCTTTCCGTTTACATAGTTATATTTCTTATGCACTAAACCGCTGGGGTAATGAGAATAAGTAATGCCAGTATAAACCGGTGAGACATATTCGGCCTTCTCGCAAGCGGCAACTTTGTGTCTGTAGCATTTTATATGTTCCGCTGTCTTGTAGTTATAATTAGATATTTTGAAATATTGCCCTTTCTTAACAGTGTAGTCTACTCCATTCATGGGTATCGAAGCTGTATCAAATTGCTGCTTTTCAAATAGATCTGTTATATTTGAAATGTAACCACAATTGATGGGGTATTCCATAAAAAACGGTGATAGGAGACGATCCCCCTCATAAAACGTTATTCCGTTCATATCGGTGACATCATTAATGGTCTCGACGGTAACCAACACTAACCCTCTCGTTTCAGATGTTGCACTGCGGCCGGTCAGATACACTTTCATTACATAGTAGGATCACTTCATTTTATACGGGTACTCCCAAAATCCCTATATATTAAATTGATCACTAGGATAAGCAAATATGTCAGACCTGGAAACATTCGAAACTATTATTAGAACTGCATTGTTGCGTCGCTCGAAGTCCGTAGGTGTTGAAATAAATAACACTTACCCAGAAAAAGTTGACATAGATAGAGAAGCATTGATAGTTAAGCACCATTATAGAGTCAAGCACTCACACCACATGTCTGTGTTCTACACTGTTGCAGAACACAGACAATTGCATATTCTTATTACACGGATCTTTGGTAGTGTTGGCAAACCGAGAACATACGCTAAAGTACCATAGGATCCCACAACTTCGTCGGGTATATTTACAGTACATTTACGTCGGCAATTAAGTCGAAGACGTACTGTGAGCCCCTAATAGTGACCGTAATCAACATAGAATTGTTCCGCGCGTGTGTACTGCATATTTGCCTTAGCACTTATACTGTGATAAACATCGGACAAGAATCCCTTAGCCACCCTCTCACAGTATTGTTTAGTGTACGTCACACCATCATTGATAAAACTCATCTGTTTCTTCATAAATCTTATGTTAAAGTGCAAGACAGCTTGTTTCATATCGCCATCAATACCACCAGCAACCAGCTTATCCATCACTAGCTCTTTGTTTTTCGCTTCCTTGAGAATATCTAGGATTATACTGAGGGATACAATAATTTCCTGTATGTCACTCTCATCAACTCCGTTGCCGAAATCATTGCAGATAAGATATTTCTCTGAACTGGCGTTGCGACTAGTTACAGGCTTAAATATACTAACCGTGTCATAACAGTAAGATAGGACAGAGAGTAACCCTGCTGTAAACTCAGTAGCCATATCAAAAATCTTCAGTACAAAACTACCACCAAGCTTCTGTGTCTTTAGAGCTAGCAAGATCTCAGCCAAGACTAATTTTGATGTATCCATCTCTTCCGTTACGTCTGTCTTATCGTGAGGAATACCTCCGTCGGCGGTTACGAGGTCAGCTTTGTTTTCTTCAGTAAGGAAATCATAACTAGGAACATCCCTCCCTTCAATGAGGTTACTGATGTTCTCATCGTCTAAAATATTGCCCTTACCATCGTCGCCATCAATGCCTCCTATAAGGTCGATGACAATACCGTTGCCTTCCGGATCATCCTTATTCTCGCGAATCTGTAAATTATGCTTTGATTTTGCTTTACCCAGAGCATGCACCAATTTACCCCATGTCTTATCTCCTTCTTCAGGTGCCACGGAGACACCAACAATAGAATCCTTGATCGTGCTATTAATTGCGCGTATATCAGCCAGAGCCTGAATAAAACCTCCAGGAGACTCAGCGATACAGAGTATCCTGGCACGCCCTACACCAGCCAGAAGATTAAATTGCTTATATATCTCCCGCATCTTATAGTAGGAACGGCTAACGGGACCCCACTGACGCGCATGCGGCACGAGCTTCTTATCTTCTCCTTCCTCCTTCGTGTCGTTCAATGCTGCTTCCACATATGCCAGCTGATTGGCATAGTCCGGAGAAAGGTGAATCATCTCATTCTGGTTAACAATATATTTTACGTGTAGACCCCAAAAATCTAACACTTTAGCTACTATGCGAACTTGATTGTTTATTCCAACCTTTGAATAATATAATATAATATTGCCTCTCTGAGGTTTGGCGTCATGATACATCTTACCAATTGTTATCCCTGTTTCTGTGTTTACATCCAATCCTTCCTTGTTGGTATACAGTACTTTGACTGAATAATAGTTATTCTCTTGCATACCGACAATTTTGCCAACAACAAAATCTTTCTTGGGCTCATATACCGCCTCAGCTAACACCACAGGGTCACGGCTGGCATGCTTCTCCAGCAGCTGCCGGTAATCGACGTCGATAACCTCATCAATCTGTTCCTTGGAGCGTTCCAGTTTTAGATATGCACCATCAGTCAATGTCTGGCGATCCACCGTGCTCTTGCTCACCATAGTGCCGGGTATCAAGATTGGCCGTTCTACCAATTTACGCAAGGCAGTGTGCTTCAAATCGCCAATGTCCGCATTATCCAACTCACAAATTACCCAATATTCGGATTTTGTGGTTTTGCTCGGTGCTTTCAAGGTTGATGTCAAAACACGCACCTCGATGTCAGAGTTAGGAGCAATTCTATCCAGATCATCGCTCTTTGGATCCCCTGGAATCTTAGGGATGAATAACATATAGGGTACACTAAAGGACTGCGCTAAGATACCAGCGTCATTTTTACCTATAACCGCACACGGGATACGTTGCCCCTTAATTGGCCACATGGCCTGGCAACGAACTTGCAACCGAAATGTAACATTGCCCGTAGCGTGGGATCCCTTGATCTGACCAGGCAATTTTTTCACAATCTCAACCGAGCCTGGCTTAATGTACCCGATATTGGGTCGGCAGACTCCCGAGAGCTGATCTCTAACCTGCCGCTCAAGTATCTTGTACATGTCACGATGTAATGCTGATGGAGGGAGGTTGATCTCAAATGGAAACTCGACTGGGGCAAAAAATTCGTCCATGTTCTTATAAAAGAAGCCCGATCATTTTTTAAAATAACTTAACACCTACGGTGGCTTTAGGCATTAGGTTCCCAAAATCGCTACACACAGTAAGAACTGAGAGCTAACCGAGTGCCTTCGGCTTCCCACCACCATGAGACACACAGGCAACATGTAAGTGCCTAGTAGGCATTATGCACAGTATATGCTTTATAACGTATCGCATCATTTTACCCTGAAATAAAATGATGCAAATTTTCCCTCCCCTACTATCACGGTCAGGGGCTCTCAGGGATATGGCATCCAAGACTAAGTCTTCACTCTTTAACAAGTCCTCCGCAGCTTCCACTGCTAAGGCAACCAAGGTCAGCGAACTTCTCCAGGCGCTGCCCTCGGCTACAACACTGCGCACAGAGAGCGCAGCAGCTCCCGCCGCCGAGCAACGCCGCCGGGAGTTTGAGGAGCGAAAGGCCACACGCGAGGCGCGCATTGAGCACACACGTGCTCTGCGTAACTCGTATGCGGACTATCTCATTGCTCAGTTTGTCCTTCTCGTGGCCGGAGCACGCGAGAAGGGTTGGGGTTGGGTCACCGTTGAGAAGGCTTTCCCACCCTCTAAGGAGGTGGACGCCGAGTCCAAGCAGCTCGTCTATGTGCATGAGGCGCAGGAGACACACTGGGCTGGCCTCGACGAGGAGGGAGCGCCTGCAGATCCTACGGAGGGCGGC
>SXGU01457333.1_pt1 | contig 20196 bp, 18 predicted proteins | sample 3174531 | NCBI WGS metagenome assembly SXGU01 (sample SAMN11356863, study PRJNA531348) | freshwater metagenome | isolation source: freshwater sample F1-140 | place: China: Fuxian Lake, Yuxi | collected 2017-12-25 | reverse complement strand
CGACCGCGGCACCGCGCGCCAGCGCGTGGACCAGGGCTACGGCGTGGTCTGCGACCTGGACGGCGCGCCGATCGAGGACCTCATCGTCACAGAGGCCAACCAGGAGCACGGGATTGTCGCGCGGCGCGGCGGGGGGTCGCCACCCAATCTTCCCGTAGGCGCGCGCCTGCGTATCCTGCCCAACCACGCCTGCGCCACCGGCGCGCCGCACGACCGCTACCACGTTGTGGAGGGTTCGCGCGAGCTGCGCGCGACCTGGCCGCGCTTCGGCGGCTGGTAGAGTCCGGGACACACGTGAGTGAACACTACGACCTGATCATCCGCGACGGCACCGTCGTCGACGGCACCCGCGCGGCGCGCTTTCGCGCTGATCTCGGCGTGCGCGGCGAGCGCATCGCCGCCATCGGCGACCTCTCCGGCGACCGGGCGGAACGCGAACTCGACGCCTCGGGCAAGATCCTCGCCCCCGGCTTCATCGACGCCCACACCCACGACGACCGGCTGATGCTTTCGGCCCCGGAGATGGCGCCCAAGGCAAGTCAGGGCGTGACCACGGTGATCGCGGGCAATTGCGGGGTGTCCCTCGCGCCGCTGGTGCTCGGCGAGCGCGCCGCGCCGCCGCCGCTGGATCTGATCGGCGACACCGGTGCTTATCGTTACCCCAGCTTTCGCGCCTTCGTCGAGGAACTGGAAGCAAAGCCCGCGGCGACCAACGGCGCGCTGCTGGTGGGGCATTCCACCTTGCGCGTTGCGGTCATGGACACGCTCGAGCACACCGCCAGCACCGCGGAAATCGAACGCATGCGCGCGATGGTGTCCGAAGCGCTGGACGCCGGCGCCATCGGCTGCTCGACCGGCCTGTACTACGAGCCGGCGCGCGCAGCGACCACCGAGGAAGTGATCGAGGTCTGCCGCCCGCTCACCGCGCGCCAGGCCCTGTACTGCACGCATATGCGCGACGAGGGCGACCGGATCATGGATTCGCTCGAGGAGACCTTCCGCATCGGCAAGGCGCTGGACGTTCCCGTCGTGGTGTCGCACCACAAGGTTGCGGGTAGGCCCAACTTCGGCCGCATGAAGGAAACGCTGCCCTTCATCGCCGAGCGGATGAAGGACCAGAAGATCGGCTTGGATTGCTATCCATACTGCGCCTCCTCCACGATCCTGTCCTGGAGCCGCACGTGGCCGGCGATGAAAGTGCTGGTCACCTGGTCCAAGCCCCATCCGGAGTTCAACGGCATGGACCTCGAAGAGGTGGCGGCGAAGATGGGCCTCGACAAGGAAGCCGCGGTGCATAAATTGCTCCCCGCCGGCGCGATCTACTTTTCCATGGACGAGAATGACGTGCAGCGCGTCCTCTCGTTCGAGCACAGCATGGTGGGTTCCGACGGACTGCCGCACGACGCAGCGCCGCATCCGCGCCTGTGGGGCACCTTCCCGAGAGTCCTGGGACACTATTCCCGCAACCTGGGCCTTTTTCCTCTAGAGACTGCGGTCTACAAGATGACCGGCCTCACCGCGAAAACCTTCGGACTGGAAGGCCGCGGCGTGCTGAAGACGGGGAACTTTGCTGACCTGTGCGTGTTCGACGCCGGCACGGTGAACGAAGCGGCCACTTTCGCGAGGCCAATCCAGCCGGCGAAGGGTATCGAGGCGGTGGTCGTCAACGGGCGCATTACGTGGCGCGACGGCAAGGCCACCGGCGAGCGGCCCGGGCGTGTGTTGCGCCGGACCGCCGCCTAGGCCCAGCCATGGCGCGCACCATTTGGACCATCCGCTACACCCTCGACGGTGAGGACGACTCGGCGTACCTCGCCTGGTTCCACGGCGAGCATATTCCGGACAAGCGCGCACGCCCCGGCTACACCTGGGCGGCGCACTATGCCGACGGCACCGGACGCTATCTTGCGCTGTTCGGCGCCGACGACGTGCGCACGTTCCTCGATCCCAGCCCGGGCCAATTGAAGCTGCGCCAGGACGAGACCACGCGGCGCATGGTCCCGCATCGCCGCGACGTCGTCGCGTCGGTGCTGGCGGAAGTCGCACGGACAGGCGAGCACCTTTCCGTTCCAGCCGTGATCCGCATGACGCTGGTCGAACCGGCGCCCGCAGATCTGGACGAATCCGCGGCGGCAATGGTGCAACGCCACCTGCCGGCCGCGGCCGGCGTTCCCAGTTACCGGTGGGCGTCCTTCCTCGTGCCGGTGATCGGCGCAGGAAAGCACGTCCTGATGGAAGCATCGGACCGCCCGGGTCCACCGTCGGCCGAGCTTCCGGTGCCCACATTCGCCGGCACCCGCATCGACACCTCCGGCCTGGCGTATCCTGCGGCCTGACCGCTAGAAAAGAGGATGGAACCATGACACACTTTTGCCGTATGCTGCTGGCTGCGATCCTTGTGCTGGGCAGTGCCCACGCCGTCGCGCAGACCTATCCGACCAAGCCCGTCCGGCTCATTGTTCCCTATGCACCAGGCGGGGCCACCGACATCATCGCCCGCGCCGCGGCGATCGAACTGACCAGGACGCTGGGCCAGGCCGTCACCGTCGACAACCGCGCGGGCGCGGGCGGCAATCTCGGCTCCGAGATGGCGGCCCGCGCCGCCCCCGACGGCTACACCATGTTGATGTCCGCCAGCAGCTTGCACGGCATCACGCCGTTCCTCTACAGCAAGCTCAACTACGATCCGAACAAGGACCTCGCGCCGGTGATCGTGCTGGCCGGCTTCAGCAACGTTCTGGTGCTGCATCCCTCGGTGAAGGCGAACTCGGTCGCCGAACTGACTTCGCTCGCTCGGGCGCAGCCGGGCAAGCTGACCTGCGCCTCCAGCGGCAGCGGCTCCACCATCCACATGTCCTGCGAGATGTACAAGCACATGCTTGGCCTGGACATCACCCATGTGCCCTACAAGGGCAGCGGCCCCGCGATGATTGACCTGGTGGGCGGGCAGGTGAACCTGATGTTCGACAATGTGCCTTCCGCCATCAGCCACATCCGGGCCGGCAAGCTGCGCTCGCTCGCCACGACGGGCGCGAAGCGCGCTTTGGTGCTGCCTGATTTACCGACCATGATCGAAGCAGGCGTTCCCGGCTTCGAGTCCACGGCCTGGTTCGGCCTCGCCATGCCGGCCGGCACGCCGCGCGAGATCATCGCACGCATGAACGCCGAGGGCCAGAAGGCGACCCGGTCGCCCGACTTCATCAAGCGCATGGCCGACCTCGGCTACGAAATCGTCGGTGGCAGTCCGGAGCAGATGGCGTCGATGATCCAGGACGAGCTGAAGCGCTGGGGCCCGATCGTTAAGGCCTCGGGTGCGAAGGTGGACTGATCCTGTCGCGCGGTCGCTGCGCACCGCCGAATCGACGTGACGGCGCTCAGATGACGAAGATTTCCTCGTTGTCGAAGGCGTCGGAGAGCAATCGCGGCGCCCCCTCGGTCACTTCGAGCAAATCTTCCATGTGGTAGCCCACCTTGCCCAAGAAGCGAACCCGGGTTTCCACTGTCGTGACCATTCCGGGCCGGTATGGGATGTCCTCGAACGGATTGATCAGCGGGTGCTCGTGCACCTGAGGCCCTACGCTAGGGTCGTTGTGGGCGTACGGGAAGAGCAGTCCCGACTCCTTGTGCAGCTCACCCGCGCGCTCGAACAACTGCCTGCCGATGTTGCCCGGGCGCACCATGCCGATGATCTCGTGATGGATCGCCCGCAGCCCGAGTTCGCGCAGAAGGACAAGACCGAAGGCGGCGGCGGCATTTTTTCCACGGTGCCGGTAACGCAGCTGGTGGTCGCCTCCACTTCCAACCTCGGCGCTTACGGCGTGCTGGCGGCGCTGGCGATGCTGGCGGCCGAAGACGTCCTGATCATCGGCTCGGGTCACATGACACACAACCTGCGCGAGCGGCGCAGCGACGGGCCGCTTCCCTACGCCGTCGAGTTCCAGGAGTGGGTGCGGGAGAAAATCGAGGCGAGAGACCTGGATGCGCTCGTCGATTACCGCGCCTTCAACCCGCACGGGGTGCGGGCGCATCCCAGCGACGAGCAATTCCTGCCATTGTTTGTGGCGCTGGGCGCCGCCGGCGCGAACTACCGCGCCGAGCGGCTCCATGCCGGGATCAAGATGGGGTCCCTGGCGATGGACGCGTACCGCTTCAGCTAGTCGATCTTCGCGCCCGAGGCCTTCACCACCGCCGCCCAGCGCGCGAACTCGCTCTCGTAGAGCGCGCGGTAGTCGGCCGCGCTGCCGCCCATGGGCGCCGCGCCCAGCGCCTGGACGCGGTCGCGGAAGGCCTGGTCGGCGAGCAGCTTGTTGGTCTCGGCGTTGATGCGCTCGACCACCGCCGCCGGCACGCCGTTGGGCGCGACCACCGCGAACCAGACCGAGGACTTGAGGTTGCCCATGCCCTGCTCGACGGAGGTCGGCACCTCGGGCAGGCCCGGCCAGCGCTTGTCCGAAAGCACCGCGACCGGACGCACGCGCCCGGCCTTCACCTGGCCCTGGATCCCGGTCATCAGCTGGAACATGAGCTGGGTGCGGCCCGAGATGAGGTCGTTGGTGGCGTCGGCCGGCACCTTGTACGGGATGTGCGTCATCTGCGTTGCAGTAAGCGTCTTGTACAGCTCGCCCGCGAGGTGCATCGAGCTGCCGTTGCCGGTAGAGCCGAAGTTGAGCTTGTTGGGGTTCGCCTTGGCGTAGGCGGTGAACTCGGCCATGGTCTTCACCGGCACCTCCGGGTGCACCACCAGGATGTTGGGCACGTCGCCCACCAGCACGATCCCGGTCAGCTCTTTCCTGGGGTCGTAGGGCATCGTCGCGTACAGGTGCGGGTTGATGGCGATCATGCTCGAGGCCGCCATGCCGACGGTGTAGCCGTCCGGGTCGGCCTTGGCGATCGCGGCGAGGCCGGCGTTGCCCTGCGCGCCGGGACGATTCTCTACGACGAAACTCTGGCCGAAGGCCTTGGTGTAGGCGTCGGCGAAGAACCGGGACAAGGGGTCGATGGTGCCCCCCTGGCCCGCGGGCACAATGAACTTAACCGGCTTGGTGGGCCAGGATTGCGCCTGGGCGGCGGTGGCGGCAGCCAGGGCCAGGACGGCGATGAGGGCGCGTTTCATGGGGTTTTCCTCGCTTCTTCGATGACGGCACGGATATTCTGCTCCGGCGCGGCGATTCCCGCCACGCAGCCGGGGCCGACCAGCAGGCGCCGCCCGCCGGTCTGGGCAATGGCGTCGCGCACCTGGGCGCGCACTTCGGCCTCCGACCCCTTGACCAGCAGGCCGAGTTCCTCCACGCCACCCACCACCGCGCCCTTGAAGCGGCCCGCAGCGGCCTTGAGCGTCGGCGCGGTCAGGCGGTCGTGCCAGTTGACCAGGCCCACCGGATAGCCGGCGAGCGCATCGAACATCGGGTTCATGCCGTGCAGGTGAAGCATGTCGACACGCGTCCGGCCTTTGAATGCCGCGAAGAACTCGAGGTCCCAGCGCTTGCCGAAGCGCTCGTACTCCACGGGCGTTAGCACATCCGTGCTCGCGAGCTGCGTGGCGAAGAAGAATCCGTGCGCCCCGGCCTTGAGCGCCTCCTCGCCGAACGCGATGGTGACCTCGGTGATGATCTTCAGGCCCGCTTCCAGCGCCTCGGGATGCTCGCGCAGGTGCTGCAGGGTCGGTTCGCCGGCCAGCTTACGCGCCGTGGTGAGCGGGCTAAACACGGTCTGCAGGATAGGAGCGCTGCCTTTGAGTTCCTTCGCCGCCGCCGCAAGCGCGGCGTTCTGCGCGCCGTAGACCCCCTTGCGGACATCCAGCTTCGGCAGCCGATTCCAATCCTCGGGCTTGTGCAGGCGGACCTGTTTCACCACGCGGGCGCCATTTTCCGCGCCTTCGTAGGCCGTCGTCGCGCCCCAGTCCTCGATGCCGTAGGTACCTGAGGGCATGAACTTCACTAAATCAAAGTCCCAGGCGCGCTGGTACGCGAGCGTGTGGGCCGCCAGCTTGCCGGGGTCCTGGTCATCCACCGGAAAGTGGCGCCAGAGGGCAACCGGCAGGCGGTCGGTTGCGGTGCCCGCTATCACGGCTTCGATTCTCTGCCAGTGGTGCATTATGGAATTCTAGCTACACTGGTGGGTGATAACATGAAAAAAAAACGTGCAACTCGCGAGATGCTCGGCCTCACCCGGGCCGAATTTGCGGTTCTTCGCCGCCTCGACTCCCCCGAGAAGATCCAGCGGTTCCTCTTCGACCTGAAGCAGAACTTCGAGCCCGACGGCGACAGCTGCCACTCCGTGCGCGTGGTGCTGCGCGATCGCCGCGCGCACTGCATCGAGGGCGCGATGCTGGCGGCCTGCGCATTATGGGTGCATGGCGAACCGCCCTTGCTGCTCGACCTGCAGGCGGTGCACGATTACGACCATGTCGTGACCCTGTTCCGCCGCAAGGGCCGCTGGGGTGCGATCTCCAAGACCAACGGCATCGGCCTGCGCTGGCGCGACCCGGTGTACCGCAGCCTGCGGGAACTTGCGATGTCGTGGTTCCACGAGTACTACAACAAGCGCGATCACAAGACCCTGCGCACCTATTCAGTTCCCTATGACCTCCGGCGCATGAAGCCTGCGGACTGGGTGACGGCCGAGGACGGCGCCTGGGACCTGGTAGACGAGTTGGAAGCCATCCGCCACTTCAAGCTGCTCGCGCCCAAGATTGCGCAGCGCGTGGTCCGCCGCGATCCGTTCGAGCGCGAGGTCGGCAACCTGCTGCAGTACCGCCGCCCGAAGAAGAAAAAGTAGGGACTACTTCGAGCCGACCTTGCCGATTTTCTCGACCGCTACCTTGAGGCGCGCGGCGTCGGTGGCAAGGAACTTCGCGAACTCCGGGGCTTCGAGGTAGCTGATCGGCGTCGAGACCTTGTCCATCGCGCCCCTGAACTGCGGATCATTCACCGCCGCGCGCACCGCCGCGCGAAGTCTAGCCACTGCCGGCGCCGGCGTGCCTGCGGGCGCGAACACGCCCGACCAGATGTAGAACTCCACGTCCTGGTAGCCCAGTTCCTTGAACGTCGGAAGATCCGGCATCAGCGGCAGGCGCTTGTCGCCCCAGCCGGCGAGCGCGCGCATCTTGCCGCCCTTGATCTGGCCGACCGCAGCCGCCGGACCCGAGGCGAGCGCGTGAACCTGGCCGCCCAGCAGCGCCGCGACGGCCGGCCCGCCGCCCTGGTAGGGCACGTGGAACAGCTTGATGCCGGCGGCACTGGCGAACATCTCCATCGCCACATGCAGGGTACCGTAGACACCAGAGGACGAGTAGTTCATCTGCCCCGGATAGGCGCGGGCGGAGGCAATGAACTCCTGGATCGTCTTGTAGGGACCATCGGCCGCCACCACGAGCACGGTGGGGTCGGAGGTCACCAGCGCGATCGGCTCGAAGTCGGCCAGGGTGTAGGGCGCCGGCTTGCCGTTGATCGGATCGGAAACCGGGAAGATGGAAATGGACGACAGCGACATCAGGATGGTGTAGCCGTCAGGCGCGGCCTTCGCCACCGCGGTCGTGCCCACCGCGCCCCCGGCGCCACTGCGGTTCACCACCAGCACCGGCCGGCCCAGCGTCTTCTCCATGCTGGCCGCGAGCGGCCGGCCAACGATGTCGGCCACACCCCCCGGCGGGAATGGGGCGATCATGTTGATGGGCTTGGTCGGGTAGCCCTGCGCCGGGGCCAGTGTGGACGCCCCCAGGAGGGCGACAAGGAATAGGGTTCGGTTCAAGGCGTTCTCCTCTTCCGGAAGGGAAGGATGATAGCTTAGCCTCTGTCAGGTTCCAGCCTCAGGCGCGACCAAGTGCCTGTAACGTTCAGAGGAGGAGATCCGCATGCAGCGCCGGACTGTGTTGAAATACCTCGCGGCCGCGCCGTTCGCCTTTCATAGCGCGGCGCACGTTCACCTTGCCCACGCCCAGCCCAGGACCATGAAAGATATCGAAGAACTGCAAAAGAACTGGAAGACCCTGCTCGCGCCCGGGACGCAGGTTCCCGACCCGGCACAAAAAATGGAGTTGGCCAAGGCGGAGTGGGCCAAGCGCCTGCCGCAGCCCGCCTACAAGGTGCTGCGCGAGGAGGGCACCGAGCGCGCCGGCACCAGTCCGCTGGACCGCGAGAAGCGTCCCGGCGTGTTCGCCTGTGCCGGCTGCGGGCTACCCCTGTTCACCTCGGCGATGAAATTCGACAGCGGCACCGGCTGGCCGTCCTTCTTCACCACCATCCCGGGCGTGTTCGGCATTAAGAAAGACTATTACCTGATCTACCCGCGCACGGAGTACCACTGCATCCGCTGCGGCGGCCATCACGGCCATGTTTTCGACGACGGTCCGCCGCCGACGCGCCAGCGCTACTGCAACAACGGCGTCGCGCTGACCTTCATCCCGCAGAAGGCGTAGACGAGGCCTTCAGCCGCAGCGCCTCGTTCAGGGGCGGGGCGGGAAAGTGGAAGCGTACCGGCCCGTCGGGCAGGGCGTGCAGGAACTGCTTCAGGAACGGGTCTTCGGAGTTGAGCAGTTCCTCCGGCGTGCCCTCGCCCACCAGTCGTCCGTCGGCGATGACGTACAGGTAGTCCACCAGCTTGAGCGATTCCGAGACGTCGTAGGTCACCACCACCGAGGTCAGGCCAAGCGCGTCGTTAAGCTTGCGGATCAGCTGCGCGATGGCGTTGAGCGAAATCGGATCCAGTCCGCCGAAGGGCTCGTCGTACATCGCCAGCAGCGGATCGGTGGCGATGGCGCGCGCCAGGGCCACGCGCCGCACCATGCCGCCGGAGAGGTTCGAAGGCATCATGTCGCGCGCGCCACGCAGCCCCACCGCGTCCAGCTTCATCAGCACCAGCGACCGCACCAGTTCCTCGGGCAGGTTGTGGTGCTCGCGGATCGGGAAGGCAATATTCTCGTAGACGGACAGGTCGCCGAACAGCCCGGAGACCTGGAACATCATCCCCATCTTGCGCCGCAGCGCGTACAGCTCGTCGATGGGCAGCTTGTGCACCAGCTTGCCCGCCACCCGCACCCAGCCACGCGAGGGATCGAGCTGGCCGCCGATGATCTTCAGCAGCGTGGACTTGCCGCTGCCAGAGCCGCCCAGGATGGCCACCACCTTGCCGCGCGGAATTTTCAGCGACAGGCCGCGGAAGATGGGCAGCTCGCCGTAGTTGAAGTGCAGGTCGGATATTTCGACCAGGATCTCTTCGTCTTGCATCGAGGCGCAAGTTTACCCCGGTTGCGCCGTACCATTAGGTCCATGCCGGCATACGAAGGCCTCACCCCCGATGTCGTGCTCGACGCGCTGGACAGCGCCGGCTGGCGCGGCGACGGCCGCATGCTGGGGTTGAACAGCTACGAAAACCGCGTCTACCAGGTCAACCTGGAGGACGACTCCGTGGTGGTGACCAAGTTCTACCGACCCAATCGCTGGAGCGACGCGCAGGTTCTGGAGGAGCACGCCTTCGCCACCGAGCTCTCGAAGCGCGAGATCCCGGTCATTGCGCCTCTGGCCGCCGGCAACAAGACCTTGCACGCATTCGGCGGCTTTCGCTTCGCGGTGTTCCCGCGCCGCGGCGGCCGCACCCCCGAACTGGAGGACGAGAAGGTGCTGGAATGGATCGGCCGGTTCCTGGGCCGCATCCACGCCGTCGGCGCCACCGCGCGGTTTTCCGTCCGCCCCGCACTGGACATCGAGGCCTTCGGCACCGAGCCGCGCCAGTGGCTGCTCGACTCCGGGATGATTCCCCCGGACGTGCTCGAGGCCTGGGAAAGCGTCTCGGCGCAGGCGCTGCAACGGGTGCAGGACGCGTTCAACCTGGCCGGTGCCGTCCGCGGCATCCGCCTGCACGGCGACGTCCACGCCGGCAACGTCCTCTGGACCGACCGTGGCCCGCACTTCGTGGACTTCGATGACGCGCGCATGGGGCCCGCGGTGCAGGACCTGTGGATGATGCTGCCCGGGGACCGCCAGGGCGCGGTGCGGTCCCTCAAGGCGCTGCTGGATGGCTACCGACGCTTCCACGACTTTGACGGCCGCGAGCTTGCGCTGATCGAGCCACTGCGCACCCTGCGCCTGCTGCACTACTCGGCCTGGATCGCCCGGCGTTGGGACGACCCGGCCTTCCCGGCCGCCTTCCCCTGGTTCAACACGCAGCGCTACTGGCAGGACCGGATCCTCGAGTTGCGCGAGCAGACCGCGGCCATGGAGGAAGAGCCTCTGCCCCTGCCCTGATTCAGGGATAATTGCCGCCTTTTGGCCTGCCCCCCACATTCATGATCCTATTCGCCGCCACGGTCTTCACCAGCGCGTTCCTGCTGTTCCTGGTGCAGCCGATCATCGCCAAGCAAATCCTGCCCTGGTTCGGCGGCACCGCCGCGGTCTGGACCACCTGCATGGTGTTCTTCCAGCTGGTGCTGCTCGCCGGCTACGCCTACTCGGATGCGGTGAGCCGCAAGCTCGCGCCGCGCGCACAAGCGATCCTGCATACCGCACTGCTCATGGCCAGCCTCGCCTTCCTGCCCATCCTCGCCGACGAATCCTGGAAGCCGGACCCGGACACGGAGCCCGGCGGCCGGATCCTGCTCCTGCTCGCGGCGACCATCGGCCTGCCCTACTTCCTGCTCTCCACCACCGGCCCCCTGGTGCAGGCCTGGTTCGCCCGCAGCTTCCCCAGCGGCACGGTGTACCGCCTGTTCGCGCTGTCGAACCTCGCCTCGCTGCTCGCACTCATCGCCTATCCGCCGGTGATCGAGCCGGCGAGCACGCTTGCGGCGCAAGCTTGGGGCTGGAGCGCGCTGTATGTGCTATTCGCCGCGCTGTGCGCGGCCTCAGCATGGAAGGCGACCCGCGGCCACCGCGAGACCCCGGCCACCGCGGCCGCCAATGCCGAAGCCGGCCCGGCGCCAGGCCCCGGTGCCTACCTGATGTGGTTCAGCCTGTCCGCGCTGGGTTCGCTCATGCTGCTCGCGATCACCAGCCACATCACGCAGAACGTGGCTTCGGTGCCATTCCTGTGGATCGTGCCGCTGGTGCTGTACCTGTTGTCGTTCATACTCGTCTTTGACGTCGGCACTGGGCGGGACCGCAGCGGCTGGTATTCGCGCATCTGGGCGCTGCCGGCGCTGTTCGCGTTGCTAGCCGGAATGGCGTACTTCCTGTTCAACAACTCAGGAGTGATGGACATCCGCAGCTCGGTCGCGCTCTATAGCGCGGGCCTGTTCGTCGCCTGCATGTTCTGCCACGGCGAGCTGGCGGCGATGCGCCCGGCGCCGAAGTACCTCACGCGCTTTTATCTCATTATCTCGTTGGGCGGCGCCGCGGGCGGCCTTTTCGTCAGCCTGATCGCGCCACGCATCTTCGATAGCTACTTGGAACTGCCGCTGGCGCTGGTCGCCTGCGGCCTGCTTGCCGCCTGGCTGACTTGGAGGACGCGGATGGCGATGCCCTCGCCCGTGGCCCGTATCGGCGTGCCCGCGGTCGCGCTGGCGATCACCGGCGTGGTGGGCTGGCTGTCACTGGAGTACTTGTCCTACATCCATCAGAACGCCCTGGTGGTGACGCGCAGCTTCTACGGCACGCTGCGCGTCAAGGAGCACCCACGCGGCGGCGCCGAGGAAAGCCCGACTCGCAGCCTGGTGCACGGGGTCATCAACCACGGCTGGCAGTACACCGATCCGGAGCTGCGCATGAAGCCGATCAGCTACTTCGGGCCCAGCTCGGGGATCGCGCGGGCGCTGGATTACTACAGCGGCCGGCCTCGCCGAGTCGGCATCGTCGGCTTGGGCGTGGGCGTGTTCACCGCGTGGGGGGAGCCCGGCGACAGCTTCCGCATCTACGAGCTCGACCCCGAGGTGGTGAAGATCGCGCGCGAGCAGTTCTGGTTCCTGTCGGGCTCCAAGGCGAAGATCGAGGTGGTGATCGGCGACGGGCGCCTGAACCTGGAACGCGATCTGCCGCAGAAATTCGACCTGCTGTCGGTGGATGCCTTCTCCAGCGGCTCCATCCCGATCCACCTGCTCACGCGCGAGGCGCTACGAGCCTACAGGCGCCACCTCGCCCCGGGCGGGGTCATCGTCTACAACGTCACCAACCGCTTCGTGCGCCTGGCACCGGTGCTGAAGCTTGTCGCCGAGGCCGAGGGCATGCAGGCGATCCGCATCAGCGATTCCCCCTCCGAGGACAAGTACTCCGGCACCGAGTACGTGCTGGTCACGGCCAACGAGCAACTCGCCGCCGACAAGCGCTTCGCCGACGCCGAGAAGATCGAGGCCATACCGGGGCTGAAGCCGTGGACCGACAGCTTCAATAACCTCTTCAAAGTCGTCAAGTAAACTACTGGGGCAGGTCGTCGAGCGCGCCCTCCAGGTGGCGCTTGTTGGCCCAGTCCAGGATCTGCCAGCCGCCCGGCGCGGCGCCGACGCGGTTGATGCCGCAGTTGGGGATGCCGAAATCGCGTGGCGCTGAGATCGAAAGCCCCGTGATGTCGCGATAGACCATGTCCAGCACCCCGCCGTGCGTGAACAGCAGCACGTCCTGGTCCGGATGGCGTGACGCGATAGACGCCACGCCTTTCACCGCCCGGGCAGAGAAGTCACTCAGGCTCTCCCCGGTGCCGAAGCTGAAATCCGGCTCGCGGCGGTCAAAGCGCGCGTATTCCTCCGGGTACTTCAGTTTCACCTCGGCATAGGTCAGGGTCTCGAAATCGCCGTAGTGGCGCTCGCGCAACTCGGGATCGAGCGTCACCTCCATACCCAGCGCCGCCGCCGTCGGCGCCGCCGACTGCCGCGCCCGCCCGAGGTCGCTCGAGTAGATGACCGAGAAACGTTCCTTCCCCAGAACCGAGGCCACCGCCTGCGCCTGGCGCCGGCCGGTATCGTTCAGGGGCACATCCAGCTGCCCCTGCACCCGGTGCTCGGCGTTCCACGCCGTCTCGCCATGCCGCACGATGACCAGCCGCGTCAATGCTTTCTCCCTGTGGCAACAATGGCGCCGACGACGATGAGGGCGCCGAGCACCTGTAGCGGCGCGATCCGCTGGTCCAGCACCGCCCAAGCGATAGCGAGTACTGCGATTGGCTCGAAGTTGAGCACCACCGAATTGTTCACCGCGCCCAGCCGCGGCAGGACGACGAAAAGAGACGTGATCGCGGTGCCGTAAAGCATCACGAGCAGCGCAAGCGCGACCCAGCCGGTGCGGTCCACCGGAAGCAGGAAATCGCCCGCCACCGCGCCGCCCGCAATGGTCACCGCCGCCACCACGGTCATGATCATGAAGCTGCGCAGGCGCCCGTCCACCGCCGGCAGCCATTTCGTGGTGAAAAACAGCACGCTGGCGAAGGCAAGCGAAGCCCCGGTCGCCCAAAGCGCGCCGGCGCCGATCTCACTCCAACGGCCTGCGAAGTCACCGCTCGTGCCATAGACGTCCAGCGCAAGCGCAAGGCCGAACAACACCACCGGCATCGCAAACAGCACCCGACGCGGTGGCACGTCGCCTCCCGCGGCCCACGTCATCAGCGCCAGCAACATGGGAAAGGTCTGGAATGCGAGCACTGCCAGCGCCACCGGAATGGTTGCCACCGCGGAGTACAGGCAGTAGCTCTGCACCGCAAGCATGAGGCCGATCAGCGCCGCGCGCCCCCGCGTCCCCGCCGGCAGCGCCAGCGACACGCCATTGACGAGCAGCAAGCCCAGCACGAACAGCGCGGTGCCGGCGGAGCGAAAGGCCACCGCCGTGGTGACATTGGTGCCGTGGTCGAACGCAACCCGCGCCGCGACGTGGTTGGAGCCGAACGCCACCGCTATCGCCAGCAGCAGCGCAATCCCGGCCCAGCGGGGGATGGGCTGCTCGGCCACGCCCCGCCTAGTCGACCTTGATGTTGTTGTCCCGGATGACCTTGCTCCACCTGGCCATCTCGCCCAGCGTCCACTGCTGCAGCGCCTCGGGCGTGCTGATGATGAGTTCCATGCCCAAGCCTTCGGTCAGGGTCTTCCTGACGTCCGGCAGGTTGAACACCTTCACCAGCTCACCATGCATCTTCTCGATGATCGGCTTGGGCGTACCCGCCGGGGTGAAGATGCCCCACCAGGCGTAGGCGGTCAGGCCGGGGAAACCCTGCTCGATGAGGGTCGGCACGTCGGGGAACGCGGCCACGCGCTGCTCTCCGGCCACCGACACACCGCGCATCTTGCCGCCGCGGATCTGCGGCGTCAGCAGCGCGAGGGAGCCGATGCCCATGTCGATCTGGCCGCCGAGGATGTTCTGGTTCATCGGCCCGCCGCCGGCGAAGGGGGCGTGGATCAGCTTGAAGCCGCCCATCTGCTGCGCCGTCACCAGCGTGAGGTGGCCCATCGTGCCGTTGCCCACGGAGCCGATACTCACCGAATCGGGCTTGGCCTTCGAGGCGGCAACCACCTCGGAGAAGCTCTTCCAGGGCTTGGACACAGAGGTCGCGATCGCATACGGCGCGCGGCCCACCAGCATCACCGGCGCCAAGTCCTTCGCGGTATCGAAGGGCAGGTTCGGGATCAAGGCCTGGTTGACGCCGTGCGAGTCGAATACGAACACGAAGGTGTAGCCGTCAGGCGGGGACTTGGCCGCCATGCCGGTGCCGATCGAGCCGCCTGCGCCTGGCCGGTTCTCCACCACGAACTGCTGCTTGAGCGCCTCGCCCAGCTTGGCGCCAGCAAGGCGGGCCAGGGGATCAACCGAACCGCCTGGCGGGAACGGGACGATGAACTTCACCGGCTTCGCCGGCCAGTCCTGCGCGAACGCCTGGGCCGCGACGGCGAACGTGGCGACAAGAATCAATGCGATGCGCTTCATGGTGGTCTCCACCTCCTGAATGGACTGAAGTAGTTTAAGCGATTTCTGTGTATCCTCGCAGTCAAGAGGACCGCATGTTCATCCATCCGCGCAGCAAGGACCGGCCGTTCCACTTCGGCCTATTCCCGCTGGAGACGCTGCCGCGGGATCCGGGCGTGATCGACGCCGAAGCGAAGCGTCCGCCGCGCGCCGCAGCGGCGGCAGCGCCATCGTCGAGCCTGCTCGCGCGCACAGCGGATCGCTACCGCGGCATCTTCGCGACCTTTGCGGATGGCCCCGCCGCGCCGGCCAGGGCACCGGTGGGCGATGACCTCCGGCGCCGGGTCATGGACCTGAAGGGCGGCGCATACTTCCTCGACGCCAGCCTGGCAGGCATCTGCGCGATGCCAGCGCCCGAGCGTGGTTTCGCCCTTGTCGTGCTGGTCGAACACGCACGCGTGCCGGAGGAAGGCAACCTCGCACACGACTGGACCCGTTCCGCGATCTCCGCCGCAGCGGACATGCGGGCCGCCGAAATCGCGGTGGTGCTGGCAGGCCACGTGCGACAGATGGGATTCCAGGCGCATGCGCATCTCGCCGGTCACGCGCAAGTGGACTTGGAGAAGCTCGCAGTGCTCGCCGGCCTTGCCGTGCGCACCGGCGACTCGCTTGCGGCGCCCTTCATCGGCACCGGCTTCAGCCTCGCCGCGATCTCCACGGACTACGAACTGGCGGTCGACCTGCCGCTGCATCCGGATGCTCTCAAGGCAGGCGGGTTGCGCTACTGGTGGGGCATCAACGGCGCGCAGTCGGGACGCGAACGCGGTCGCCGAGCGAAGCGCCCCTCGCACCTCAGCCGCTACCCGATGGAAACGGTGAAGCGCGTCGCGCGACCGACGACGCTAATCCTCGACGACGAGGTGCCCCGCGTGCCCAAGCGCGCGGCATTCTTCCAGCGCGCCCTGCACGGCGACCTTGGCGACAAGGCAAAGAAGGAGCGCACGCGCTTTTCGTTCAAAACTCCGCTTTCCTTCAGCCTGCTGCAGGTGATCCGGGCATTGGTCCCGCACCAGGACGGCGAAGTGGCGCCCGCGCGCAACGGAACGCTATCGGATCCGGCCGCCAACGCGCGCGCCATCAAGTCCCTGTCCTACTTGCTCGGCTCGGACCTGACCGGCATCTGCGAGATCCCACGCTACGCCTGGTTCTCGCACAAGGAGAACGGTACCGAGATCCCGCGTTATCACCGATACGCCGTGGTGATGCTCATCGATCAGGGATACGACACCATGGAGGGCGCGAGCGGCGACGACTGGATCTCCGGCGCGCAGTCCATGCGCGGTTACCTGCGCGGCGCGGAGATTGCGGGGGTCATGGCCGAGTTCCTGCGAGGCCACGGCTTCCCGGCGCGCGCCCAGACCAACGCCGACAGCGACGTGCTGCAGATTCCGCTCATCCTCTGGGCCGGGCTGGGCGAACTGTCGCGGATCGGTGAGTTGGTGCTTAACCCGTTCGTCGGGCCGCGCTTCAAGTCGGTGGTGCTGACCACCGATCTGCCGCTGGAGGTGGACAAGCCCATCGACTTCGGCCTGCAGAAATTCTGCGGCCACTGCATGAAGTGCGCGCGCGAATGCCCCTGCGACGCCATCCCCTTCGGCGACAAGGTGATGTTCAACGGCTACGAGATATGGAAGCCGGACGTGGAGCGCTGCACCCGCTATCGCGTCACCAACCCAAAGGGCTCGGCCTGCGGCCGCTGCATGAAGACCTGCCCGATCAACAAGGTGGTGGACGCCGACGGCGCCTGGCTGACGCGCGCCGCGAGCTGGGTCGGGGTCAATGCACTCTGGGCCAAGCCGCTAACGGTGCCGTTCGCCGCCTGGTTCGATGACTGGATCGGCAACGGCCGGCGCAACCCGGCCAAGAAGTGGTGGTTCGACCACGAGCTGGTGGACGGCGTGGCGGTCGAGCCCAAGGGTACCAACCAGCGCGACCTGGATCTTGACCGCAAGATGGACGCCAGCGCGCAGAAGATGGCCTTTTACCACGCCAGCATGATGCCGCCGCCGGACGAGCAGGGACCGGTGCCGGTGGACCGCAAGGCGGCGATGGCGGCTGGTGCCCTGTTGGAAACGCCGGAGGCGGCGCGCCGGCGTGCGGCCGAGGGTGGTGAGCCGCCTGTTCACTATCGTCCTGCGCCGGCGCGAGGTGCCGTTGGGGCGGAATCAAGCGTTATTCCCGGGTCGAGCCCTTACCAGCAACTAAAGTAGTCCATTCCGTATCATCCCGGGGCGCCGATTCCCGCCGCGTGCCGAGCACCGTGCAGCCGGAAAATGTACACGATCGTGCACATTTGGACCCTGCCCGCTAGTGCAGCCTGAGGACAATAGGCTCCAGCGCCTGTCCCTGCGCGAGCACGCGGCCGATCGCGGCAGCGTGCCCGTAACCCAACTTGCGCAGTGCGGCCAGGCAGGCCTCGGCGCGATCCGCGGGAACGCCGGCCAGCAGGCCGCCGGCGGTCTGCGGGTCGAAAATCAACGCGTAGCGCGGATGGCCCACTGCCTCCTGCTGGTTGCGTAGTGCCCGGCGCAGCCGCACGTTGGCCGGCTGCAGCGAGCTCAGGATTCCGGCCGCGCTGGTTTCCTCAGCGCCCTCGAGCACCGGAATCGCCGACAGGTCCAATTCCGCATCCACTTCCGACGGCCGCGTCATCTCCACCAGGTGCCCCAGCAGGCCGAATCCGGTCAGGTCAGTGCAGGCGCTGGCGGCATGCTCGCGCAGGCAGCGCGCCGCGAGCCGACTCGACTGGCACATGGACGCCAGCGCCGCGTCGATCCAGCGGCCGCGCGCCTCCAGCCGCGCATGCGCCGCGAACAGCGTTCCGGTTCCCAGCGGCTTGGTGAGGATCAGCACATCACCGGGGCGCAGTCCGCCCTTGCGCAGGGCCAGCGCTCCTGCTTCATCCAGCAGGCCGTTGACCGCAAATCCGAGCGCCAGCTCCCGGCCCTCGCCGGTGTGGCCGCCCACGAGGGCGCACCCGGCCTCGTTGAGGACCTCGACCGCGCCGGTCATCATTTGCAGCAGGACGTCCTCCACTTTGGCCTCCAGGCCCGGTGGCACGGTCGCAATCGCAGTGGCCGATTGCGCCTCGGCCCCCATGGCGAAGATGTCCCCCAGCGCGTGGTTGGCCGCGACCTTGCCAAACACATAGGGGTCGTCGATGAAGGCGCGGAAGAAGTCCACCGTGTGCACCATCGCCTTGCCCGGGGGCACTCGCACCACCGCGGCATCGTCGGGCGCATGCAGGCCGATCAGCACGTCGTCCCGCTCCACCGGGCGCAACGCACCGAGGGCACGCGAGAGCACCGAGGCGCCCACCTTCGCGCCGCAACCGCCGCAGCGCATCGCGATCGCCGAGATCGCCTGCGAGGCTTCATCCCCCTCCAGCCGGATCGAGGACTGCGCAACCGGCGCCGCCGCCGTCATCGCCGGCAGGCGATCGAACTTCGCCATGAAGCGCCGGTCGATCCAGTCCTTCCAGCGCCAGGTCCAGTCGCCCTGCACGCCGAGCGTGCCGCGCGAGGCTACCGCGTGGCGATCGCCGGTGCTGATCAGCGCCAGCCACCGTCTCTGCGGGCGGTAGGGCTTCAGCGCACGGCCCTCGACCGCGCGGCGCAGGTTCTCCGCCAGTGGCGGCCCCTGCCGCACCGCGAACACGCCCGCCTTCTCAAGTTTGTGGTTGACCATCGACGCGATGTCGCCCGCTGCGAAGACATTAGGCGCGGTGACGGTCCGCAGGGTGTCCTCGACGCAGATGAAGCCGCCCTCATCCAGCGCAAGCCCGCTGTCGCGCAACCAGGCGGCTCCGCCGGCTTGCGTCACCCAGATGGTTTCGTCGGCCCGCACGGTCTCGCCGCCCGCCGTGCGCACCCCTGATGCGGATACCTCAACCACTTCGGCGTCGCGGTGCACCACGACCTCGCGCTGCGCGAGCACGCGCATGAACGTGTCCTGCACCCACGCGTTGTGCGTCGGCAGAATCCGGTCCTCGCGCGTGAGCAGGTGGAACTGCAGCGCGTCCGGATCCCGGCCCAGCGCGCGCAATTCTCCGCGCAGCCGATACTGCATGGCGAGGGTCAGCTCGACGCCGCCTGCACCGGCGCCCACCACCGCGATGCTCATGCGTCCCGCGTGGCCGCGGACGCGCTCCAGCAACTGCCGCCAGCGCGCATCGAAGCCGCTGATGGGCTTGACCGGCACCGCGTGCTCCGCGGCGCCTGGCAGGTCGCGCATCTGCGGCGTGGAGCCGATGTTGATGGACAACAGGTCGTAGGGCACCGGCGGACGGTCGCGGCAGCGCACGCGCCCGGCGCTCAGGTCCAGGCCAAGCGCCTCGTCGCGGTAGAAGCGCGCGCCGGCGAACTGCGCCAGCCGCGACAGGTCGATGTGCACCTCGTCGTAACGGTAGTGGCCCGCGATATAGCCCGGCAGCATTCCGGAGTAAGGCGTGTGGGTGTCGCGACAAATCAGGGTCAGGCGCACACCCGGCAGCGGGCGCATGCCGAAGCGCCGGAGCACCGTGACGTGGCTGTGGCCCCCGCCAACGAGGACGATGTCCCTAAGGACGGGCTGATCGGAGGATTGCACCTGAACGTGGCCTCGACGAAACCGCGGAGCGCGGCGCAGCGCAGAATAGCATCGCGGCTGCCTCGGCCGGCCGGCCGTCGGAAGTCCGGGCGGCCTAGCCACAGTGTGCTCAGAAAGCGGCTCGAACTGATCGCGCGCCGTGCGTCGCACGCAGTCCACGATCTTGTGCTTCAGGATGCCGGTCAGCCAGGTGCCCAGCGCGGACCGGCCTTGAAAGCTGCCGCCAGCGGCCAGCGCGGCGACCCGTGCGTCCTGGACCGCGTCTTCCGCGTGCGCCGGATTGCGCAGGCGGGTCCTCGCGTAGCGCATCAACTGGTCCCTGCAATATCCGATCGCCTCTGCGCTGACAACTGCCGCGTCCGCTTGGTCGATCGCCTGGCCTCGCTGGCTGTGGTTGTGACTACCGGGGTCAGAAGACCCGCGTTTCAGCTTTTTCCTTACAATCCGCTCTCCAACATCCCGAGGTGCGCATGCAACTCTTTGACCTGACTGGAAAAGTGGCTATCGTCACCGGTGGCAACGGCGGTATCGGCCTGGGCATGGCACGCGGCCTTGCGGCGGCCGGTGCGAAGGTGGTGGTTGCCGGCCGTAACGCGGCCAAGAGCGCAGCCGCAGCGAAGGCCATCGGCGGCGACGCCATCGAAGTAGACGTGAAGAGTGAGACCTCGCTGCAGGCCCTGGTCAGTAAGACCGTGAAGCGCCACCGGAGGCTCGACATCCTGGTCAACAACGCCGGCAT
>SXGU01559566.1_pt1 | contig 20200 bp, 17 predicted proteins | sample 3174531 | NCBI WGS metagenome assembly SXGU01 (sample SAMN11356863, study PRJNA531348) | freshwater metagenome | isolation source: freshwater sample F1-140 | place: China: Fuxian Lake, Yuxi | collected 2017-12-25 | reverse complement strand
GAAATCGCCGAATTGCGCTTCCCAAATAACCAGCGTATTCGGCATCGTTGTGCTGTAGCCGTATTCAAAGCCTAATACGCCCGCTTCGGACAGCAATGAATCGAAAATTTGCGCGTTGCCCTGATCTTTATCCAGATGTTTGAGCGGCATGTAGGTTTTATTTTGCAGTTGATTATGCAAAACCGCATGGCGATGCACGAAAGTGCCGCGGCCGACATCCTGCCCGGTCAGGCGAATACCGTATTTTTCCATCAGCAAGGTCGCATAGGCCATGTTTTCGGCAAAGCCCCAATCCAGCGGCATCGCTCCCGCCGCCATTTTACGGCGGTTGTCCATGACTTTGGCGACCCGGGGATGGAGTTCGAAGCCGGTCGGCAAGCGCTGCATTCTATCGCTGCAAAAGCGCAGACGTTCCATGGAGACCGATGAGTTGTAAGCGACTTTCCAGTCGGTGTTCAGGAATTTATTCCATTGATTGGTGTACGGGTAGGGGCCGTCGGTCAAGATAGGCCGCGACACTACTTCGCCGGCTTCAAGCAGTTTTTGGTAATTCTGCTCCATCTCGCTTGCTTGCTCATCGCTGATAAGCCCGGTTTTAATGAGCTTTTCGGCGTAAAGTTTCCGGGTGGTTTTCAGTTTGCGGATTTTTTTGTACATCAAAGGCTGGGTCGCCGAAGGCTCGTCGGCTTCGTTATGGCCGAGCCTGCGATAGCAAATAAGGTCGATGACCACATCCTTGTTAAACGTCATCCGGTAATCCAAGGCCAATTTGGTGGCGAAGATAACGGCATCGGGATCATCGCCGTTGACATGCAGAACCGGGGCCTGAATCATGCTGGCCACATCCGTGCAATAAAGCGTGGAACGTGCATCCTGCGGATTGCTGGTGGTAAAGCCGATTTGATTGTTGATGACGATATGGACGGTGCCGCCGGTATCGAAAGCGCGGGTTTGCGACATATTCAAGGTTTCCATGACAATGCCTTGCCCGGAAAAAGCCGCATCGCCGTGGATTAAAATAGGGATGACCGTATTTTTGCCGTTTTCTCCGGCCCTGTCCTGACGGGCCCTGACCGAGCCCTCGACGACCGGGTTGATAATTTCCAGATGCGAGGGGTTGAAGGCCAAGGTTAAGTGCACCGGGCCGCCGGGCGTACTCACATCGGAGGAAAAACCCATGTGATATTTTACGTCGCCGGTACTGACGCCCGGCGAAAGCGGCGACGTGCCGGCAAATTCATTAAACAGGCTGGCGGGGCTTTTGCCCAGAATATTGACCAGCACATTTAACCGGCCCCGATGCGCCATGCCGATCACGATTTCATTAACGCCTTTGCTGCCGAAGCCTTGAGTTAATTCGTCCAGAATCGGTATCAGCGATTCGCCGCCTTCCAGGGAAAAGCGCTTTTGACCGACAAAACGGTTATGCAAATGGCTTTCTATGCCTTCGGCGGCGGTCAGTAATTTTAACAGCCAGAGCTTTTTTTCAGGTTCCGGTTTTAAATTGGTTTTAGAGCTTTCGAGCCGGTTTATAAACCAGCGCCTGATATGGGTATCGACGATGTGCATGTACTCGGAGCCGATACTGCCGCAGTAAATTTCTTGCAGGTTGGCAATAATATCGCGCAAAGGCAGCCGATCGACGCCATATAATGCGCCGGTGTCGAACAGAGTATCCATATCCGGCTCGGAAAGACCGTAATAAGCCGGATCCATATCGGGAGGAGGGGGCTGGGTTTTTCCCAGAGGATTATTGGCGGCGATTTGATGTCCGCGCACCCGGTAATGATTAATAAGCCGGGCGACAGCCGATTGTTTTTTGACGCTTTCTTCGGTAAAACCTTGTAACTTCGCCAATCTGCCTTGCGATTTTAAAGCCAGTTGCGCAAAGCGTTCTATAACAGGGCTGTGCGGCGCCTCAAAATCCGCGCCTTGGTGAATTTCGCTGAATTCTTTTTGCCAACTGGGTTCGACCGAATCGGGGTCTTCCAGAAAGCGCTCGTATAAGTTTTCAACAAAGCCGGCATTGCTGCCGTACAGCGAAGAAGAGTCTTGAAAAAGCTTAAGCAGTTTACTCATTATAGATGTCCAATTAATTCTGCAAGGATTTGTCTTTCTTTGTCTGAGTTGTTAAAGCGTATGTTACCAAGATTTAACGCATTGATTGACTAAAATATACGCCGCAGGGCCAAGAAGTGCGCTTACCTAAACAGGGCGATTCGATTTTATGACGGGTGAAAAATAGATTTTGAGGGCATTGCAGCGGTTGTAACGGGGCGTTGTTCGATCATTAAATGATTAAAAAAAACAGCGGTCTACGTGTTGAAATGTGGCGCTTGGGAATATGCGCGAAATAATTTGAGCATTTCAAAGTCGGAGTGCAGGCTCTGCCTGCTTTGCAAGCAGAGCTTGCACTCCAAAATAGCGGAAAACTTTAGCGAAACTACTTAGCATCGCGCTGAACCGTCAGCGCATACGCCAGCCCATTACCTAAAAATAAACCATTCAACACCTTAATGGAATTGTCGGAATTCGACAGCGTTGTGTCTATGAAACGACTGCTTTTAATCAGGCTTCCCAAGCTATTTCTTTACATAACCCGCGCCTACATCGGTTATGATTCACCCCGTCGTTTATTGAGGAATTCTCCATGCCGCCGATTGAATTAAACATCCGTTTTCCTGCTCACAATCAAGTCACCGTTACATTTGACGGAGAAGATTCCGGCTCTTTAGATTTTCAATCCCCGTTAGATAAAAACGATTTTAGCGACATGGCATGGTATTTAGAAACCTACGCCGCAAGTTACATCGCCGATGTCGATATGGAACGGGCGGATGAAATCGCCAACCGCCTAAAAGCATTAGGCGAAAAATTATTTTTGTCCGTATTCACTGATAGTATCGCCAAACGCTTATTTGACCGCTTCCAGGACAGCGACGAAAAACGTTTAATCACCATCGGCGCCAATCATCCAAGCGTTTTAAGCCTGCCGTGGGAATTATTACGCGATCCCACAAGCACGTTTTTAATGAATGACAAACTGTCGATACGGCGGCGTTATGCGGGCGCGGGTGGCGGTAGAAAAGCCTTTAAAGTGAACGGCAAAGACAGTCTGCGCACCTTATTCATCGTCAGTCGTCCCGAAGGTGCGGGGTTTTTAAATCCGCGTTCCGAAGCACTCGCTGTTATGCAGGCTTTGCAAGAAAAACAGGCAAACATCGAACTGGAATTTTTACGCCCCGCGACCTTGGATAAACTCATTGAGCGCTTGGAAAATGACGATTTGCCCCCGATTGATATTTTGCATTTTGATGGGCATGGGGCTTTTTGCGATGCAACAGAGCAAAACTCTGCCGCCTCCGCCAAACGCGCCGATCACGGTTTGACTAAACATACCGCGCCCAAAGGCCAAAGCGGTTATTTATTGTTTGAAAATACGGACGGCGGCCAAGACTTAGTATCGGCCGAAACCTTAGCCGATTCCTTGTACCGGAAAAAAATCGCTTTAGTGGTCTTGTCCGCCTGTCAATCGGCCACCGTCGGCGGTGAAGATGCGTTAAACAGTGTCGCGGCGCGCTTGACTCATGCGGGCTTGCCGTCGGTGTTGGCAATGACTTATTCGGTGTTAGTCGCCACCACGGAAAAATTATTCGCCGCGTTTTATGCGGAATTAATGAAAGGCAAACATATCGGTGAAGCTTTAGATACCGCCAGACGTTATTTAGACCGCCATTCGGAACGCGGCGAGCGGCAATGCGGCGCTCAGCGTATCACTTTAAACTTGCAAGATTGGTTTGTACCGGCCTTGTATCAAGCAAGCCATGACAGCGCGTTATTAAATAAACAAAACCTCACGGCTTCTGAAAACCTGCAAGATCTAAAACCCAACAACCTGCCCAAACGCCAGGACGCCGGTTTTTTTGGGCGTAATAAAGAACTGTGGCAAATCGAACGCGCATTTGTGCGGAACGTGCGTAGCGTTGCCATTACCGGTTTTGGCGGACAAGGCAAAACCACGCTCGCCATTGAAGCGGGTGACTGGTTACAGCAAACAGGCTTATTTAGCCACGTTTGTTTTGTCGATTATGCCGCGTTTCAAGGCGTGGATGCGGTCGGCACGGCAGTCAGCACTTTAGCCACCGTATTGAATGAATCGCTGATCGATGCCGACGCCGCCACGCAAGCCCTGCAAAAAACCGCCGCTTTATTGATTTTGGATAATCTGGAAGCCTTAGCGCCTAAAGCTTTGGCGGAATTATTAACAGCGGCGCAGGCTTGGGCGACAGCGGGGCGCAGTCGCTTATTAATGACCACGCGGCAACACGATTTAGGCCACGCCGCGTTTCCAAAAGCTAACTCCAGTCGGCATTTGTATTTGCCGTTGGAAGGCTTAGGGCAAGAAGACGCACTGGCGTATTTTCAACGCCTGCATAAATTACCGCCCGCGCCGCTGTTTAAACAACCTGAGCGGGCGGCCTTGTTAGCCTTATTTGCTCGGGTGGATTTTCATCCGCTGTCGATAGGTTTATTGGCTCAGGAATTGAAATTTCGCCGCCCTGCCGCATTAGGCACACGTTTAGAACAGTATCTGGCGAAAAATCCCGATAACCCGTTAATCGGTTCGTTAAAATTATCCTTAGACCGTTTAGAACCGGCAGCACGTTTGTTAGTCACGCGCTTAGGGGTGTTTCAGAGCGGGGCTATGGAATTTATGATTTTAGACATTACTGAAATTCCCGCAGGCGATTGGGCAAGCTTACGCCCAGCCTTGGAAAGCACAGGGCTAATTCAAGCTGAACATTTAAAAGACGTTACTGTTCCGTATCTCAAATTTCATCCCACGCTAGCCCCCGCCTTGTGGCAAGAACTCAAGGACGATGAACAAGCCGAATTATTAGCGCGTTATCGGCACAGCTATTATCGGCTTTCCCGCTATCTCTATGTTGAAGATAGCAAAAATCCCCACGCGGCGCGGGCGATTGCCCGGCGTGAATTGCCGAATTGTCTGCATGGGGTGTATGCCGCGTTGCAAGCGAGTGAAGGGTTTGCAGTCGAGTTTGCGGAGTGTGTCAGTCTGTTTCTTAATATCTTTGGCTTACACGCCGATAAAGCCGCGCTCAATCTAGCGGCACAACAAGCCGGGGGGGACATCGGTTCAGAATCTTGGTTTTTAACGCAAAGCAATCAAGGTGAAGCCTTGTTCTATGCAGGGCAGTACGCGCAAGCCGAAACTATTTTTCAAGCACTACGCCGGCACTTAGGGCAAACATTGAGTGATAAACTTTGCCTCACTTTAAACCGTTTAGGTCGCTGTTTGAATCAACAAGGCAATATCGCCGCCGCTATCGATTGTTATCAACAAGCTTTAGTCATTGCGCAATCACTGGACACCTCGCCCTCAATACAAAAGCTAATCGGCACACTGCATACCGATTTAGCCGATGCTTTTGCGGATGGCGGTGATTATGCTCAGGCAAAAACACACTATGAACAATCGTTAGCCATTAAAAAAGAAATAGGTGGAGATACGCGCGGTGTAGCGGTGGTGCAAGGACAACTGGGGACATTGGCAATGGCTCAGGGGGATTTGCATGACGCGGAACAACGCTATCAAAGCGCGTTAACACTGTTTGCATCACTGAATGAACCTAAGATGGAAGCAACGGCTTGGCATCAATTAGGTTGTCTTTACGGTGAAGCGAAATCATGGCAAGCCGCCGAACAGGCCTACCGGGAAGCTGCCAGAATTAAAGAAGCCCTGGGCGACACGCTGGGCGCGGCGAACACTTGGACTAATTTAGCCGTACTCACCGCAGCACAAGGCAAACCCGACGCGGCTGAACAATGGTATCGCAAAGCCATAGCCGCACAGCAACAGGGCAATCCCAAAGACTTAGCGAGGAGTTTAAACAACCTAGCGGATTTATTGCAAAACCAAACTAAACGTATAGAAGAAGCCCGCGCCTTAGCCGAACAAGCCTTAACCATTAACAAAACCTTGGATGCAGCCGGTGCGGAAATTTGGAAAACTTACCATATATTGGCTCAAATCGCTGATAAACAGCAAGGCAGCGCGAAGGCAAGCCAGTATCGGCAATCGTCCCGCGGTAGCTATTTGCGCTTTGCGGGGATGCCGACGCAAATGAAACCAATGGCGTGGTTAATTGCCGAAGTGCTTAATGCGTTTTCAACGCAAAACGTCGATGAAGAATTGACCACCGATTTACAGAACTTACAGCAACAAGGGTGGGGTAATTTAGTCGACGCGATTCAACACCTGCTTAATGGCGAACGCAACGAAGCGGTTTTACTTGAACCGTTGGATTATCACGATGCCGCCCTTATCCACCTGATTTTACTAGGCATAGCCAAGCCCGACAGTTTATCCGGCCTGTTTAATTCCTAACTTCCCATAAGAGACCCGCCATGCAAATCACCGCCGAACTCGACCCTCAACACATCGAAAAACTGCAAGCCTTGGAAAAAACACTCAAAAAAAACACTTCTGAGTTAATCTCCATTGCCATTGACGAAATATTTACCCAAAACATAGCCAAAACAGAAGGGCAAAACGCCTATCAACTCATGTTGCAATCGGGTTTTATTGGTTGCGTGGAAATGGACGAAAACCTGTCAGAAAATTATAAAGATGATCTCGATTGGAGCCATAAATTATGATTATTGCCGATACCGGCTTTGTTATAGTTCCCACGCTCCGGCGTCACTGCCATTAAGTTAAGGATGGACAGTCCCTTCTCCCTCCGGGAGAAGGTTAGGATGAGGGGATCAAATAAGGCTTTTTTTCCTTATTTTTATTCTCCTCACCCCAACCCTCTCCAGCAGGAGAGGGAGCTTTTTTCTTAACTTAATGGCAGTGACGCTCCGGCGTGGGAATTCAGTCTGCAACGCTCCAGAGTTGCGGGACGCTGGAGCGTCTACCACTGCATTCCCACGCCGGAGCGTGGGAACGATGTATAGCCAAGCCCGATAGCTTATCCATGCTATGGTAAATAGAGAACCCCAATAAAGGAGTTAAGTAAATGAACTTATCAGCTCAAGAAATAAATGCGCAGTTTTTAATGCTACCCGAATCAGAACAACAAAAAGTTGTTGATTTTGTGTTATCACGGCAAAAAAAAATGAACAAGAGACCACTAAAGCCCATTAGCGACATAACGACTGAAACAGAAGGACAGCGCGTGTTAGCTATTTTGGAAAAAACCGGGCTTTTAGGCTGCATGGAAGGTGGCGATGAAAATTTATCAGAAAATTATAAAGAGCATTTGTGGGGTAGCGAATGATTATTGCTGATACAGGCTTTTGGGTGGCGTTATTTAATCCGCGAGACACGCATCACCCAAAAGCATGTGCCTTTACACCCACGATTAACGAGCCTTTAATAACAACATTGCCTGTGGTGACAGAAGTTTGTTATTTGCTACAAAAGCGTAGTCATCCGCTTAAAGCCGCTGCTTTTCTAAACGAACAACGCACAGGCTTGTTCAGTTTATTTACCATTGGCGAGATGCAGTGGCCTCGCATGGTGCAACTGATGAATCAATACGCCGATTTACCGATGGATTTTGCCGACGCTTCGTTAGTGTTATTAGCGGAAGAATTGGGAGATGGCAGGATTTTAAGCACGGATAAACGCGATTTTCATACTTATCGTTGGAAGAATACGCAACCCTTTTCTAATTTGTTATGCCCTTAAAAGGCATTGTTCCATTCACCCAGGACAACACCATGAACCCTTTTACCGATGCGGAATTACAAAACCTATCCGCTGAAATCGACAGCCAATTAATCGAATTAGCCAAAGCCCCCGCCGGTGTCGGCATTCACAAACACCTTGGACAGACTGTCCCAAGCAAACAAAAACAGCAACTGGAACAGGTCATAGAACAGGATTTAGGCGCAAAAGAAGACGCCGATTCTTTCATGAAGAGATTTACCCGCGCGGCAAAACAAGACTTGTGCGTAGAAGGCGGCGTTTTGTATGGGCAGTGGAAAAAATACGGCGATTTGGAAAATGAAGCGATGCTGAAAACTTTTGGCGGGATTTTAATCGGCATGGGTGTGAGCAATGCGTTGTTAGCCACCGCCGTGGTGGCGGTGAGCGTCATCGTGATTCACATCGGCATTAAAGCTTTTTGTGAAGATTGCGCGTAGTGAGAGTTGTAAGGCTGCTCGCAATAAATAAACCACGCGATGAGTCAAGCTAAAACAGAACGCCTGTTTTTGGCGTCTGCGTTCCGTTTGTAGTTTATTTTTTGCGAGTTATAAAGTCCGAAGTGAATAAAGCGACATCGTTGCCACGCTTCGGCGTCACTGCCATTCAGTTAAGAAAAAAGGTAACAAACACATGTTAATCGAGTAGGGCGTGCCGTGCGCGCCAAAGGGATAGCGAGGCGTCTTAAGCATCGGGAAAGGCGCGCACGGCACGCCCTACGGCAATGTTATTGACTTAGGCGGTGCAAAGCCCTCTCCAGAGGGAGAGGGTTGGGTGAGGGGAAATTAGAATAAGGAAAAAAGCTTATTTGAATCCCCTCATCCCAGCCTTCTCCCTCTGGAGAAGGAGCGTGTCCCCCTTAAATCAACAGTATTGACGCCCTACGGCGGTTCACTTTTTATAACTATAAAAGCTTTGTTTTATAGCGAATGGCTTTTTGCATTTTGTTAAAAAACTGTTGGTTGCTTCTACCCCGTTGCTAAGCTTTTATAAATTCTTTAGGCGATGGTTAGCTCCCCGGTTTTTTTAACGCCCCATTTTTGTTTAAGCTTTTGCTTGTTCAACGCCAGCCACTGAATGGCGATAATCGGAATGGCCGATTCTATCTCGCCAGTTTCCAACATAAGATACACCTCGTCGAAATCGACGGCGCGTACCCATATATCTTCACCCTCATGCTCCAAGCCATGAATACCGCCCACTTGAGAGCTGTCCACTTTGCCGCAAAACAAAGTGATCCATTCGGATGAACCGCCCGGCGTGGTGTAAAACTCATTAATGACCATCAATTGCTGAATTTCGCAGCCCGCTTCTTCCATCGATTCCCGATAAGCGACTTGTTCGGCCGTTTCGCCTTCTTCAATAGCGCCGGCAACAATTTCGACCACCCAGGCTTTATCCGGGTTTAATAGTGCGCCGGCCCTGAATTGCTCGATCAGAACTACCTTGTCGGCATCGGGATCGTATAACAAAACCGCAACACAACTGCCGCGCATGAATAACTCGCGGACTATTTCAGTGCTCCAGCCGCCGCCAAACAGGGTGTGTTTTAGACGGTATTCTTCCACGCGAAAAAAGCCCTGATAGACGATTTCCTTGCTTAGAATTTCAAACTGCTTATCCATGATATTCAACCTTATAAATGACACCGAGCTTATCGTCGCTAATCAGCAAGCCGCCGCCCGGCATTTCCAGAACATCGACAGGCCGCCCAATCACGCTGCTGCTTTTAGTTAACCAACCGTCGATAAAAGCCTGTTCGCTCGCGGGTTTGCCCTGACTGAATTTAATCAAAGCAACACGATAACCCTGCGGCACGGACCGGTTCCATGAGCCGTGTTCGGCTACAAATAGTTGATTATGGTATTCAAGCGGAAATTGCGTGCCTCGATAAAAGCGCAGTCCTAACGGCGCCATATGAGCTTTAATTTTCCACACCGGCGCGGTGAATTGCGCACATTCCTTAGCCGCGCCAAACTCGGGATCGGCAATATCGCCGCCGTGGCAATAAGGAAAACCGAAATGTTCGCCGATAGTGGTCCATTGGTTAAGCTCGTCGGGCGGCAGGTCATCGCCCAGCTCATCGCGGCCGTTGTCGGTAAAAAACAACGCATTGGTTTCGGGTTGCCAATCAAAGCCGACCGAACTCCTGATACCCCTGGCAAGCGTCTCAAAGCCGCTGCCGTCGGCATTTAATCGGACCAGCGAGCTGTAAATAGCTTTTTCGGGTTCGCACACATTACAAGGCGCGCCGACGGCTGTGTACAATTTATTATCGGGGCCGAAGCGCAGGTATTTCCAGCCGTGATGCTCCTTCGACGGCAGTTGATCGTAAACCACAACGGGTTTAGGCGGCGCGGCTAACTGTTGCATGATACGGTCGAAGCGAATAATACGATTAATTTCCGCCACGTACAGCGAGCCATCCTTATAAGCAACGCCGTTAGGCCCATATAAATGGCTGGCGATGACATAACGTTTATCCGCGACGCCGTCGCCATCGCTATCCTGTACCGCATAAACCGCGTCTCCTGACCCGCTGCCGACGAAGATGACGCCGTTATCGCCCAAGGCCAGGCTGCGGGCTTTAGGCAGGTTATCGGCAAAAACAGATAGGGTGAAGCCCGCCGGCACATGCAGTTGATTTAAAACATCCCGATAGCTTTTTTGTAAGGCAAAGCATAAACAAGGATTAACGATAAATAAGGCAAATACGATTACTTTGACAATATGCATAAGAATACCCTCCGTTAGTAAACTTTAAGTTATATTAGTGCTCTAGTAAGGGTTGGAATGTGTTATTCAAGCCCCATATCGATCAAACCTTAACTTACTTAAAGGCTCAAACATATGATGCGCATTTTTCTTTTTATTGCAACCAATGCGGCGATATTGGTTGTTGTCAGTATTATTTTTAATGTTTTAGGCTTAGGCAGCGCTTTGGACGCACATGGCGTCGATCTTAACCTGAATGCTTTATTGGTGATGTCGGCCATTATCGGCATGACCGGTTCGGTTATTTCTTTGGCTATGTCCAAATGGTCGGCAAAAAGGGCCATGGGCGTCCATGTTATCGATCAGCCCCAAAATCAAACCGAGCGCTGGTTGATTGACACAGTGTCCAGACAAGCCCGGCAAGCCGGTATCGATATGCCCGAAGTCGGTATATTCGATACCCCAGACGCCAACGCTTTCGCTACCGGTATGAGCAAAAACAGCGCGTTGGTGGCGGTCAGCACCGGCTTGCTACACAACATGAATACCGATGAAGTGGAAGCGGTGGTCGGTCATGAAATCAGCCATGTCGCCAACGGCGATATGGTGACGATGGCGTTAATGCAAGGCGTGGTCAATACTTTTGTGTACTTTTTCGCCACCATCATCGGCCATCTGGTTGACCGCGTTGTTTTTAAAACCGAGCGCGGTTACGGTCCGGCCTATTACGTCACTCAAATGGCGGCTCAAGTGGTTTTGGGCATTTTGGCTTCGATGCTGGTGATGTGGTTCTCCCGTTACCGTGAGTTCAAGGCCGATGCCGGCGGCGCTCATTTGGCCGGACGCGAAAAGATGATCGGTGCTCTGCGCGCCTTGCAACGCGGGCATGAAGCCGAAGACTTGCCGGGACAATTGGCGGCGTTCGGTATTAACGGCGGCGGTGTGAGCAAGCTGTTTATGAGCCATCCGCCGTTGGAAGAGCGTATTGCGGCGTTGCAAAACAGCCGGTAACTTATTAAAAAGCTTTTTATTCACCACGAAGACATGAAGGACACGAAGTTTTTATTGCTTCGTGTCCTTTGCGGTGAGTTTTTACCCTGTTTAAGTTAACGCCTATTTCATGACTCAACATCAACACATCCGCTTTGCGCTAAACCTGTCCTATGACCAATACCTTAATGTTTACCAAGGCATTGCAAAAAATGTTTCGGTCATCGCCGATGACGGCAGGAGAATCGCTTTTCCGGCGGGAAGGGTTCAGTCTTTTTTAACCAAGCAAGGCATTAACGGTTATTTTGAAATGGAATTAACGCCCGAAAATAAATTCGTCAGTATTAAAAAACTAAGGTAGATGAAGCGAACTCGAATGGCGCGGATAGGTTGATTATAGAGTCCGAAGTGAATAAAACGACGCAATGGACTCGTTATCGTTCCCACGCTCCGGCGTGGGAATGCCGGAGTACCGCTCTAGCGGTACGGGACGCAGGAGCGTCCCTCACTGCGTTCCCACGCCGGAGCGTGGGAACGATAAAAATCCGTTTCAATCCGGCCAATCCGCGTTTCATCATTTAAAGATACCGATAAATGTCCATTACTCTAAATTGAAGGTGTGCAATTGAAAACAGAAGTTTTAGTGCTGGGCGGCGGCCCTGGAGGTTATACGGCGGCGTTTCGCGCGGCCGATTTAGGTAAGCAAGTTACGTTGGTTGAACGTTATCCGGTGTTGGGCGGAGTTTGTCTGAATGTCGGCTGCATTCCCTCGAAAACCCTGTTACATGTGGCGGCGGTTTTGAATGAAGCCAAAGAACTCAAGGCCGCCGGGATTGGTTTTAACCAACCCGACATCGATCTGGAAAAACTGCGTAGCTGGAAAAACACCATCGGTTCCCAGCTAACGATGGGCTTGGCGGCCTTGGCCAAGCAACGCAATATTACGGTGGTTAAAGGCAGCGGACGATTTGTTTCCGACACCGAAATAGTGGTTGAAGACGGCGATAACAGTCAAACCATAACCTTTGCCCAGGCCATTATCGCGGTCGGCTCCCAGCCGGTAAAAATACCGTCGTTTCCGAATGACGATCCTCGCTTAATGGACTCCACCGATGCGCTTAAGCTTGAGAATATCCCGAAAAAGCTGTTGATTATCGGCGGCGGCATCATCGGCCTGGAAATGGCGACCGTTTATAACGCGCTGGGCAGCAAAATCACCGTGGTGGAAATGCAGGATCAGATTATCCCCGGTTGCGACAAGGATTTGGTCAGACCGTTAATGCAACGGATCAAAAAGCAATACGATAATATTTTCCTTGAAACCCAGGTAAATAATATTGAAGCCTTGCCGGACGGTTTGAAAGTCAGTTTCAGCGGTAAGGACGCGCCCGAAACCGATATTTTCGATAAAGTACTGGTCGCAGTGGGCAGACGTCCCAACGGTCACTTAATCGATGCCGATAAAGCCGGGATTAACGTTGACGAGCGCGGTTTTATCGGCGTCGATAAACAACAGCGCAGCAATGTGAAGCATATTTTTGCGATCGGCGATGTTGTCGGCAACCCGATGCTGGCGCATAAAGCCACGCACGAGGCTAAAATAGCCGCCGAAGCGATTGCCGGTATGAGCACCGAATGGCGGGCCTTAACCATTCCTTCCGTCGCTTACACCGATCCTGAAATCGCTTGGATGGGCTTGACTGAAAACGCCGCTAAAGCGCAAGGCATCGCCTACGAAAAAGCCGCTTTCCCATGGGCGGCCAGCGGCCGATCATTAAGCATCGGGCGTAAAGAAGGCGTGACTAAATTGCTGTCGGACCCACAAACCGGCCGCATACTCGGTGCGGGCATTGTCGGTACTCATGCCGGCGAATTGATTGCCGAAGCCGTGTTGGCTTTGGAAATGGGCGCAACTGTCGAGGATTTGGCCTTAACCGTACACGCGCATCCGACTTTGGCGGAAACCCTGGGCTTTTCGGCGGAAATGATCGAAGGCACTATTACTGATTTATTTATTAAGAAACGATGAAAGAATATTTACACAACAAAAGCTTTGTTACCAATTTTGTCTCCGTTGTTATTATTTTTATCGGCTACCTTAGCTCGACGGAACTCATCAAATCCATCGGTTTTTTTGCCTTGTCCGGCGCGATTACCAACTGGCTGGCGATTTACATGTTGTTTGAGAAGGTGCCTTATCTGTACGGTTCCGGCGTTATTCCGGCCCGCTTCGAAGAGTTTAAGCTGTCGATCAAGCAATTGATGATGGAGCAGTTTTTTACCGCCCAAAACATCGAGCAATTTATTGAAAATGAAGAACAGCAAGGCAAAGGCCTGCTGAATCTGGAACCCTTGTTGGATGCGGTCGATTACGACAAGGTTTATCAAGGCCTGGTTTCGTCGATTATGGGCTCTTCTTTCGGCAGCATGTTAATGATGATGGGCGGCGAAGAAGCGCTGGTTCCGTTAAAAGAACCCTTTACCGAAAAAATGAAAATCACCCTGGCTGAAATGGTCGAGTCCGACCGCTTTAAAGATGCACTAAAGCACGGCCTGGATGCGCATAAAATCGGCGGCGATATTGTCGGTAAAATCGAAACCGTGATCGATAAGCGCTTGAGCGAACTCACCCCGCAATTGGTCAAGGAAATGGTGCAGGCCATCATTCGCGAGCATTTAGGTTGGCTGGTCGTTTGGGGCGGTATTTTCGGCGGCTTGATGGGCGCATTGTTCGTGTTTGCCTGATGGAAACCGTGGAACTGGCTTTTGAGCAATTGGGCAGTCCTGATAACAGCCCGCTGATTATCCTGCACGGTTTTTTCGCGTCCTCGCGTAACTGGCGGCAAATAGCGCAACGGCTTTCGGCGCGCTTTCATGTCTATGTGCCGGATATGCGCAACCACGGCGCTTCGCCGCACCATCCGGTAATGGATTATCCTTCGATGGCGGCGGATTTGTTGCGCTTTATCGATCGGCGCGGTTTGGCGACAGCCGATTTGCTGGGCCATAGTATGGGCGGAAAAATCGCTATGTGGTTGGCGCTGACCCGTCCGGACCGGGTGAATAAGCTGATTGTCGCCGACATTGCACCGGTCAGCTACACGCACAGTTTCGACAACGTCGTTCTGCCTTTAAAAGCTCTGCCGCTGGCTGAAATCAGCAACCGCAAACAGGCCGAAACGCTGTTGGCGCAGCAAATACCCAACCTGAGTTATCGCCAGTTCCTGTTGCAGAACCTGATTTTGAAGGATGGCCACTATGGCTGGCGGCTCGATTTGGATGTTTTTCAGCGGATGGCGCCTAACATCGCCGCTTTTCCCAATGCCGATCATTTAGCGCCGTTTACCGGCAAGGCCTTGTTTATCGCCGGCGGCGATTCGGATTTGGTCAAGCCGGAAGATACCCGTTTATTATTTCCGGGCGCGGCTTTCAGCACCCTGGCCAATGCCGGTCATTGGCTGCATGTACAACAACCGGGTGCTTTTACCGCATTAGCCGAAGATTTTTTAGTGGGTGAATAAACATAAGCGTTTAAACGATATTCGGTAAAATGTATTCCGGGTATCGATTTTAGTGTTTATCACGAAGGACACGAGGTTTGGGTTTTTCCGTCTTCGGCGTGAATAAAATAGTATTTTTTCCGGAAATCGCCTAGTCGTTACAATCGCCCTTTTGCAGGGCAGGGATAATCGGATGCTGCGTACAGCATCCGGTTTTTAAATCGGTATTAATCGGAGTGTATTAAATGAATAAAAAAATAAAAAAAGCAGTTTTTCCGGTTGCGGGTCTGGGTACCCGCTTTTTGCCCGCGACCAAAGCCAGTCCAAAGGAAATGTTGCCGGTTGTGGACAAGCCCTTGATCCAATATTGCGTTGAAGAAGCCGTAGCCGCAGGCGTCGACACCATGATATTCGTCACCGGCCGTACTAAAAACGTCATTATGGATCATTTTGACAAGGCCTATGAGTTGGAAAACGAGCTGACTATTCGCGGCAAAACCGGCATCTTGAAAATGGTTCGGGAGATGATGCCGCCGAATGTTTCGTTCGTGTTTATCCGTCAGCCGGAAGCTTTGGGATTGGGTCACGCCGTGCTTTGCGCCAAGTCGGTCGTCGGCGATGAACCGTTTGCGGTGATTCTGGCCGACGACTTGATCGCCAATAACGGCGGTCACGGCTGTCTGAGTCAAATGGTCGAGCAATACGATCAGAATCAATGCAGTATTTTAGGCGTAGAGCGGGTTAATGCTCACGAAACCGACAAATACGGCATCGTCAAAACCAAGGAAATATCGCCATCGATAGGTCAAGTTGAGTTGATCGTTGAAAAACCGGCTCCCGAACGGGCTCCGTCCAATCTCGGCGTGGTCGGACGTTATATTTTAACGTCGGCTATTTTTGAGAAAATTGAAACCACAGAACGCGGCGCCGGCGGTGAAATTCAGCTGACCGATGCTATCGCCGCATTGATGACCGACGAGCGGGTGCTGGCTTATGAGTTTGCAGGCAAACGTTACGATTGCGGCTCGAAACTCGGTTATTTGCAGGCGACCGTTGAACACGGCCTGATGCATGAAGAGTTAAAGGGCGATTTCCTGGATTATTTGAAGAATTTGGTTCTGGATTAAGGGCTGTAATTTAAGCTTAGGTAATCCGCAAAATATAAGCTATAGAGTCCGCAGCTAATAGAGTGACATTTGCTCCTTCTCCCTCAGGGGCAAATCCGCCGGGAGCGGATTTGCACTCGCCCGTAGGGTGCCGGACAGGACAGTCCGGCATGATTAGGTTGGGATGAGGGGATATAAATAAGCATTTTTCCTTATTTTAAATCCCCCCTCACCCAACCCTCTCCCGCTGGAGAGGGCTTTGCGTCACTTTATCAACTGAGGTATCTATATCCGGGTTCCATTGTCTATCCGGCTGAGTCATTACCCTGACTTAAATGGACAGCCAGCCAAACGGTATCAAGTTCTGGCACAGTCCATTCAACCCGATGTCGGGTATGCGCAGGTATCAGCAAATAATCGCCGGCAGTTAAAGCAAAGCTTTGATTGTCTTTTTCATAAAGCACAGTCGCTTGTCCCTGAAGCAATATCACCCACTCGTCTCCTTCTTGATCGTACCATTGTCCCGCCGGTGTGATATGACCTTTGGAGACAATGCGCTCAATCCGGATAGTATTCCGTTTGAAAATGCATTCGATCAGTTCTTCCGGTAATTGCTCCGGTATGTCTTTAAAAATATTGTTGTTAGTTGGATTCATAGTTGAGACCGAGTTTGATTTTCTGAATTCAAGGGCGGAAGGGTATTGTATAATAACCGCCATTTAGCCTGCGGATACTCTGCAAGTTGTGGAAAAATAAATCAATTTAACTGTAGAGCACAAGACAATCCCTAATCTATCGACACCTTTAACACCGCACACCCCAGGCGAGCGCCGAAGCGTTGCGATTATCGGCGGCGGCCCCGCCGGACTGATGGCTGCGGAGGTATTAAGTAACGCGGGTGTAAAGATTGACCTTTATGATGCGATGCCTTCGGTGGGGCGAAAATTCCTGATGGCCGGGAAGGGCGGGATGAATATTACCCACTCCGAGTCGTTCGAGCGGTTTTTGTCTCGGTATGGTTCCGGTCGGGACGCGATCGAACCGATGCTTGAGGCTTTTGGTCCCGAGGCGCTAAGAGCCTGGGTGAAGGGTTTAGGTATTGAGACTTTCGTCGGTTCGTCGGGCAAGGTCTTTCCTACCGATATGAAGGCCGCGCCTTTGCTGCGGGCATGGCTGCAGCGCTTGCGTACTAACGGCGTCAGTTTTCATATGCGGCATCAATGGCAGGGTTGGACTGATGACGGTCAGCTGAAATTTTCAACGCCGGAAGGCGAGAAGACAATCAGCTCCGATGCGGTGGTGTTGGCTTTGGGCGGCGGCAGTTGGGCGCGCTTGGGTTCTACCGGAGCCTGGGTGCCGCTGTTGCTTCGGCAAGGCATTCCGGTTGAACCGTTACAGCCGTCAAACTGCGGCTTTGATGTAGGTTGGAGCGAGGTTTTCGGCAGCCGCTTTGCCGGACAACCGTTGAAGCCGGTGCTGGCGTCTTTTACCGATTCGACGGGAGCCGAATTTCGGCAACAAGGCGAAATGATCGTGACTGCACATGGCGTTGAGGGCAGTCTGATTTATAAAATGTCGGCACTGTTGCGCGAGCAAATTGCAGCAAGCGGAACTGCGTTGATTTATCTTGATTTGGCTCCCGGCAAGGACAAGCAGTTGCTGCTCGACAGGCTGGCAAAGCCGCGCGGCAAGCACAGCCTGGCAAATCATCTTCGTAAGCAAATCGGTATTGACGGCGTAAAAGCCGCTTTGCTGAGGGAAGTTTTGTTAAAAGCGGAGTTTGACGATTCGCTTCGCCTTTGTGCTGCGATTAAGGCGCTGCCGATTAAGCTGGTTGCACCGAGGCCGATCGATGAGGCCATCAGTACGGCGGGAGGCGTTAGTTTTGAAGGGCTTGATCAACGCTTAATGATACGCTCCCGGCCCGGTGTATTCTGCGCCGGTGAAATGTTGGATTGGGACGCGCCGACCGGCGGCTATTTATTAACCGCCTGTTTTGCCTGCGGGCGAGTTGCAGGCGAGGGCGTATTGTCGTGGTTGTCGATGCGTTCATCATAAAATAAACTAAAATATCAACGAAGAGTTATCGGATCAGCGTCTATGTCGAACAGAAAGGCCGCTAACATTTTTAACTTTTATCAAAGTAGCGTTTAAGGGCGGCTATGAAAACTCCAAAAAGTATTGAACCGCTGGTGCGGGATGGTCTCGTTGACGAGGTTATTCGTCCGCTAAAAAGCGGCAAAGAAGCGGCTGTTTACGTTGTGCTCTCCGAAGGCGAGATACGTTGCGCTAAAGTCTATAAAGACGTTAACAAACGCGGCTTTCACAAACAGGCCCAGTATCAGGAAGGGCGCAAGGTCAGGAACAGCCGTCAGGCGCGGGCGATGGAAAAGAACAGCCGGTTCGGGCGGCAGCAGCAGGAAGAGGTTTGGCAAAATGCCGAAGTGGATGCCTTATACCGTCTTGCCGCCGCCGGTGTGCGGGTGCCGCAGCCCTACAATTTCGTCGAAGGCGTGTTGTTGATGGAATTGGTTACGGATGAACACGGCAGCGCCGCGCCCCGGCTGAACGATCTTGAATTGAGTCGGGAGCAAGCCCTTGAATATCACGGCTTGCTGATTAAGGAAGTGGTCAGGATGCTGTGTGCCGGGATTGTGCATGGCGACCTTTCCGAATACAACATCCTGGTTGACGCCAACGGTCCGGTTATCATCGATTTGCCTCAAGCTGTCGATGCGGCGGCGAATAATAATGCGGCCAGAATGCTGGAGCGCGACGTCGACAATTTGGCCGATTATTTCGGCCGTTTCGCTCCCGAGCTGCTGACGACCGAATATGGCAAAGAAATCTGGAAACTTTACCAGAGCGGCGAATTGACGCCGCAAGTCGCATTGACCGGCCGCTTTCAAGGCAGCACCAAAGTGGCGGATGTTCGCAGCATCATGCGCGAAATCAATGACGCCCGAGACGAAGCGATACGCCGCCGCTATGAGCATGAAGATTAAATAATGAATCACAAACAAGCGGGAAATCCTCTGCATGGCGTCACCTTGGAAAAAATGCTCAATGAATTGGTAGCCGATTACGGCTGGGCCGAACTGGGCAGGTTAATCGACATCCGGTGTTTTAATAACGACCCCAGCATCAAATCGAGTTTGAAGTTTCTAAGAAAGACGGATTGGGCTAGAAAGCAGGTTGAAGCCTTGTATCTCGATAAAAAGTCCAATTAAAAAGTTAAACATTTCACCACGAGAACACGACGTTTTATTTCGTCGTGCCTTCGTGGTAAATAAACTTTGAAGTCCTCAAAATACAATCAAAAACCTTGACGCAACACTAGATACCGATAAAAGCTACTCCATTTGCCGACTTCCAACTTAACGTGGGACTGTGCGAATTCATCGGGAGTGCAAGCTTTGCTTGCGCAGTCAAGGCCCATCTTAAGCAGGAAGCCCCCGTATCTGACCGGAGGTTTTTACCATGACTAAGCACAATCCATTGGGTGCGTATCAACAACTGAAAACAGATAGCATCGGTTCGGTTTCATATTATTCCTTGCCCCATCTTGAAACTGCCGGCGCTGCCAACGTTTCCCGACTGCCCTACACGATAAAAATCCTGCTCGAATCTTTATTGCGCAACTGCGACAACGACATTATTACCCAAGATCATGTGTTGAGTGTCGCCAACTGGCAAGCGCAAGGTAGCCGATACGAAATTCCGTTCAAACCGGCCCGCGTGATCTTGCAGGATTTCACCGGCGTACCGGCTCTGGTGGATTTGGCCGCGATGCGGGATGCGATGCAGCGACTGGGCGGCGACCCGAAAAAAATCAATCCCCTGATTCCTTGCGATTTGGTTATCGACCATTCGGTGCAGGTCGATTATTTCGGCAAGTCCAATGCCTTGTTATTAAACGAAACCGTCGAATTCGAAAGAAATGCCGAACGCTACGAATTCCTTAAATGGGGGCAATCGGCTTTTAAAAATCTCCGCGTAGTGCCGCCTTCGACCGGCATCGTGCATCAAGTCAATCTCGAATACCTGGCGCCGGTTGTGTTCCATAACCGGGATAAAAACCTTTGCTATCCCGACAGCTGCGTCGGTACCGATTCGCATACGCCGATGATTAACGGTCTGGGCGTGTTGGGCTG
>SXGU01476160.1_pt1 | contig 20207 bp, 27 predicted proteins | sample 3174531 | NCBI WGS metagenome assembly SXGU01 (sample SAMN11356863, study PRJNA531348) | freshwater metagenome | isolation source: freshwater sample F1-140 | place: China: Fuxian Lake, Yuxi | collected 2017-12-25 | reverse complement strand
TCTCCGGGTTATTTTGGCATTATTTTTAAAAGTTCATTAACTGTTTCTTCATTTGCTGCATCATCAAAAAATAAATCAGTTCTTATTTTTTGAACCGCGCTGCTAATAACAAGTTGTACATCATCACTATCACGGGTCAATTCACCACTTTTAACTTTTTCAAGGATAACCTTTACAACAGCATCAATATCTTGCCAAGTAAATGTTTTTTGTGGAACTTCATGGACATTGTGTTTAACTAACAATGCAATGATTGCTTTTTTGGTTTGTGACTTAGTCATCTTAGTATCTCCGCTGTTTGAATATGTGTAAATTATAAACCTTTTTGATAAGTTGTAAATCACATCCCTGTGATTGTGTTAACCAGTTATCAATCTAAAATTCTGTAGACTTTTGGAACATCCACATTTGGAATTTTTTCACTGAACCAATTGGTTCTCCAAAATTGGAACCATGCATTATTGAATGACAAGTTAATTTGAAGTGCTAACCCAATATGTTCATTTTGAGTGACATCATAATACTTTCCAGTGTAATCATGAGTTTGTTCTTTATTCAACATGCCTTCCATGATGCCCATCCAAAGTTCTTTTTTATTCCAAGTCACTTTGATGATTGCCACCAATCCATGAACAATCATGTTGTCAAATTCCAATGTCTCAGGTTTGAATATCTCCATAGCAGCATTATGACCATAGTATTCTTTTTGAACAACTCTTACTTCTTTTTTACAAATATTATTAGCAAGAAATCTCAAAGTCTGTGCTTCATTACCTCTTGCTTTAGCCCATTCATCAAACACTTTTTCAAACTCAATTTTACTTTTTGCTGCTTCTTTTTCCATCCAATCACTAATATCACCAGTGATGACTTGGAAAGCAGGAGCAGTTGTGTTTTCTTGTACTTTGAAATTTTTCAACATGATAATCACCTTAATGTCTGATTGGAATTTATATTCAACTTTTTGAATATGTGTAAATTATAAACCTTTTTGATAAGTTGTAAATCACATCCCTGTGATTGTGTTAACCAGTTATCAAATTTTAACACCAAGCTCAAATTTGACAATGTTGATAAGCAGTGGCACCATCTCTGGGTCAATGCCATAAACTTTCCTATTGTCAATTTGGCCAATGAACACTCTACTTTCTTCTTTAGTCAAAATTGAAAGCTTATCTTTAATATCAGTGAAGAATGTACGTGTTCTTCCACCCAAGGTGGTGTTACCTTTACGTGTGGTTGTAGGAAGTTTGGTTTGAATGTCAATGTCTTGACTATCAGCTAAAACAAAAATCCAAAAGCAAACAGAAACTGGGTCCACAAAAATTGTGTCAAGTTTGTCCATTTGCCAATGACTTTCAGCAATTGCTTTTTTAAGGTGGGTTAGTATTTCTTTATTTGAAGTGTTCATCTTCATGCCTCATCATTTAGGATGGTCACGTCCTTGTGACCTTGGGATAATTATGCTGCAAACTCTGAAGTAATACCCAGTTTTTTAGCAGCAATTTCTTGGAACTCTTGTACATATTTGGTATGTACCATTCTTTCTCCATTTACAAGTTTTGATGTTCTTGCAAATGGATGTCTTTTGTTGAGTTCTTTATGACATTCTTTGAAGAAGAGTTTAACACGTTCTTCAGCTTCTTCTCTTGAAATAACTTTGCCGTGTTGTTTAGCATTGTCAATAAAAATGTGAACCAATAAGGTTTCAATTTTTTGTGCATCAGTTTTTTCAGTTGTAGTGCTCATCTTTATATCTCCGCTGTTGTTTTAAGGTATGTAGATATAATAAACCTTTTTGACAAGATGTAAACAGGTATTTGTGTTAACCACTTCACATTTTTGGAACTTTATAAGAGCTAAAGCTAAACTCAGGAAGAGGTGTGCCTTCAGGTGCAAATTCTGCTTTGTAAACAACATTGCCTTCAGGAATGTTGTTTAATTTCCTTAATTTCTTAATAGCACGTTCCTCTTCTCTTTGTTCTCTTTTTTGCTTTATTTCAGCATCATAAATTTGCTTATTAGTAGGACCTTGTGAGTTCTTTTGGTATAAAGCAAGTCTATCTCTTTCAGCATTGGCTATCATAGCTTTTTGATGCGCAGACTTATGTTTCTTTCTATTAAGTCTTCTAAACATCTCAATTTTAGCCCATAATTGCTCAACAAATCTATCAGCTCTAAAATCAAGTTGTCTTCTTGGTGTAAAATAAGAAAGCAATATCTCTACATCATATAATGACATGTTACTTAATACCAACTTTAGTTGAAGTAACAACTACAAGAATTGAATTAATAACATTCCAAATTGCAAAACCACCACCTACTGCTTCAGTTAATGTTGCTTGGTCAACTGGAATATAATATCCAAATGCTTGAGCAATAACACCACACGCCATCATCAATGCAATAATATGGTTGGTTACAAATTGTCTATTCTTCCAAGCTTTAGCATTTGCTAATTCTTTACCTTGTTTAAAAGCTTCAAAAAATGCTTTATATTCAGCAATCATTTCATATCTCCAATTTATAGGCTATCTGACTTCTCTTTAAGTAAATTAATCAAATTAGCATTGTTAATTGCTAATACTATTCTTGATGCCAAATCAGCATATTCTTTATATTGTGCTTTATCAACTTTAGCTAAATTAAGCAAATTATAAAGTTCAGTTAATTCACTTACGGCACATTTATCAATTTGCGCAAATGTTTCTTTTAAATCACTTAATTCAAATTGAATATTCCATGCTGATTGCCCATATTCAGGCCATCTTGCTTGACTTTCCCAATCTTTATATGCAAAACGTTTTTCTTGTTGTTTAGTAAATGCTTTCCATGCTTTTTGCTGAGCAGCAGTTCCACCTGAATAATCAAGTTGAGGAATATTGTGGTTATATGCTAAATTGAATAGACTTGAAATAACACTATCAATTTTCTTTACAGAATTGAGGTCATTTTTTGGAAGTTTAATAACTTGTTTCCAATCAGGGTCTCTGTAAACTAAATAGAAAGTATTTTCTTCAAGTCCGTCAATAGTAATAACTTGAGTTTGAATGGGGAATTTAGTGGTATTCTTAAGAGTGAAATGTTTACTATTTGCCCAGGTTACATATTGGCTTTGTATTTTAACTACCTTAACCAAATACCACTTTTGAATATCTAAAATATCAGAATAATGTAATTCAATTGGAAGATATTGCTCCCAATCTAACCATGTTTCTACTTTACCTTCAATTGCTGCTAAAATTGCATTATCAAGCTTGGCCATTTTAATTGTCCTTATTAGTTAATAAAATATTATTTATTTTAACTAAAAAGACCCATTTAAAACTGCCATTGAACTTTAGTATCTCCACCAAATACTGTACAAGAACCAGTGAAATTAATAATATCATATCTTACTAAAAGATATTGGTTACCAGCAGTACCAGATAAAGTATAATTAGTAGCAGTAAAACCACCACCATTATAAACAGGTATTTTGAATGTAGATGAAGCACCAGTATTCATAAACACAACATATAATGAGCAACATCCACCAACACCAAGTAATGGACTTCCATTATAACTATTAGTAAAAGTAACTGTTGTAGTTGTAGCTGAAGGTGAACCTGCTGCATTTACTACAATAAACCTTGCACCTTGTCCAATTGAATTACTTGCATTCAAAGTAAATGTACCAGCAGAAACTAAACTTGCATAAGTAATTGGAGCACTTACAGTTGAAATAGCAAATTTACTATTATCAACACTAACTGAACCTGCTCCATCAATATTTAAACCAGACCCAGTTGGTATTTTAACTGAACCAAAAGTAGTATTAGTTGCAACTGGTACTGAAAGAATACCTGAGACATCAATAGAAACTTTTGAAGTAGTTGCAGTATCAGCAGTTGCTGGTTTAACTCCACCTAATACAACTGATGAAGCAGGAGCTAAACTTAATGCTCCATTTGAACTATCAATTGATAATCCTGAGCCAATTTTAACCACACCTGCAGTACTTCCTGTTGCAAATCCTGTTGAACCAACAGAAATAGTACCATCAACTGCTACATTTATTCCATTTCCAATTTTAACTACACCGGCAACTGAAGTTGTGGCAGGTTGAATTGAAATTACTCCACCAGTTACATTTATTCCTGTTCCTATTTGAACAAGTCCTTTAACTGCAGCACTTGCATCTGGAATTGAATATGTAATTGCTCCAGCACCATCAATAGTAACACCTGAGCCAATTTTAACTCCACCTACTGTTCCTGCTGTTGCAGTTGGTAAACTTAATGATAAAGAACCAGCACCATCTATTGATAATCCTGTTCCTACTTTGACTAATCCTAAAGTACTTGCAGTTGCGGCAGTCCCAGCAAAAGTAACATTACCTGCTCCGTCAACTGATAACCCAGAGCCAATTTTAACTACACCTGTGGTTGAAGTAGTAGCAACTGGTACATTTGCTGAAATAACACCTGAAGAAACGGTTAAACCAGTTCCTACTTTGACAACACCCAAAGTACTTGCAGTTGCCATAGGTGCTGAAATAACACCTGATGCTACAGTTAAATTAGTTCCAACTTTGACAAAACCCGGTACACCAGTTGTTGCTAATGTTGAAGTGCTTACTGAAATAGTACCTGCTGACACAGTAATACCAGAGCCAATTTGAACTATGCCTGCAACAGAAGCAGTTGCAGTTGGTACTGAAAGTAATCCGGCAGAAACAGATAAACCTGTTCCTATTCTTACTACACCTGCAGTTGAAGCAGTAGCATCAGGTACTGAAAGTAAACCACCAGTGATAGTCATATTACTTCCGGTAGTAATACCAATTACTCCTTTTTGTGAAGTAGTTGCAGGTGGAATAATACCAGCAATATCAGCCCAAGTTGTACTTGATAAAGAAGTTATTCTACCTTTAGTATCAACTGAAATCTTAGGAAATACATAAGTACCTGCAGTTATTCCCATTGAAGTTAGTTCTGGTGCATTTGCATTATTAACACCAGCAAGGTCTCCTGCAAGTTTAATTTCACCCAAAGTTGTATTAGTTGCTGCTGTCATATTGTTCCTTATGAATTAATTAAAGAATGACTATTTGTCATATCTATGTTAACAATTTTGCCATTTATATTTAAAGTAAGAAATGGAATTACACATTGAGTTGCCATACTAACTATATTATAAGTTGAAGTAACAAAAACACCATTCTTATAAAATGTAGCAGGTAATCCCGTTTGTGCAGGAGCTCCACTATATCCTCTATCATAAGAAGTATTAACTTGAGCACCATCAATTAAACCTTCAATGCTATTTGCTATTTGATAATTACTTCTTACAAAAGTATTGCCAAGTTTTAAACCTGCAACAACTGCCATTCCATAAACAACAACCTTTCTTTCAAGTAGACAATAACTATTAGCAAATGTTTCTGCTGAATTATCAAAATTGAATGTATTACGTGTTGCATAATATGGTCCTGCAAATTCAGAAGCAATCATATCTGAAGTTAATGTAAACGTCTTCCCGTTATAAGTTGAAGAAAGAGGATAACCACAAGTATATGATGAACGGTTCCAGTTCAATAAATTAATTTGAACTGTACCTGAATTTGCATTATCTAATACATATGTGAATGAAGTAGTACTTCCAGGTATTTCAGTTGTATAGTTAACAACTGAAGTTGGGAAATTGTATGCATCAAGTCTATCAAAATTGACATACATATTACCTTGCTCAGTATTAAACTTGGTATCATTAGCACTTGTTATATAAATGCCTCTTCCACCAATAACTGTTCCAACTGTTGTACTTGTTGCTTTATTAACAGAAAGATGAGCATCAGCATCAATACTAAAACCACCACCTGAAATAACCGCACCTATATTTGAACTTGTTGCAGGAATTGTAGAAAGTACACCTGTTCCATTCACAGTTAAACCGGAACTTGGATAAACTAATCCTACTTCAGAATAAGTTGCATTCTTTAAGGAAAGTGTTCCGTCTGAAGTAACTTGTAAATTAGCACCTGGTTTAACTTTACCAGTAACACTTTCTGTTGCTATGGATAAACTTGAAGAAAGTACTCCACTTGCTACAGTAAAACCAGTACTTGCTTGAATAGTACCTTTAGTACTTGTTGTAGCTTCAGGTTTAGTAAATGAAAGTACACCTGCACTTATTCCAAAACCTGTTCCTGGTTTAACTAATCCAAGTTGTGAACTTGACGCTAATGGAATTGAAAGTACACCTGTTCCATCAATAGTTAAATTAGTACCTGGCTTAACAATGCCTAAATTAGCAACTGATGCATTTTGAATTGCTAAAGTACCATCACCCGCAACACTTAATCCTGTTCCTACTTTGATAATTCCAGTTGTACTTGTTGTTGCAAGTGGCAATGTATTCACTGATAAAGTACCATCACCCGCAATTGACATTCCTGAACCAGGTTGAACTGCACCAAATGTACTTTGTGAACCAGTACTTAAATTAAGTGAACCACCAGCACCAATATAAAAAGTATTATCTGAGCCGCTTGCAGTAATAATACCAAATAATAAGTCAGTTGCGTATTGAACAGAAAGTATATTCCCATTCATTTCAAGTCCTGAACCAATTTTAACTAATCCCTTTACTGCACCTGTTGCTAATGGTGCAGTACAACTTAAAGTATTACCAGTTAGTATGATATTTCCAGTAGCAGGCGCATAACATAATCCCTTTTGCGCAGTTGTTGCAATATTAAGATATAAACTTGAGCCATCAGAATTAGTATAAAATAAATTGCTGTCCCAAGTAATAACACCAAGGGTTTCAATTCCACCATTTGGAGCACCTGAATATAAAATACTTGCATCACGTGTTGCATTCCAATCAATTATCCTTCCTTTAGTATCAACAGTATATTGGAATGGCACCAATGATGAAGTACTAAACAAGGTGTAATTCATTCTGAACGGAATTACACCTGTTGGTCTTAAATGTGGAATTCCTGCTTCTGAATAATAAAAATCTCCTGCAAGTTTAATTTGACCTAAAGTTGTATTAGTTGCTGCTGTCATTATATCTCCAATTCATTTAACTATTTATCACTAAAGGGTAGCCAGCACCATACTTAGTATGCATAGGCACAACTGTAGTTCTAATTGCAGTTTGAGCAGTTCCAAAATCATTAATTTGTTCAGCAACTGTATAAGTATAAGTCTTTTTGCCAGCAGGTCTTGTTGAAATAACTGCACCTGAAGTTCTATTAATAATTGCTAATCCCCAACCTGTTTGGTCTTTATCAACTTGGGTCATAGTACTTGCATTATTATTAATAATGTCTGGACTTCTAATACTTTCTGTCCAAGTAATTACAAAATCTCCATTACTTTGTCTTACTGCACTTCCATTAGTTGGTTGCCATAACTTATTATTGTTACTCATAACAGTTACTTCATCTAAATCAGCAACATCAATTGAAGAGCCAATAGTAACAGTTTTGAACTTTAATGTTTTTTGATAATCACTATCAAGTAATGGTATTCTAATTAATGACTTCAACTCAGCAACTAATTCATAACCTTGATGTTGGTTTCCAAACATCATAGTTCCACTTAAACCACGTTTTAATCTTGACAATGTATATGTCTTGTCAGAAACTAAAGTTGCTACACCAAATGCAATTAGCTCTTGGCCAATATAAACATGGTTAGCTCCATTATTAACTTCTTCATCAGTTGCTGAAATTAAGGTTCCTGTTTTTAAAGTAACTTGAATTGTAGTTGTAGTATCCCATCCAATATCAACTCCAGTTGTATTAATCACAGGTGCTGGTACTACTGCATTACAAATACCCCAAGTAGTTTCTTGGTTAACAGTTACTAAAGGTGAATATGAATTACCATTATCACGGCTTACATATATCATTGCACCCGGCCAACCAGCTTTATTAAAACCATGAGTTGATGCATATAACCTAATACCTGTGTCATCAGTACCTGTCCATGGCGGGTCAATGAATATGCTATTTGAATAACCAACTGCTGAAGCAATTTGTCCTGAACCTTGTGGTACTGAATATTCTAAGTTACTTAATACTGCTGCACTTGGTTCACCTGCATCACAAGCTTCAAATTGAAGTAATCCGTCTTCTGCTTCATTTACTTTGGTTATTCTAATAATGCCCATTGGTGAGTTAACACAATCACCTGGTTCTAAATGAACAAAATTATAATTTGTTGTAAACTTATAATTCATTCTTTCTAAATGAGCATTAATTAAACTTAATTCAGCAATCTTTCTTGCTTGTTGGTCAGTTAAGGTAATTGGAACTCCAATTGTTAATTCATTACCCTGAGGATAAGTAAACAATTCTGCAGTTTGAGTATAATTATTCCCATCAAGTGAAGGACTAAAATAAGTAATATTAACTTTACGTGGTAATGAAATACCTTGAAAGCGCTTACTTGTAAATGGTGCTGCAGGAGTTGAATTAGCAGTGAAACCAATATCAGTCAAATTGATAGTTGCAACTACATTTGGAGTTCTTGGAATAAACTTAAGTACTCCACCTGAATTAACCATATCAAAATTAAAAGCAATTGATAATTGTTCTAATACTGTTCTTACTGAAGTTGTACTTGCTAATGTAAACTCAACTACTTCACTTGCATCAATAGCAGTTACGTCTGATGTAATTCCACCATAAGAACAAAATGAAGTAAGTACTGCACGCAAAGTTGGTTTAGTATACGTCCCATTATAACCTGCACTTCCATTATAACGTTTATCTGCATTGCCATCTCCATCACCATCTTTATCCATGTTATCAAGTAACTTAACACCCATGTATATTAATCCACCAGCAATAGCAGCCGCTTTCAACCAATCCCAGACATCCATATCTTTAACCCAGTCAGTAATCTTATCCCACCATGACTTATTTGCATCAGCAGCAGCTTTCTCTTGGTCAATTAATGTAGAACCTTTTGACATTGGCTCCCAAAAAGAAGAGCCATTAATTGAAGGTGGTGTAGGTGCATCAATAGTTGGTTTATCCGCATCTGAAGAAGTATGGTCTTGAATACATAACCAAGAAGAACCGTCATATTCAACAACTGAACCATTTGGGTTTGTTTGACATACTTGCTTTCTATATGTTTTTCCTGAAGCCCAAGTACTTTCCCATTTGAAACCCAATATGCAAGGCAACTCAGTACCTTGATATGAGTTATTAATAGTAGTTGAACCTGAACCTTGTTGAGTAATATCTTGGTTAACTACATTACAAGTTTCATCTCTAATAGGAGGTGGGTTTGCTGTATAAGTACCCTGCGTTTCTGGTACAACTGTTGTAGTTTTGCTATCACTTCTTGGACAAGCTGACATTAATTATTCTCCTGTGTAGTCATGAATTCCAAAACTTACCATTGTGTGGCCAGTTGCATTTATTGAGTTTTGTTTATAAAACTCCTTTCCATCTAATTTCATAAATGAAACTTTTGGTTGAGCAGTATCATTATGTGCAATTACCAAATATGGACCTGCCGTATAATTATCCATACTTGTTCCATTCCATTGTTGATATTGTACTTCTTGCATTAATAATAATTTTGAAAATGAAAATGAAGTAAATGCTGTACTATCAATATGATAATCTTTATCTTTAGTAACATCAGTAAAAATATGTTTACCTGTTGCAATTTCAATTCTTGAAAAGTTAGTTCCATCAATTGCCCAGATATAATTACCAGTTGGGTCAATTACAAAATCAACAATTATTCCATCACAATTAATAACAGTGCCAAGTGCATTTTGTTCAACAAAAGAACCAACATGAGTAACTAATCCAGTTGCACAATCAATATAAGAAATCATACCTCCATAACTTGCAACATACATTCTATTATTTTTTGGACAATATCTTATTTTGTATGGACTGCCATTTACTCTAATGAATTGGTCAAATGCATTAGTTGCAATGTTATATCTAACTACACCCAGTGAATTCCATGAAGTATAATAAACATACACACCATCAGTTGCAACATCAGAACGTGATGTTTGAGGGGCAGCTTGGAAAGGAACTGTTGTAAATGAATTTGTTGCACAATCAAATATCTTAATATTTTGTTCATTGTAATTGACAGTATCAAGCATCCATATTTTGTTTCCTGCAAAACAAGGAGTAGAAACATGTGATGAAGCACTTGTATATGAAGTTGAAGTTGGGTTTAATCCAGCACCTACAGCAGAAAATGGAATTTCAGTTTTAGTAACATAAGTATTTGAAACACCCCAAATATAACCATCATTTCCAAAAAAGATATATGGATAAGCAACAGATGGTGAAAAGAATGTATATGATAAACCAATAGTTGAAGCAGGTACTAATGGAGCAGTATTCAATTCAGGCCAAGTTACTTCATTACCTGTTGTCTTATTTCCAAAAAATCTAACAACAAATATCTTTTTGTTTGAAGTTGATAAGAATAAATTATAACCATCACTTACCATATCATTAATTGAACAAGCAGCATCAGAAGTAGTAGCACCTGACTTTAAGTTTTCAAAGAAATATCCTATATCACTCATAATACATTCTCACTTACTACTTCAAAACTAAATTGCGGAATTTGCCCAGCAGGTCCTAAATCAAAATTATGTAATGCAATATATGCAAGACCTCTATAAGCAGGCGCATTTGCTACACCAACTGCAGCAGAATATGTTGGGTCTGGGTTTTGAGTATTTGTGCCAGTATAAAGTTGTCCTATTAATGGTTTGCTACTTGAAGTACAATCAATAATCAATTCATTATTTGCCCATACTCTTCTTATTCCCAAAATAGGTCCTTTACAAATTGCAATCAACATACTTACTTTATATCCAATACTATCACCTGAAGTACTTCCGTACTTTGAAATGTTATTGTGAATAGTATAAGTTGTCTTATTTGCAGACCAAATGATATTACCTGACACACGTTGTAAACCAATACAAAATGGAATACTTCCTCCATATTGACTTGTTTGAACTCTTAAATCACCAACTTGTGGTTGTTGAGTGTTTTGGTTATCAGATGCAGTTAATCCTGAACCAAGCATCCATCCTAAACTTGCACCAGTTGGTCCACCAAAGAAATAACCTACAAGTGCACTACCTGCTGGAATTAGTATGTTTGCCATTAATCCTGTAGCCTTTTAATTGCGGTGCTTAAACTTACTCTCATTTGGTTAAAAGCAATTGGCTCTACGTCAAGTTGCTGTGCATCAAATTGGAGTAATAATTCTTCAGACACGTCATTGAAATAAAATGCACCACGTTTTTTGTCAACCATTTTAATTTGGTCAAGTTTAACCCCTTTAGTACGTAATGTACTTGCCAGGATAATATCAGTGGTTACATATTGTGGTATAATTTTGGTCATAATGCACCTATGGGATATGTGTATAAAAATTGTAAACGGGAAAGTAATTTATCATCAAAATAAGAATGAACTACTTTGCCATAATCTGCTGCAGCATGAATAAGCGTATTGTTTGGCATAATTATTCCAAGATGGGAATTAGCTCTACCATACCTAAATGTTGCTATTGAACCTATTGGCCATGTTTCTTGTCTTGACTTATCAAATTCAATTTGCTTACATCCATAACTTTCAATTAATTTCAACATTATTTCTTCACTTGAATGAAGATGCCATTGTAAATTATATGGTTCAATAATAATGCTATTTACTAATCCAACATTTTCTCCAATTGCTGCAATTAAATTACAGCAATCAACACCTATTCCCTTAACTCTTGCTTGATGATGATAAGGAGTGTCAACCCAAGATAATGCTTCAGTGACAATTTTGTCATGGAAATGTACAAAAGTAACAACATTGCTATTTGTAGTTGTTATTTCTGAATTATTCATTATCTAAAATTTACATCAGGTACTATATGTGGAAATCCACCAAAATTGACAATGTTATTGTATTTTGTCTTACATGTTGCACTTGTCTTATCACATCCTGCTGTAATAGTAAATGTATCACCTATATTCACAACAAATGCAGTTGGTAAGAATAACTCAACTTTATTACTTGAATGCACTTTAATAACAGAACTTAATCCATTATTATAACCAGAAGTGAATGTTATTTGTCCATTGCTAAAATAAGTATTAGCTTGTGTTACACTTATTCCAAATTTCCATTTTGCAATATCAACAGAAGTTATTGTTCCAGTAAAAGTATATGTTGCTGCATTTAATCCACAAAAACCAATTACTCCAGCTTTTGCTTGACTGAATAATTGATGTCTACATTGAGCAGTATATGTATTACCAACAATTATTTCTAAGTTCTTCATATAAGAAACAACATCAGCTTTAAAACCTTCATCAGCCCAAGTAATATCACCTAAAGAACCAGTAAACACAACTACTTTGCCATAACTTGGGTTTTTCCAAGATGCCCAACTAACTTCTACTGCACAGTTATCAAATAACCCGCCTCTTAAGTCACTATCAGGTACATCTATCCAAGCAGAACCAAATTCTTGGTTTCCAACTTCAGCATTAGCAGTTAATGTTAAACGTAATCTTTGTAACCCAGCAGCAGGTACATAAGTGGTTCCATCCACTGATAAAGAGGTTTCACAGTCAGTAAATGCATGTACAACTCCAGCTTTTGTTGTAATTTTGACAAGGTTACTAATTGTTCCATTAGCTATTTCCGTTTTTAAATTATTTGATATTGTGCGCATTATTCACCAAACACCTGAATTAAAGTTATATCACCAATTGTTTCAAATATTGGTACATTGCTTGAATTAAGACCTTCAAATTGTTCTTCAAGTCCAGCTCCATCAAATCTTACTTTATATGTTAATCCATCTTTAGGACAAGTCCAATTAAAACTATCAAGACCAATATTAACACCTGATAAGAATGTAGCCAAAGTATTCACATCAACGCTTGACATTACTCTACTTGGAATAGTCCATCTATATCTCTTACTTGATTGTCTCTGTAATCTATATTCAGAATAACCATTTGTTACAATGATTGTTGGTTTATAGAAACCTTTCTTAATACCATGAATTAACTTTGGTGTTGGGAAATTAACATTTTGATATGCCATTAACGGGCTCCTGCTAAATTATATTTCTGTCCAGTACTGAATACCATTTCAGCAATCTCTCTTTGTTTATTTGCTAAAGTACGCATTACATCTTGTCCATCCATTGCATTGATATGGAAATTAACTGAATTACTATTTGGTACTGAAGGAATAATAGTTCCATTTGAACTTGGTACAAATAACTCAGGTCTATTTTCACCAACAATATATGCTTGACCAGCAGTTACAGGTCCACCTTCTGCTCTGAATAATCCGCTTATTGAACCTAATAAGCTACCAATTACTCCAGTTGAATTTGGCGTTTTGCCAGCAGGTGTACTTCCAAAATCTCCAAATAATGCCATTTGAATTTGAGCAGCTAACATATTAGCAACCATTCTGTCAATTATTTGTTTGACCATATCACCTAAGTTTTGCCATTTACCTTGCATTCCTTGGAATAAGTAATCACTAAACATTCCTTCAAATGATGCAGCAGCACTTCTCATTTGGTCATTCATCTTACCTAACATATCAGTTGTATAAACCGGGTCAATGTTTCTTATTTGGTCATTAACACCTTTTAATTTATATTGATATTCAGCAGCACTAATTGTACCATTATCAAGTGCAGTTTTTAATTCTTCTTGTGACTTCTTTAAGTTTTCTAAATTAATACGGTCATCAAGTACTAATGCTTTAAATCTGGCATTAGCTTCTGTTTGACTTGCCCATAAATCAAGTTGAGCTTTACTATTCTTTTCAACCGCTCCAACATATTCTGTTTGTGTAATCTTACCTTCTTTAAGTAACTTGTCAAGTATTTCAAGTTCATTATTCAATTTTGCAGTTGCATCTTTATTCTTACCAACTGCATTTGCCCATACTTCAGCTTGTTGGTTAAGATGTGCTACTTGTTCACCAATATCTTTGTAAACTTGAAGAGTTTGTTCAGAAGTTTCATTAGCAACTGTTTCTGCAATATTCTTCATTGCAATGGCTTTTGCTTCTGCTTCATATCCTTTAACTTTTTCCATTTCAGCTTGAGCCCATTTATTGACCTCTGCAACATGTGCATCAGCAGTAACTGCACCTTCACGTGCAAATGGGTCAGCTACTTGGCCTTCAATTACTTTATCTCTTGCTTGCTGAACTTTTTGAGTATAGCTATCAAACCACTCACCTTTCTTTTTGTATATTTCTTCAAGTTGAGTTTGTAAATCAATTTCTCTTGCTAAATCAAGAAGTGTTGCTTTTTGTACATCACTAAACTTTGCAAATTCACCATTAGCAATATTCCAAGCTACTTCAGCAGTTTTGCCACCTGCAGTAATTTGAAATAATGTTTTCATCATTTCTGTATGAGCTTTAGCATATTCATCTGTTAATTTCTTAGCTTCATCAGTTGCAGTTATTGTGGCTGCAGCAGCTCCTTGAAGTGACTTCTTAATACCTTCAGGACCTTTTGTTCCTTTTTCAGGGTCATCAAGTTTAGCACTAAAGTTTTCATAATCAGACACCGTGCGTTGAATATCACCTGTCATTGCTCTCATTACTTCAGCAGCACCACTAAAGTCTAATTGGGCAACTCTTTCTGCTGCCGCAACAAAACCAGCTGCTGCATATCCTGCAATGTGAAATGCGGCTGCTACAAAGGCAACAGTGTCTGCTAAGAACTTAAGAACAGGAATAACTGCTGATGTAAGCATAGTTGCAAAGCCATCAAAGAAGTCACGTAATATGCCTCCTTCTTTAACACTTTCAGCAAAGTACTCAGCCATTGTACTAAGAATTGGAAGTAGTTCTTTAGCAATATTTTGCCATAAGCCATCTACTGCTTTTCCAACTAAAGTTAAACTATCATTGAATGTTTCTGCTTGTTTTGTGCTTTCTTCAGACCAAGATAATCCAAGGTCTCTATTAACCTTGGATAATTCTTCAACTGCTTGCTTACCACCATTCAATGTAGGAATTAAGTCAGTGCCGGCTTTACCAAGTAACGCCATTGCAACAGTTACTTTATTGGCATCATCAGGAGCATTGGCAAATGCGTCTGCCAAGTCCTTCATTACGTCCCCGGCACTTCTTAAATTACCTTCACTATCTCTTATAGCAATACCAAGTTCATTAAAAATCTTAGCTTGGTTACTTGAACTATCTTGAGCTTCAACCATTGCTTTTGACAATTTCTTAAAGCCCATTGCCATAGTCTCAGTTGAGGCATCACCAAGTGCTCCAGCTAATTGCCATTCAGAAATAGCATCAACAGCTACACCTGTCTTTTGAGCAAGTTTACCAAGTTCATCACCAGCATTAATTGCTTCTCTGACAAACTCAGACATCTTCTCAACAGCAAATGCACCCGCTAAAGCAGTTAAACCAGCTACTAAACCTGGAATTGAACTTGAAGTTAGCCCTTGAAGAGCATCACTTATATGGTCTTCAAACTCACCTTTAATTTTTAGTAGAAAGTTATCTTCTGCCATTTAATTTCCTTTTAGTGCTTTTGTAATAGTCTCTTGGTCTCCTCTGGAGCCAACTAAACTGGCTGATGTGGCTAATCTATAATCAAAGTTTTCCTGTTTAATAACTGCTTCAAGAAACTTATTAAGTTGAGCCATTGTACAACTATTTATTTCATTAAGAGTGAAATTGTATTTCTTTAATTTCACTATAATATCAAAATAACTTAATGTTTCAGTGCTTTGGTTATAAGGGGCACTACCCTTTTGGTAAAAAAATCAGAATTAACTTCAAAGAATGTAATTATTAAATTGACTGCTTCATCTGGGTCAAGGTTTTCAATAAAGGTTCTTTCAACTTGTAGTATATCAGAAAGTAACACAATTAAATCCTCTCCACTTTCAGAAAGAATAGTTAATGCAACTTCTGGTTTAATTTTAGTGCCTTCTATTTTAAGGGCTTCATAATTTGTAGCAGCTTTAGTAATTGCTTTAATGACTTTTGGCAATTGACCAAATTTGAATGGTGTGATAGTAAATTGTTTACCTGTTAAAGTAATTTCTTTACCTGATGGGAATAGTACTTCTAATTGTTCTGTCATGCTGATATCCTGTATGTTGTATAAAAAAGGAGGCAAAGAGCCTCCTTCTATTTATTAACTTATGTCAAGTTATTACTCTTGGAAATAAGTGAAGTATTGACTTTCACCGGCTGCTTGTTCAGCTGCAGGTAATACTTTACCACCTTGAACTAATTTGTTAACACCTGTACCAATCAATGATAATGTTTTAGCAAGGTCAAGAGCAACATTATGAATGTATGCTTTTTGTGCTAAGTTATCAAATTTAGTTTTGCCTTCAAAGTAAATTGAATAGTTGCCACCAGTATTAGTTAAGCCACGTATTTTAGTACCACCAGTGTGAGTATAATCAATAGTGATGCTATCTCCATCAGTAATAATAGGTGAACCAGTCAAAATATTAATTGAACCAGCTGCAGCATTAACTGTATAGTCAGTATTAAGAGTTAAAGTAGTAGCACCTTTCTTAACAACTACAGCAGAAACATTTGCATATTTTAAAGGAATAGTTTTGCCTTCATATGCAACAGCAGCTTCACCAACAACAGAACCAGCTGCAGTAACTACAGTGTCACCATTATATGCACGGGCTAAGTTAGTGCCATCAATATTAAGAATTGATAGTTCTACAGAAACGTCAGTTTGAGTAGGAATATGGAATGCAATTGCACGGTTACCTGAATGGCTTTCATAACCATCTAAGTAGGTCTGAGCAGTTGTAATTGTAAAGCCATCAGTGTCACCAATATAAACGTAACCACCAGAAACTCCAGTTGAATTACGTGGTGCAATGTAAACTTTACCTTGTGGTACAGCAAAATACTTATCTGCCATTTGAAATTACCTCATTAAATTATTTGTTGATGTCCAACAGCGGTGAAACCCAACTGATAAACAAGTCTGTCTGAATATACCTTAAATAGGTCACATCCAGTATATTGCCATAAGCCTGCATTGCTTAGCTCAGCTGACGCATGTACCGCTTCTTTACATTTGTCAATGAGTGATAGCTTGCTTTGAATAAATGAGGTATCCGTCATATCCCCAGAATAATCAAAAACAATAACTACTATAAAGTTATTTTCAGTTACAAGATATTTTCTTCCGTTATTTGCATTAGCGGTATCTTGTGGGTTATCATTAGCAAATATTACCCACGCAAATGGGACAGGTGCTTCTGCCATAGTTGCGTCAGTATTTGTCCCACCCACTTGAGCTCCAACCCGTCCGTTGAAGTCAGTTACTGTGAGTAATTTGTTAATTAAATCTTGTGTAAGTTCTGCAATCATATTCTATTTATCCCAGTTCTTCAAAGAAAGTATAATTCTTTACTTCTTCAACTGGTTTATTAAAAGATAAGTATTGTTCCGTCAATTGGTCATATAACCATTCAGGCACATCAACTTGTTCTCCAGGTGAATATGCAACTCCTTCTATTTCTAATGAACCTTGTAATGTAATAATCATACTTTTGGTAATCCTATATGTGATTGTAAAATCTTTTCAATTTGGTCTTTTGCTTGTTGTGATAATCCCATAAACTTTCTTCCTGGCATCTTATCAGTTCCATTATTCAAATAAGGAGCATATGATAAACTTGTTCCTACAGCAAAAGAACTATCAGTTTGAAATATCTCAATACTATTAAGTAGCCTGCCGCTATCAAATAATAAACCTCTATTAACATTACCTTTATTAGTTCTGTAAATTAAAGTTGATTGTTTCCAAGGAGCCCATGGAGTTCCATCAGGTGCTACTTTACTTACACCAATTCTTGTTCTAATATCTTGTTTTTCAATATTAGCAATTTGGTTTGAAATGCTGCGCTTATCTTGATATTTTGAGTGTAACTTATTAAGTTGGTCTAATAACTTATCAACTCCAAATGCTGCAAACTTGAACATATCCTATCCTGTGTACAAAAGTAACAACATTGCTATTTGTAGTTGTTATTTTTTAATAATTGTTTATTGTTTAGTGCTAATGCAATGTAACTTGTAACCTAAACTTGATGGTTCAATTGAAGTGATAGTCATATCATTCCCTTGGTCATCAATAATTGCATCATGAGGTTTAATTGTTCCAACTGGCAACCAAGTCCATATATCCCATTCTTGAACTACATTTTTAATTTGTGATAAATTACCTGTATTCCCTGTATTAGCACCTGAAGAAGTAGACATTACTTGAGCTGGTACTAAAGTGAATATTTCAGTACGTGTTGGTTTAAATCCACCTGTACTTGAATATGTTGGTCTGTAAATTGATATCAGACTTGTTGACAATATTCCTTGAGGTGTTGCAATTGGGTCATTACCAACTAAAGTAAATCTTTTGTTTAATTCCTCATTTATGAATATGTCACCTTGTTTTGCAAATGAAGTATCTACCCACAAATTAAACAAATCAAAAGAATAACCTTGTTGCTTAACAAATTTGTCATCTAAACTAAAAGCAAAATTAATTGTCTTTAAATAGTTTCTTGGTTGAATTGGGTCAATATAGTCAAGTGAACGGTAAACATCAAAAGAATAACCAACTTTATTAGCTACTTTTCCATATATTTTTTGAATTTTGCTATTAATAGCTGCTCCACTCATTTAATTCTCCTGTTGTACAATGACTGTACTGTTTCTTCCAATGACTGAGTTTGTTGATTAATTACATCTACTTTCTGGTAGATATCAGTATGAGTTTTGTTATGTCTATCCGTATCTTCTTTATATCTTTCAAGAAAAGATGACATTTGGATATTCAATTTCAACTGTTCTTCATGCAAGTTAACATATATTGTGACTAATCCAGCTATTAAAGTAATAGCCTGCCCAATATAAGGCATCCAATTAGTTGACTTTGAAGGTGGTTCTGGGTTTTGATGATTGTTATCAACATAGACTACTTGTCTTCTTTCTTGCCCATCCCAAGTATCATCCCACCTATCCCTTGGAGGATATCCATTGTTGTTTCTGTTTATCATATGACATCAATAGAACCAGCAAATTCAAGTTGTGTTTTAAGATATGCATACATATCCGCAAACGTGAAGTTATCAATAAATGCCATTTGATAACTATTATAGCCAATTGGAGTTTTGCTCATTGACCTTGCATCAGTATCAAAATATGTTTCTGTATAAATTGAAATATGTTTTGGCTCTATATTTTCCACAACAAAACTTGCAATTTTTGTATATGCATTACCAGCTATTAGTCCATGATTGACTGCATTATAACTTGATTGTATTGCCATTAATATCTCCTAAAATAACATAAACATTCTGGTTGCATCATAAGTAACTGGAGGTTCACCACCTCCAGCAACAGTTATTGACCAAAATGGGCCAAAAGGACCAATTAAATCAAGTCCTTCTTGAGTAAAAGTTGAATTTCCACTTATATTTCCAAATGGACCAAATGGACCAATTAAGTCTAAGCTTTTAATTTCAGTATCAGTAAATTGAGCCATAATTAATCCGCAATAGTTACTGAAAGGTCATCAAAATAAAATCTTTGTGAAGCATTAACCGCATCATATTGAGTACCAATGAATACAGGTACTACACTATTTACTGTTGGGGTAAAGGTAATAGTTAATTCTTCCCAAGTATTTCCTGCAGCAGAAATTTCACTAACAACAAAATCAGATATTCCACTAACTTCAGGTCTAACAAATAATGCGCATTTTGATGTAGTATAAACTCTTCTTACCCATAACTTAACAGTTACTAATTTGTTTGCTTTGACTGGAATATCAGCAATTTTGTAATGTTGAATTTTGTAATAATTTGGTTCAGTTAAAAAGCCAACAGAATTACCATATACTTGTATTGACCAAGCATTACCACCAGCAGTATGAACTGGAGTAGTTACATTTTCAATTAATAAAGTATCATATACTCCTTTTGATATTCCAGTACCTCTATAATTTTGAATAAAAAATAAATCATTTTGTGAAGGAACTGCATTAAAAGTACTATAATTTGGTATTGGACTTACAAAAGTCTGGAATGAAACTTTACTACTACCACTATTTGAATATACTCCATAACCAAGTACAGTATTACTACAAGTA
>SXGU01201508.1_pt1 | contig 20209 bp, 15 predicted proteins | sample 3174531 | NCBI WGS metagenome assembly SXGU01 (sample SAMN11356863, study PRJNA531348) | freshwater metagenome | isolation source: freshwater sample F1-140 | place: China: Fuxian Lake, Yuxi | collected 2017-12-25 | reverse complement strand
GTTGGTCGGCGGATTTTCCAAAATAAAGTTGGGCGGCGGCTTCGGCGCCAAAGGCGTACCTGCCGAAGTGCGCGCTGTTGAGATACCACTCGATGATTTGCTCACGCCCAAACTGCGCGGTGATTTGGTGAGCCGCCCCGCCGCCGATATTCTGGGCGAAGCCGAACGATTATTTGCCTCAGGCGTTAAAGAGCTGCTGATAGTTTCGCAGGACACCAGCGCGTATGGCGTTGATGTAAAATTTGCGGAAAGTGATTGGCGTGGTAAAAAAATCCGTGCCAAATTCTATGATTTATGCGCTGCACTGGGCGAGCTGGCGGCGGAGCATAAGGCTTGGGTGCGCCTGCATTATGTCTATCCTTATCCGCATGTGGACGATGTTATTCCGTTAATGGCAGCGGGGAAAATTCTGCCGTATTTGGATATTCCCTTTCAGCACGCATCGCCCAAAGTGCTGAAGGCTATGCGTCGCCCAGCCAACCATGAAAAGATATTAGAGCGCATCGCAAAATGGCGTGAAATCTGCCCAGAGCTTGTGGTTCGTTCCACATTCATTGTTGGCTTTCCAACTGAAAGTGAGGAAGATTTTGCATTCATGCTAGACTGGCTGAAAGAAGCGCAGCTAGACCGCGTCGGCTGTTTCCGTTATGAAAATGTGGCAGACGCGGATTCAAACGACCTGCCCGACCATGTGCCGCAAGAAGTGGTTGATGAGCGTTGGGATAAATTCATGCAAGCACAACAAAAAATCAGCACAAAACGCCTAAAAAAACAAGTTGGCAAAACTCTGCCCGTGCTGATTGATGAAGTAAGCGCGGAAGGCATTATTGGTCGCACCTACGCTGACGCGCCAGAGATTGACGGACTGGTGCATATCCGCAGTGAAAAACGCATCCTTGCCGGCACAATCGTGCAAGTAAAAATCGAAAAATCCAATGCTTACGACCTGTTTGGAGTGGCGGTTTAATTACATCATCCACCCTCAATACCCCTCAGCCAAATTATCAAACAGGGTTAGGTTGCCGTCAAAGCGCAGGCGAACGGTCCCAATCGGGCCGTTACGATGTTTTGCGATGATAACTTCGGCGACATTCATTGCGCGGTTCATATCGTCTTGCCACTTGGCATATTTCGCGGTGTCGTCCATTGATGGTTCAGCGCGACCAAGATAATATTCCTCGCGGTAAATAAACATCACCGCGTCAGCGTCCTGCTCGATTGAACCAGACTCACGCAAATCCGAAAGCTGCGGGCGTTTATCCTCGCGCTGCTCCACCGCCCGCGATAGCTGTGATAGCGCAATGACAGGTATATCCAGCTCCTTGGCAATGGCTTTCAGCCCCTGCGTAATTTCAGAAACTTCCTGTACGCGGTTATTTTGCGACATTGCGCTGCTACCACGCAGAAGCTGCAAATAATCCACCACCAGCAGCTTCACATTCGCCGTGCGCTGCAAGCGGCGTGCGCGGGTTCGCAAACCAGAAATGGAAAGTGCGGGCGTATCATCAATATAAAACGGCATATTTGACATTTCATTACTCACCCGCACAAGATGAGAAAATTCCTCTGGCGAAATTTTCCCATTAAGAATGCCATAAGAATTAAGCTTACTTGCGCTGGAAAGCATACGAGTGGAAAGCTGCTCCGCCGACATTTCGAGCGAGAAAAAACCAACGCTTCCCGCCTCTTTTGCGGAAATTCCATCATCACCAGCTTTTTTAGCAAGGCTCGCGCAAGCATTATACGCCATATTAACCGCCAGAGCGGTTTTCCCCATCGAAGGGCGGCCAGCGAGAATCAGCAAATCCGAGCGTTTAAGCCCGCCGAGCATTCCGTCCAAATCCTTAAGCCCTGTGGTGATGCCGACCAAATGGTCGCTGCGTTTGAGCGCACTATCGGCTTGCTGAATAGACTTGACAACCGCATGGCGAATAGCGCGGAAGCCCTTATCCCCCTCACCTTCCACCGCTAGGCTAAAAAGCTTTTGCTCAACATTTTCCACTTGAATGGTGGCGGGAATATCAATCTGGTGAGTGTACGCCGTGTTCACCATTTCTTCGCCGATGGTAATCAGCTGTCGTTTAAGAGCAAGGTCATAAATCATTTTGCTATAATCAGCGACATTGATAACCGTAATTGCCGCCGCTGCCAACTTCGCCAGATACGCGCCGCCGCCAATATCCGCCAGAGCCTCGTCTTGGTCAAAATAATGGCGCAGGGTAACGGGATTCGCCACCAAGCCCTTGTCAATAAATTTTTGAATTGCTTCAAAAATACGCGAGTGCAGCGGCTCATAGAAATGCTCTGCGCGGATTTGATCGCCAAGATACTGAATGGAAAGATTGTTAACCAGTAAAACACCAAGCAAAGCCTGCTCCGCCTCGATATTACTCGGAGCTTGGCGATAGGCAATCTCGCTGATATTTTCGGTTAGCGATGCCTCTGCTGTGGTGGTGAGTACGGTTGCCATTGATGGTGATTAGTGGATGGTGATTAGTGGATGTTTTTTATTTATAAACCAATAAGCAATCCATGCAAGCAAACAAAGCTGGGCAGACACCCAAAATGGTGGATTTAATTCTGGGTGATTAAAAGAAATATAACTTAAAACAACAAGCGCAATTGCAACTGTGTATATGGCAATTTTGTCACTATATTTCAACAAATATGCAATTGGTATAGTCAGTAAAATAAGGCTATTTACGAACATAAAAGGGCTGAACACACAAGACAAAACAACAGAAAGAGAAAAACCTAGTTCCTGTTTTTCTTGGCTTGCATTACGACTTTTAATAGCTATTAAAACAGACATAACACCAGCAATAATCCACAATAAAATGCTCATTTTATTTATAATACCCAAATTCTCTGCACCAAAGACTAAAAGAAGCAATGCACGCATATTGCCCATTATTAAGTGCGAAGGCTCAAAATCATGCAAACTATAAGGCGCAGTCAGCAGCAAGTGGATATAATTCAGCCAAATATTTTCGCCAAAAATCAACATGCAAATTATAATTATTGCAAAAGAAACTAATCCCATCTTCAAAAACAATGACTTTCCATGGATAATTATCAAATACAAAATAGCAACTATAACTATTGGTGGTTTAAAGCTGGTAGCAATGATGGCAATTGCCGACAATACGAATTTCTCTCTTTGTGCAAGCAATGTTCCCGCAAATAACCCGAGCAGAACAACCATCATAGGCTGCCCATTCGTGATACTAACTATCCACGAAAAACTAACAATAAATAACCCAGCAGCCGTTAAAATAGAGAGCGGTTTCGTACAGATACCCGCAACATATAACAATGCCAGCAGCCCAATTGTACAAACGACATTAATCCACATCCATACATGATATGCCTCATCAAGCGATAACTGCAAAAATGGATAGTAAAAACCAAGGCTATATGGTGGATATGTGTAGGTTAAAACTTCCGTAACTTTGTGCTTTATATCTTCTGATTGATATTTTGCCTCCAGCTCCAGATCATAAATATCTTTTCCCTCATTAGCCATCCTTGCTGTACTGTAACAAGGAACAAAATCCGCCATGCTTAATGTTCCTGATTTTTCGTCTATATGCACAGCACTAGATGGCATAAAAAAAGCTGCTGCTATTACCAAAAAAAATGTGGCAACTATAAACTCAATAATTTTTGCTTTTTTTATCATGCGTTATTTATGGAATAATTCATATTTTTATTGCGTGTAACACTGAATCAAAGCACTCGCAAGGACAAGTTTGCGATGAAGAACACGCACACTACATCTGATTACCAGTGGTTTGCTGGCTCACTGGCGCGAAGTTTTTCTTGGTGTTGATAACCGCTGGTGCCATGATGATGATAAACACTGTCGGCAGAATAAATAAAATCATCGGCACAGTCATCATCGCTGGTAGGCGTGCCGCTTTATTCTCCGCCCGAAGCATCCGCGATTGGCGAAATTCCGCTGAAAGAACGCGCAGAGCTTGAGCGATTGGCGTTCCATATTTTTCGGTTTGAATTAGCACAGTGGCAATTCCGCGAATTTCTTTTAGGTCGCATCGCTGCGCCAAGTTATTAAGAGCCTTATTGCGGTCTGGATAAAACCCAATTTCAACAGATGTCATGGCTAGCTCTTCTGCCATTTCTGGATACACAACGCCAAGTTCGCGCGATACACGGTCAATTGCCGCCGCCATACTAAGTCCAGCTTCCGCGCAAACAGTGAGTAAATCCAAACTATCGGAAAGGGCGCGTTGCAACATCAAATAGCGTTTATTGCGAATACGATTAAGCATCATCCAAGGAAATTTTAGCCCAAAATACACCCCAAAAATTGGCGAGCCATAGTGAATAAGCTTTCCCATTGCCGTGGGAGAATTATATATCCCCATCACCACCATACCTATTATAAAAAATACAACTGGCGACAGCAGATTAAAAAATGCAAAAATAGCAATCGCATCCTTTGAGCGAAATCCAGCCTGAACAAGGGTTGTTTCGGCTTTTTCCAGATGGAATTTCTTCACCAACTGTAATTTCATGGTAACCATACGCATGAAATTGATGCTGCCCTCGGGTCTTTTGCGCTTTTTGGGTTTATAAACACCGCTATTTATTTCTTTGCGCCGTTCTTGAATAGATCTAATGCGGGCTGATAACTTCCTGCGATCGCTATATAAAGTGCGGTATATAATTACCACACAAAGCACAATCACCAAAGCCCCAAAGGCAATATAAAAATCCTCAACACTCACCCCACGCGGCAAATATGCTTTGATAAAAATTTCTAGACCATTTTGTTGTTTATCTGCCATATTTATATCTCAAATTGCGCCATACGATTCATCGACCACATCCCAAAACCCATCATGAACGCCGCAACTGCAAGTGCCTGATGCCCGCCTTCCTCCTCAAAAAGCGGTTTCAAATATGCTGGGCTAAGTGAAGCAATCGCCGCTGTTACTACAAATGGCAACGCGCCGATAATATATGCCGATGCGCGAGCTTCTGAAGTTAGTGCGTGGATTTTCATCTTCATCATAAACCGCGCCCGCAAAACCTCTGAAAGATTATTGAGAATTTCCGAAAGATTACCGCCCGTTTCTCGTTGTAAAACTATGCTGGTGGTGAAGAAGAAAAATTCCCGAAGATCCAACTGTTTTGCCGTTTCCAACAATGCTTTTTCAAGCGGCACACCAAGCTTCATGGTGTTGGCAACAATGGTGAACACACCGCCCACTGGGTCGGGAAGTTCGGTTGACACCTGCACAATAGATTCCGATACAGGCAGCCCAGAACGAAGCCCGCGAACGATAAGATCTATCGCCTCAGGAAATGAGGTAAGGAAAGCTTTTGCTTGCTTATTTATCCGTATTTTTAGCCATTTGAATGGCAGCCACACCCCACAAATGAGCGCGACAGGAACGGCAAGCAATATTGATTGATGCAGCGCAAAAGTAACAATCAATGTCACCACCACAACGGCAATAAAACAGCGCGTAATAAACTGTTTTGGCGATATTTTCACCCCCGCCCGCGTGAGCAAATTATTAACTCGTTTGGAGCTAGGAAGTTTTTGTAACAGCAAATTGATAAAACCTTCGTCATCAATTTTTTTGCGGCGGAGCGATAATTCCTGTATGGTTTTTGGCGCACCAGAAACAATTAATTTACGGCGTTTTATTTGCTCAATGCGCCGCCTCAAGTCCCGCGCATCCGTGATCCTCTTCACCGATGCCATCAGCACCAACACCACAATTCCAAGGAATATCAGTATGTTCGTTAGCATCTATTACCCCATTCATTACTTGTCATACCGCCGCAGGGCGGTATCCATGCCATGCAACTAGCTTTGCCTTTTTCGATTAGGCATAGATACCGCCCTGCGGCGGTATGACGATTGACTAGATTTGCATAAAAATATTCCATAAATCACCTTCCTTTATCACTCTGGCTCTGCGCTCATGGCTTCTAGAAGTTGTTGGTCTAGCCCGAAATAGGCGGCTTGTTGGCTGAAATTCGGGCGGATGCCGCTGCTGCGGAATTTGCCCACTAATTTTCCGTTTTCGTCTTCGCCTTCAAATTCAAAGGTGAATAAATCCTGCGTCACGATGACATCGCCTTCCATGCCGATTACCTCGGTTACATGGGTTACGCGCCTGCCGCCATCGCGCATACGGCTGATTTGCACGATGAGGTTCACCGCGCCCGCAATCTGCGTCCGCACAGCGCGGCTGGGCAGATTTACGCCCGCCATACCTATAAGATTTTCCATACGGGTTAGGGCTTCGCGCGGCGTGTTGGCGTGGAGCGTTCCCATTGAGCCATCATGACCCGTGTTCATCGCTTGTAGCAAGTCAAACGCCTCACCACCGCGCACCTCACCCAAAATAATGCGGTCAGGGCGCATACGCAGTGCGTTTTTCACCAAGTCGCGCATGGTTATTTCGCCGTCGCCTTCCAAATTCGCATGTCGAGTTTCCAGCGGCACAACATGCGGCTGTTGCAGTTGCAACTCCGCCGCATCCTCAATAGTCACAATGCGCTCGCCGTGGCTTATCATGCGCGAAAGCGCGTTAAGCATGGTGGTTTTTCCCGAACCCGTACCACCAGAAATAATGATATTCAGGCGAATCGCGCCGCAAATTTTAAGCAATTTACACAAGGAAGGCGAAATACTTTTCGTACCAATCATGGTGTCTAGCGTGATTTTTTTCTGCGAGAATTTACGAATGGAAATTGACGCACCACGGATGGCAAGCGGCGGCGCAATCACATTCACACGGCTGCCATCGGGAAGTCGCGCATCGCATATCGGGCTGGATTCGTCCACCCTGCGCCCAACCCCAGTCACAATGCGCGTGGCGATTGACATAACATGCGCGTTATCGCGGAATTTTACATCGGAAAGCTCAAGCTTTCCCTTGCGTTCCACATAAACCTGATAAGGGCCATTCACCATAATATCAGTAATTAAATCATCGCGCAGCAGCGGCTCAAGCGGGCCAAAACCCAGCATATCGTCGGTAATCTGCACCGCCAGAAGCTGTTGCTCGGCGTGGTTCAGCGGCAGTTTCTGCTCCATCACGATTTCACCGATTAGCTCAATAATCTGGCGTTTTAATTCCTCCCTCGGCAGGCGCGAAGAGGTGGCAATATCAATTTGCTCCATCAGCAAATTATAAATTTTTTCCTTGGTTTCCGAAAGGTCGTCATCAGTTTTTACCGCCGCTGTTGGCGCGGCAAGGCTGGTTTCGCTAGAGCCAGCCAGCAAATCTTCTTTTTGCGCTTTGGGAGCTGGTTTTTCGGCGGGTTTTTCCGCGAGTTTATCTAGTGGTTTTTCATTTTTCGGAACAAGCGCAGGCGCAGAAGCAGCCCCAGCTAACACCACAGCTGGCGGCGGACTTGCGCCCATTTCTGTACCACGCCTTCCGAACATATATATCCTTTCATAGATATATTGCCAGAAAATGGTTACAATCTGATAAATTCTTGGTGAAGGATTGGTTAATTAATCAAGGCATTGTACCAAAAAGCTACTTTTTCTTTTTCAAAAAGCCCAGCATGTCATTTTTTTTGACCTCTTCGACAATTTGCATATTCGGAAGCAATTGCTTGGCTATATTATACAATGGCTTAATCCCAGTATTTTTAGCATGAGTTACGGCGGGGATTTCATTGCCAATATACATAAAAACATCAGTCAGATAGTTTATTTTTTCGACAATTTTATCGCCAATCCCTTTTTCAAAATCCGCCACACTAATTTCATTTTTTGGCGCAACACCAGCGCGATTAATAACCACCATTGGCGCGGGCAACTTAAGCGTATCACGAATTAAATCGCTAAGACGCAGCGTGTCACGAAGTGACTGCAAATTAAGTTCTGCCACCAAAACAACACTATCAGCTTTTTTGAGGAAATCACGAGAGAATTGGCTGAGATTGCGCGGAATATCCAGCACCACAACTTCATATTTTTCGACAAATTCTTTCAAAATTGTTTCCGCCGCCAGCTCATTAATATTCAACATTTCACTAAGCGGCTCTTCCACGCTCATAACCCATAGGTTTTTGCTTGGTTTGCTCATCACGCGGTCAATAAACAGCGTATCAATGCGTTCTGGCTTTTCAAGAGCATCCCGCAGCCCATGTGCAGGCTCAATATCGAAGGAAAGTGCCAGCGTTCCTTGTTGTGGATCAACATCCACCAGCGCGATTTTTTTTCCTGAATGCTCGGCAAAAATCCCCGCTAAATTCAGTGAAATAGTCGACGCGCCAACCCCGCCGCGTGCGCCAATCACAGCAATAATTTTCGTTGGTTCATTTGCATCAACCGCGCTGCCAGCACCAGCGGAAGAAATTGTGATGGATTTTTGATAAGCATCATCCAACATTTGCTTGGTAAGTGGTCGCAGCAAATAGCTAAACACGCCGATGCTGGTCAGCCAACAATAAAAACTATATTCATTGACTGTGCCGATAATGATAACTTTTGTGCCAGCATCGCAAACATCCGCCAGAGCGTCAAGCAAGCCAGAAGCCGCCTCTGCTGAGGGAATTTCCACCAATAGTAATTTTGGTGAAGGGTTGGTTTTTAGATACTCGGTTGCTGTGGCAATATCCCCCTGCGCGATGCAGGTTTCTTCCCATCCATGCGCCAGCGCGAAATCTTTAAGCGTTTCCCTATCCGCACCATCCTGTGCAAAGGCAAGAAAGTCTGGTTTTTTTGAGTTTTTATTCTGTTCCATAACGAATTTATTTTCTATTCTCACTGACCAGTAGCAGAAGTTGGAGCAACCGCCGCTTCAACAGCTACGCCAGATTTATAGTCGGTTAAAACCTTGCTGCTGCGCTCGGTGTTGGATTGTTCCGTCCCCTGCCCCATCACTAAATCCTTGGGATTATCCACCATCGCGCCCAAATTAACCGCTGCCGCACAACCATAATTCGCTGGCAAAGAGTTACTATAATTAACAACAGGTGATTGCCGCCAATCTGGACAATCTGGCGCAACCGCAACGCTATATGCTATATCAATAACCATTTCATTATGAAGAACTGCACCATCAGTGTGGAATGGCATTTGAACGCTGTAGCCAAGAGAGCGCAACACCCGCTTCATATATTCCACGCGGGCTTTTTTATCCTGCATCACTGGTGAAATTTGCAGAGAAATAGACTCCGCCGCCTGCGAATTTACCACCCGCAAATCCGATTTTAGTTTCTCTAATTTCTCACCCGATAGAGAATTTGACTTACCATCAAATTGCACCCTTGCCACAAAATGCCGCCCTTCAACCTTGTTTTCAATCGGGTGAGCCGCATAATATTCGCGTGGGTCGTTGCCCTGCATATCCAAACTCGGCATACAAGAAGTAAGCAAAGGGAAGGTCAAAAAAGCAAATTTTACAATATTTTTCATATAGCCTACTCCAAAATAAACCCAGCATCGCCGTTGAGTTTAGCACCAAGTTTAGCATCGCTTTTTTCTATTTTTTTCTGTGTATCTTCCTCGGCATCCATATCTTTTTGCTCATATAGACTGCCAAAAGTTACGCGCTCACCATCGCTAGGAGGCGCAAAACCATCAAGCGGCGTTTGCAGTTTTTTAGCATCAGATACGGGATGCACTATATAAGGCGTTACAATAATGACCAATTCTGTTTGATTATTGATAAATTTTTGCGATCGAAATAGCGCACCTAGAATCGGCAAATCACCAACTCCGGGGAGTTTGTTGATGTTATTACTGCTATCGCTACGCAGCAAACCAGCCAGCACAAAGCTCTGCCCGCTACCTAGCTCAACTGTTGCCTGCGCCTTTCGCGTATCCAATATCGGATAGGTAAAGCCAGCAACTTGAATAGGGTTGGAAAAATTAAGCGTACTAACTTCTGGATTAACCAAAATACTCATACGATTTTTGCTCATCACAATAGGCGTGAAATTAAGGCTAACGCCAAAAGGCTGATACTGCACGGTTACTGTGCCGTTTTCGCCCGCTACGGGAATTGGATATTGCCCACCAGCAAGGAAACTAGCTGGTTTTCCAGTCGCCGTGGTCAGGCTCGGCTCAGCAAGAACTGTGGCAAGACCGTCCGTTTCCAATGCCTCAATCAAGCCGCTAATGCTGCCACTACCGCCAGTTAGCGTGCTTAGCACATTGGTACTAGCACCACGAAGAGGATTTGGCACTAAAGGCGACAAAGAGCCATTAAGAACCTGCGTCACAATACCGCCGCCAGTAAGTGAGGCTTGCAAATTTATTCCCAGATTTTTAAGATCCGTCCGCGCCATTTCCACGATTTTTACTTGCAACATAACCTGATCGCCGCCAGCAGTGGTTAGCATATTAACCACCTTGTCGTCCTTGCCAACGAATGAAGAGGCGATGCTTTTGATGTTTTCCGATTCCTGAACCGAACCAGCCGAACCACCAATTATCAAGCCTCCATCAACCGTCCGAAAGCTAACATCAGCGTCAGGTGCGGCGCGTTTGATAGCGCGTTTAAGGCTGCTTAAATTGTGCGATACTTCAATCACACCATCAAAAATAGGTTCATCATTGGCATCCACCGCACTAAGTGAAGTCTCGCCGACTTTCTTGCCATATACGAAAACCGTTTTTGGTGACACAATCTGAATATCCGCAGTTGTTGGGTCAGCCACCACCACCGAAGCCGCAGGACGCGAAAACTTCACCATCTGCCCTTTGTTGATTTCAACATTCACAATTTCATCGGCAAAGGCAGACGACGAAACAAACATCGCCTGACAAACAATGAACTGAAAAATAATAGCTAAAAATGGCAGAAATTTTTTCATCATTTATCCTGATAAAATTCTAGAGTTTCAATTTTGTCGCCACGAATCACCCGCACCTTGCTAAATGATTCTTCTTTTTTGCCTAGCAATTTGCTGACATCTCCGTCAATTGTATATTGGTGCGTATTCGGCACAACCTCGCCGTCCACGGCAACCAGCTTTGCCTCACCAGCTTCCGCAGGCGCACCAGTGCTAACCAGCGACATAGAAATCTTGCCCATTTCGGTTGCCACAGAAACCTGTTCCGCCTGTTCTGGCGTAACTTCAACAGTGATAGTTTTTGCCAGTATGGCTTTATTTTCAGGGTTAGTCAGGGTTTGATCCACCGCCAGCACGCGTACATTATGGGCGAAAGTCTCCGTCACCACTTGGTCATTTGCACCACTTTCTTTACCGCCAACCTGAATGCGATGCGTCACCAATAAATCCACCTTGTCCCCTGGTGAAATAAACCCAGCATTGCCAGAAGTTATATTCACAGAAATAGACACCGCTCGCATACCCGCGCCAAGCACCGCGGAAAGAAAACCGCCCTCGCCCGCTTTCATCAAAGCATCTGGTGGAATTGGCTCACCAACAGCAATCTGACGGCGCACCACAGCACCTGCAAATTCCTCAAGTTTCACCGTGTTATCATATTGATAATTCGCCTCATCAGCTTCCGTTTTATTGGCTGGCGCGTCCGCCCAGTCCAAGTCCTGCGCCACTTGCACAAACTCACCACTAGACAAAGCCCGCTTGGCAACCAAAATCTTTGGCGCGGCAGGCGCAGCTTCTACCACCACTGGTGCTTGCGTAAAATAAGAACGCAAAGACATCGCGGTAAAACCGACGATTAACGCAGCAATCACAATAACAATTGCACGACTGGACATTATCTGAAACCTATCTTAAATATTCACTACACTTTACCATATCATCTGCGACTATATTTCGCATGAATTAATAAAGCGTTAAAGCAAGCAACAAACCAGTGATATAAAAACAACATTAGGCAGAAAAATCTATGGAAACGACATCAAAACCATTATCCCTCGTAGAATTTCGCAAACGCCGCCCAAAGTTGCGTAATGTTGATAAAGAATTTCGCACACAAATGGGCAGGCTGGATAAATTCGCAGTGTGGATTACGCGGCGCATCGGAACTATTGGTTTTTTTATCCTGATTTTTGTATGGACGGTGCTATGGCTGGGCTGGAATTTGCTCGCACCAAAAGAGCTGCAATTTGACCCGCCGACGGGCTTTGTTTTTTGGCTGTTTATTTCCAATATGGTGCAGATTTTTCTTATGCCGCTGATTATGGTCGGTCAGAATATAGAAAGCCGCAGCGCACAAGCCCGCGCCGAGCATGATTTAGAGGTGAATATCAAAGCCGAACAGGAAATTGAGGTAATCCTCAACCATCTTGAATATCAACAAGGCTTGCTGCTAGAGATGATGAAAAAGCTGGAAAAGAATTAAGCGCATTTTCATTGAATATAGAGGAAAAACTGCTATCTAACTAACCTTCCGATTAACAAACAACTGATTTATACAAAGATTTATGACCGATATACGCACACTCGCCGCCAGCAGCAACGCTTGGCCGTTTCAAGAAGCTCTTGCCATCGCCGAGCGCTATAAAAACGCATCGCCAGAGAAGGGCTTCGTACTGTTTGAAACTGGCTATGGGCCAAGCGGCTTGCCGCATATCGGAACATTCGGCGAGGTGGCGCGAACCACCATGGTGCGCCGCGCTTTTGAGGCAATTTCTGACATTCCCACCAAGCTGATTTGCTTTTCTGATGATATGGACGGGCTACGCAAAGTGCCAGATAATCTGCCTAATGCGGAGATGATAAAGGCGAATCTGGGCAAGCCACTGACCAGCGTACCAGACCCGTTTGGAACGCACGAAAGCTTCGGGCATCACATGAATGCAAGGCTTCGGGCATTTCTTGACCATTTCGGTTTTGATTATGAGTTCAAAAGCTCCACGGAAACTTATAAATCTGGCGAGTTTGACCACGCGCTGCTTGCGCTGCTTGATAAATATGAGCAAGTTATGGAAGTTATGCTGCCCACGCTCGGCGAAGAACGCCAACAAACTTACAGCCCATTCCTGCCTGTTTCACCGCGTTCAGGCAAGGTTTTGCTCGCCAAGGTTTTTGAAGTGAACAAAAGCAAAGGCACGATAATTTACGAAGAAGAGGACGGCAGCCGCGAGGAAGTTCCCGTTACTGGCGGGCATTGCAAGCTGCAATGGAAACCCGACATGGGGATGCGCTGGGCGGCACTCGGCGTGGATTACGAGATGTACGGCAAAGACCATCTGGCATCCGCTGAGCTATATAGTGCGATTTGCAAAATCGCGGGCGGCAACCCGCCAAATCAATATATGTATGAGCTATTTTTGGATGATAAAGGGCAGAAAATCTCCAAATCCAAAGGTAATGGACTGACCATTGACGAATGGCTGCGCTATGCACCGCAGGAGTCTTTAAGCCTCTATATGTTCCAATCACCACGCAAGGCGAAACGGCTTTATTTTGATGTGATTCCCAAAGCGGTTGATGAATATCAAACCTATCTGGAAAAATTCGCAAAAGAAGAAGGCGTGGCGCGGCTGAACAACCCTGTGTATCACATCCACGGCGGCAATCCGCCCGCACCAGAGGGCGTTCCTAGCTTCAACCTGCTGCTCAACCTCGCCAGCGTTTCTGGCGCGGAAGATGCTAAAACTCTGTGGGGCTATATCCGCCACACTATGCCGCAATTCAGCCCAGAAACTCATCCGTTCTTGGATAAGCTAGCGGCGGGTGCGGTGAATTATTACCATGATTTTGTGAAGCCAACCCGCAAATTCAGAAAGCCAACTGAATTGGAAGCGAAAGCACTTAGTCAGTTAGCTGACTATCTGGAATCCGCACCCGACACAGCAACGGCGGACGAGCTGCAAACCCAGATTTATGAAATCGGCAAAACCAACCCATTCCCAGAACTTAAAGCATGGTTTTCCGCGCTTTATGAAACCCTTCTCGGACAACCGCAAGGGCCAAGATTCGGCTCATTCGTGAAACTTTATGGGCGGATGGATACTGTGCAACTAATCCGCAAACTACTTTTGCAAGTGTAATAATACCCAAAGCAGTTCAAGATGCGGCTAGGCAAGCTAGGCGAAGTGTACACTATAGTACATGAGCCGACGCTTAACAACGCCGCAGCTTGAAATGAGAAGGGTATAATACATAAAATTTTGTGTTATTCCTTAATTGACAATAAAAAATAGTGGTATATTTTGCTCGCAACTTGATGTATATTAAAATACATTAACACAGCAACCAATGGCGAAGCAATTTATGACCGATAATGAAGAGAATATCATACCCGACGAAACACTGAAAGCTAGAACAGTAGAAGACTGGATACCCCTTCTCCCCAGAGGCTTCAACAAGCTGCAAGACCAGCTTGACGATATGGCGCGGTGGTATTTGCTGCAACACCCAGATTTTGTAACAACCGCGCAAAGCAAAGATCCCGCGATAAAAGACAAAACACTAGAAGACGCAAAGGAAGAATTGCTTTCCTACCCTTGGGTGGCGGCGATTGCAGCGCATGAGGTGGCACATTTTTTATACACTCAAAACACCAATTCTAGCAGGATTGAAGCAAGGCGCATCGCTGAAGCCGCCAAGTCACGCTCAGGAATTGACATTCACCCTGGAACTCAAATTGGCGAAAATTGCTTCATTGACCACGGAACGGCGGATGTTATCGGCGAAACGGCAACCATTGGCAACAACACCTTGATTTATCACAATGTCACTCTCGGTGCATATAAATCAACAAAACCAGAAAACCGCCATCCAAAAATTGGTGACAATTGCACTATTTCCACGGGAACAAATATCTTAGGCAGTGTAAAAGTCGGCAATGGGGTGCGGATTGGGCCGAATGCTGTAATCTGTGGTGATGATGTTGTTATTGGCGACAAAGTAAAAATAAAAACGCGAGCAAGAATAATGGAGGGCAATAAAATTGCTGACAAAGTTACAATTGGCGAAGGTGCGGTTGTTCCAGAAAATATGGGAATAATTGATTTTGATGTTCCCGCCGACAGCATAGTTATTAAGGATGGCGATAAACTAAAAACGGCATCATTGGCAGAGCATGATAATTTACTAAAAAGTTTTTTTAACTCATTAGAAAACCTCGCTAAAAAAGCTGGTTTCTCATTATAAATTACTTAATATTAAATGCAAACCTCCCTTTTTGATTTCCACCTCCCGCCAGAGCGCATCGCTAGCGAACCAGCAAACCCGCGCGATAGCTCGCGCATGTTGGTGGTGGGTGAGGAAATTTATGACCAGAAAATCAGCGATTTGCTCGCTCATTTGCTTGCTGGCGATGTTCTCGTTTTTAACGACACCAAGGTAATCCCCGCCCGCCTGCTCGGAAAACGCGGAGCGGCGAAGATAGAAATTTTGCTGCATAAGAAAGCATCCCTCACCCCGCGACATATATGTCGCGCCTCGTCCCAAAGGGAGAGGGAATTTTTAGTATGGCAATGCTTCGCCAAACCCGCCAAAAAACTGCGCGTGGGCGAGGTGGTGGAGTTCGCGGATGATTTTAAGGCGGAAGTGGTGGGCAAGGAAGAAGACGGGCAGGTGTTGCTTAAATTTGCCGAAAGCGACAGCGAGTTTTACCAAAAACTGGAAAAATATGGCGCGATGCCGCTGCCGCCATATATTGAAAAAATCCGCAAGGCAGGCGTGCAGGATAATAAAACCTATCAAACGGTCTATGCAAAACAAGCTGGCTCAGTCGCCGCGCCGACGGCTGGCTTGCATTTTACGGATGAATTACTGGCAAAAATTGACGCGCTCGGCGTTAAGCGTGTGCATGTCACGCTGCATGTGGGAGGCGGAACATTTTTGCCCGTGAAGGTGGAAAACACCGCCGACCACAAAATGCACAGCGAATATGCCGAGATTTCAGCAGAAGCAGCGACAGCGATAAACGCAGCGCGGGCAGCGGGCGGGCGCGTCATCGCCGTTGGCACAACCAGCGTGCGTACGCTGGAAAGCGCGGCGGACGCGGCGGGAAACCTAAAAGAATTCGCGGACGAAACCAATATTTTTATAACGCCGAGCTATAAATTCAAAATCGTGGATATGATGCTCACCAATTTTCATCTCCCAAAATCTACATTATTTATGCTGGTTTGCGCTTTTTCAGGGCTAGAGAAGATGAAGCTGGCATACGCCCACGCCATCGCCAATAATTACCGCTTTTATTCGTATGGCGACGCTTGTTTGTTGCTTCCTACTTCTCCGCCTTTTTCACGAAATCAATGCCCTACTGTTTGACCATTGCTAGCAGCATCATTTTTTATGTTTAATTTATTCAAAGCGCCATGCGGCACTACAATTTCTGTAAAGCAAACAGTTTTTTGTAGTTGTGTGTCGTACAAATGGTTTGCATTCACAGATTCTTTTTTCATATTTGCTATAATTTCTGGCAAATTCTTAATTTCTTCATCTGTCAAATGTCTGGACTTTCCACCATTAACCCAATCCCATTTAATAGGATGTTCCTTATCGCTTAAATTTTTGTAGATAGCACCTGATGCAATACTGACATTTGCCGCCCCTCCTCTCAACTGTGTAGTAGGGATATGTTCAATCAGCACATTTTCACCATCATTATATGTTATGGTTCTTTCTTTTGCTAATGCACCTTCTTTCATAAGCCTATCAACCTCCCGTGCCTGCTCACGAGCCATAATCTGATCTAGTAGCTCTTTATATTCTTTCGTGAAAGAACCTTCAGCATTTTCCTTTACATTTAATAGAGCGGCTTTTAGCATCTGATCTTGTTCTAATTCTGGGCGAGCCTTTAATAGTTCTAAAATTGACTTACTATGCTTCTCCCTGCCAAAATAACCTTCTAAAAAATCTATCGAATGATAAGCATTGCTTGAAAGCTCTCTTTCTATATCCTCTACTTTAACAGATACCGCAAATTTTTTCTGCCTATTAAGTTTTTTCCATTCATCCGAGCCAATTTTTGAACCAGAATCAATAAAGTCGTCTTCAAACTTATATAATTTCCAAATTATTGGGTATGAATCTGCTATTTTTTGCATTTCTTTTTTATTAATATCAGATTCAGAGGGGGTTTTGTTATAAGGAAATTTTTTAATTAAATTTGCTTTTTCCTCATCAGTGGCTACCTTAATATACTGCTCTATTACCTCACGCGGAATAGCATGAAAGGCGTATCTACGCGATATAGCATTAGCACTATCTCCTATATTGACTTTATATAACAAATCCACATCAGTGGTATATTCATAAAGCTTAATTACATCATCGCCAGCAACAAGACCTCGAATAAAATCTTGCGTCATTCCTTCACTTTCCAGTGCTTTATCAATTACTTGATCTGGCGTTAAATTAATCTCTATAGATTCTGGAATGGAAAGCCCCATAAAATCCTCCGCCTACTTCTCCGCTTTTTTCACGAAATCAACGATAATTGGCACGACATGCTCGCGGAATTTGCGTCCGTTGAAAATACCATAATGCCCAACGCCTTTTTGGATATATTGTTTGCGCATATTGGCAGGTAGGTTTTTGCAGAGTTTTTGCGCTGCTTCGGTCTGTCCAACGCCTGAAATATCGTCTAGCTCACCTTCCAAAGTTAGCAAGGCGGTTTTGGTGATTAACTCAGGTTTTACGCGCTTTCCGTTATACATAAACTCACCTTTTGGCAGCAAATGGCGTTGGAAAACTTGGTCAATACAATCCAGATAAAACTCGGCTGGTAAATCGGCAACCGACAAATATTCATCATAAAATTTCTTATGTGCAGCAGCGGATTCGCCGTCACCCACCACCAGATGTTTATATAAATCCTTATGCGCGGTGATATGCCTGTCCAAATTCAGCGTCATAAAGCCCGTAAGCTGCAAAAATCCAGGATAAACGCGGCGCATAAAGCCCGCATAATTAACAGGAACGCGGGTTATAACATTTTGTTCAAACCACGAAATTGGTTTTTTAGTTGCGGCTTCATTCACCTTGGTTGGGTTCACCCGCGTGTCAATCGGCCCGCCGATGAGCGTCATAGACAGCGGAGTTTTCGGGTCTTTGCTCTCATTCATTACCGCCGCCGCCACCATAACAGGTACAGAAGGCTGGCACACCGCCATCAAATGCACATTGGGAATCATGCGCGTGAATTCAATGGTGTAATCAATATAATCCTCGAGGTTGAAATCGCCGTAATCGGTTGAAACATGCCGCGCATCCAACCAATCGGTGATATAAACATCGAGGAATGGCAACAAAGCCTCCACCGTGCCGCGCAGCAAAGTCGCGTGATGCCCAGACATCGGCGCAACGAGCAATAGTTTTGGTTGTGCCTTACCATTGGCTTTTTTGAAGTGCAGCAATCGGCAAAACGGCATTTCCGCCACTACTTCTTCAGTTATTTTGACATCTTTGCCATCAACTTTGGTGTGTTTTATGCCGAATTCGGGCTTGGCATAGCGTTTTGTCATGCGCTCCAGCACCTCCGCCGCCGCCGCTGCGTGGCGACCATAGCCAGTGTACGACATCGGGCTGAACGGGTGGCGCATCAAAGCCGCCGTGGCACTCGCCAACATATTTATCGGGGTCATCGCCACATGCTGCATCTCGTGCATGTGATAAAGATGGCTCTGTTCGCGCATGTTAATCATAGAATTTATCCTTTGTTCCAAATATGAATATAGGTGCTTCATGAGGTAATTATAAGCCCAGTAAAGTGAATAAATCGTTAAGTTTTAAGCAAATGCAATATGAAACCTATAAATATCAATAGTCTGTTGTATTTTTGCACGAAGCTGTTATTAAGCGGCTCATGAAATCTGGAAATTCCATACATAATCTGCCGCTGCGCCCAAAGGGGAAAATTCGCTCTTTGCGCCCGCTATTGCGCTATCTGCGCCCATATCGGCTTCAGGTTTTTGCCGCGCTTATCGCCCTTATTTTCGCTTCTAGCGCGGTTCTGGGCATGGGGGCGGGACTGCGCTATCTGGTGGATAATGGGCTTAGCAAAGGCAATCTGGAGCTACTCAATCAAGCCTTTGGCATATTATTAGTGGTGACGGCACTCCTCGCAGTTGCTTCATACTCACGGTTTTTCCTTGTGGCGTGGCTTGGTGAGCGCGTAGTTGCTGATATTCGCCGCGATATTTATCGGCATTTGCTGGAGATGCACATTGGATACTTTGAAACCACGCGCACGGGCGAACTGCTTTCGCGCCTGACCACCGACACCACGCTGATTCAAACGGTTATTGGCGGCTCTATCTCGGTTGCTGTTCGCAATACTTTGCTTTTTTTCGGCGGTTTTGCCTTGCTGATGATGACCAGCTCGCGCCTGACCAGCTATTTATTCCTGATGGTGCCTGTTGTTATCGTGCCGATTATTATCATCGGGCGCAAGGTGCGAATGCAAGGGCGCGGGGCGCAAGAACGAGTGGCGGATATCAGCGCACATGCCGAGGAAACCCTAAACGCCATCCGCAGCGTTCAGTCGCTGACCCTTGAGGGCTATGAAAAAACGCAGTTTGACCAATATGTTGGCAAAGCTCTACAAACCGCCTACACCCGCATAAAAACCCGCGCTTTCCTAACTGGTTTGGTGATTTTCCTTGTATTCGGCGCGATTACCACGGTTTTATGGATTGGCGGGCATGATGTTCTGGCGGGGGATATGACGGGCGGCGAGCTGTCGGCCTTTGTGTTTTATTCGGTGGTGGTGGCGGGCGCAGTCGGCGCAATTTCGGAAGTGGCGGCGGATTTACAGCGGGCGGCGGGTGCTGGCGAGCGCTTAAGCGAACTACTCTCCATCCAATCAGGAATCAGCTCGCCAGAGGACAATGGGCAAGTGGTGATTAATGAGGCTAATATTGACTTTGATAGTGTTTCATTCCGCTATCCAACCCGCCCAGAAACCTCGGCAATTGCCGATTTCTCAATAAAAGTTGCGGCGGGGAAAACTATCGCCCTCGTTGGGCATTCTGGGGCGGGGAAAACCACGATTTTCCAACTATTACTGCGCTTTTATGACCCGACTTCGGGGCGCATCCGCATAAACGGCGTTGATATGCGCGAAATACCGCTTGGCGTGCTGCGCGGCGCGGTGGGCATCGTCCCGCAAGATCCTGTTATCTTCTCCACCACCGCCCGCGAGAATATCCGCCTTGGCAATATAACCGCAAGCGACGAACAGATTGAAGCAGCCGCAAAAGCCGCTGCCGCTTGGGAATTTATTGAAAAATTACCGCAAGGGCTGGACACTCACCTCGGCGAAAAGGGCATCCAACTATCAGGCGGGCAACGCCAGCGCATC
>SXGU01108490.1_pt1 | contig 20241 bp, 22 predicted proteins | sample 3174531 | NCBI WGS metagenome assembly SXGU01 (sample SAMN11356863, study PRJNA531348) | freshwater metagenome | isolation source: freshwater sample F1-140 | place: China: Fuxian Lake, Yuxi | collected 2017-12-25 | reverse complement strand
GTCATCGGCGTCTCGCCCGGCCCGTAGATCTGGGCGAGCCGCGAGCCCAGCGCCGCGAGCGCCTCCTCCAGGTCGGCGAGGTACATCGGCGCGCCGCCATAGATGATGGTCTTCAGGTTCGACAGGTCGGCGCTGGTGAACGTGGGGTCGGCGGCGAGGCGCTTCACCATGATGGGTGCGGCGAAGAACGACATGCCGGGCCAGCGCGGCAGCAGCGACGCGATCTCTGCCGGGTCGGCACCACCCGAGTTCGGGATCACACTCACCGCGCCGCGCGCCACGTGCGGCAGCCCGTACAGACCCGAGCCGTGCGAGATCGGCGCGGCGTGCAGCACGCTGTCGGTGGGGGCGATGTCGTCGATGTCGGCGAAGTAGCTGAGCGACATCATCAACAGGTTGCGGTGCGTGAGCGTGGCTCCCTTCGGCCGGCCGGTCGTCCCGCTCGTGTAGAACAACCACGCCGCATCGTCGCCCGAGCGCTCCACCATCGACATCGGCGACGCCGAGGTGAGCGCGTCCCACTCGGCGCCCGGCGCCACCACGGCAGCGCGCAACGACGGCACCTGCCCCACCAACGAGGTCACGTCGTCGGCATGCTCGTCGTCGGTCACCGCCACCACCGCGCCGCTGTGCTCGAGGATGTACGCGATCTCCTCACGGTGCAGGCGGGCGTTCACGGGCACAGCGACCAGACCGGCGTGCCAGGCGGCGAACAGCACCTCCAGATACTCCGGACGGTTGCGCATCACGATCGCCACGCGGTCGCCGTCGCCCAGCGCGTGCTGAGAGCGAAGACCGGCGGCCACCGCCGCGACGGTGGACGCGAACTGTGCCCACGAGGCGTGCACCCGGTCACCCTCGGCCAGCGCGGCGGCACCGGGACGGCGGCGTCCATGACGTTCCACCCAAGTTGCAAGGTTCATCGACGGGCTCCTTCCGCTGCCTTCAGGGGCCACACAGTAAGCAGATCGCAGTCGGGCGATCCAGCACGACCTTCCCGGTACCATCGCCGCGATGCGACTCGCGTACGACGACGCGATGGCCCGTCTGGCCGCTCACGACCACGGTGTGCTCAGCACCGTGCACCCCGAGCGCGGTGTCGACGCGGTGCCAGTCGCGTACGCAATCGATGGCGTTCACCTGGGCATTCCCGTCGATCTGGTGAAGCCGAAGGCTTCCACGCGGCTGCAGCGCGAGCGCAATCTCGAGGCGGATCCGCGGGCCACGTTGCTGATCGAACAGTGGCATGCCGACGACTGGTCGCGACTGTGGTGGGTGCGCGCCGAACTGCGCCACGTCGACCACGCCGGTGCTGCCGACACACTCGCAGCGGCACTCGCCGCGAAATACGCGCAGTACCGCGACCGTCCGTTCGCACGCGTGATCGTGCTGCGCGTCGTCGACGTGTCGGGATGGTCGGCATGACCGTTCGCCTCGTGTCGCTCTCGTTCGCCTCGCTCCACCCCGACGAGCTCGCCCCGTTCTGGGCCCACGCGCTCGGATCGCATGCCGAGTCCGACTCGGGCGACGTGGTGCTGGTGCCCGACGACGGCACCGGGTTCCACCTCATCTTCACGCCCACCACGGTCCCGAAGACCGGCCAGAACCGCATCCACTTCGACCTCACCACGGCATCGCTCGACGATCAGACGAACACCGTCGCATCGCTGCTCGCACGCGGTGGCCGGCACGTCGACATCGGGCAGACCCCCGACGAGGACCACGTGGTGCTCGCCGACCCCGAGGGCAACGAGCTGTGTGTGCTGGCCCCCGGCAGCAACTTCCTGGCGGGATGTCCGCGCCTCGGCGCCGTCAACTGCGACGGCACGCATGAGCTCGGCGTGTTCTGGAGCCAGGCGCTCGGTTGGCCGTTGGTGTGGGACCACGGGGAGGAGACCGCCATCCAGCACCCGAGCGGCAACGGCCCGAAGGTCACCTGGAGCGGCACACCGCTGATGCCCCGGTGGGGCCACGAGCGTCTGCATTTCCACGTCGAACCGTCGCCCGGCCTCACGGCCGAGGCGGCAGCCGAGCAACTGCTGGCCATCGGTGCACGACGACTCGCCGACGACGCAGCGTGCCCCGGTGCGCACGCGTTCGCCGACGCCGACGGCAACGCGTACTGCCTGCTGGCACCGTAGGACCGACGCCGTCGGACGACACCTTCGGCGACGGCTAGCGTTGCCTCCACCCTGCGACGACGGAGGTGCACCATGGCACTCCAGTTCCACCATGGCCAGCGCGAGTTCCAGGACCGGTTCGACTCGCGCCGCTTGGCCGACCGCCTCGGCAGCGTGGCAGGTGAGGCGTTCAACGACGATCTCGCCGCGTTCATTGCGGCACGGGAGATGTTCTTCCTCGCGACCGCCGACGCCGACGGCGTGCCCGACTGCTCGTACAAGGGCGGCGAGCCGGGCTTCGTCCGTGTGCAGGAGGACACGCTCACGTTCCCCTGCTACGACGGCAACGGCATGTTCCGATCGCTGGGCAACATCCGCGTCAACCCACACGTCGGCATGCTCTTCATCGATCTCGAGTCGGGCAGCCGGCTGCGGGTGAACGGCACCGCCACCGTGCACCTCGACGACGAGCTCACCGCGTCGTACGTCGGTGCCATCGCCGCGGTCAGTGTTCGCGCCGACGCCGTGTTCGCCAACTGCCGCCGCTACGTGCACGAGTACCGGCGGGTGTCGACCTCGCCATTCGTGCCCGTCGCCGACACGGATCCTCCGGTGCCCGACTGGAAACGCGATCCCTGGTTCGACGGAACGCTGCCGGCGGACGACCCGGCGCACGACCCGTCACGGCCGAGCGCGCCGGCGATCCCGAGGTTCTGACCCCGACGTCTACGCTCACCCGATGACATCGACCGCCCACCAGTCCTCCGATCTCCAGGTCCGCCGACTCTCGGGGTCACTGGGCGCCGAGGTGCGCGGCATCGCGCTGGGCAGCGCCGACGCCGCCGACGCCGAGGCGATCCATGCGCTACTGATGGAGTACATGGTGCTGTTCTTCCCCGAGCAGCACCTCAGTGCCGACGAGCACCTCGCGTTCGGCCGACTGTTCGGCGAACTCGAGGCCCACCCGAACCTCGACCTGCAACGCGAACGTCCCGAGTTCTTCGAGCTCCGTGCCGTCGACGGGTCGGGGGGCATCGCCGACGAGTGGCACAGCGACATCACGTGCGAGCAGCACCCGTCGAAGTTCGCGATCCTCCAGGCCAAGGTGGTGCCCGAGGTGGGCGGCGACACGTTGTGGGCCAACGCGTGCAAGGCCTACGACGAACTCTCTGCCCCGCTGCGCGACCTGTGCGACGGGCTGACGGCGTACCACAACGCCGGTCCGCACCTCGCCCCCGACAGGGGCTGGATCCACCCCGTCGTGCGGGTGCACCCCGAGACCGGTCGTCGTTCGCTGTTCGTGAACGAGCACTTCACCCGCCGCATCGTGGAACTGAGCGACGCCGAGTCAGCGTTGCTGCTCGGTCATCTCACGCGCTGGGTGCAGCAGCCGCGCTTCACCGTGCGCTACCGCTGGACGGCGGGCACCATCGCGATGTGGGACAACCGCTGCACGCAGCACCACGTGCTGAACGACTTCGAGGGCGAGCGCGTGGTGCAGCGCGTCACGGTGATGGGCGACACCCCCTCGCCGGCCGCCCCACTGCCGCGCTGGGATCCCTACGGCTCCACCACGGCCACCTTCTGGCGGGACACCGACATGCGCCGTCAACTGAAGGCGCAACGCAGCCACGCCGACTGATCGCACCCGCAGCGTGCCCGATGGCGCTGGCCGGAGCCGCTGGTAGCTTCCCGCCGTGCGAATGCTCCACTGCCCCCGCTGCAGCGACATCACCGTGCTCGAGACGCTCGAGTGCCCCGGATGCGGTCTGGCGGTCGGGCTCCACCCACCCAGCCTCACGATGAGGGAGGCCACGGCGAGCGGTATCGACATCGATGGCGTTCAGTGGTCGCCGTGTTCGAATCGGGACTGGCGGTGCAACTGGTTGGTGGCCGAGGATGCCGGTTCGGGCCAGTGCTGTTCGTGCCGCCTCACCCGCCAACGTCCTGATGCCTCCGACACGATCGCGCTCGAGAAGCTCGCCGACGCCGCCGGCGTGAAGCGGCGACTGCTCGTGCAGTTGGCGGAACTCGGCCTGCCGGTCGACCCGTACTACGAACGCGAGGGCGGGCTGGCGTTCGATCTCCTGTCGTCGTACTCCGGCCAGGGCCGGGTGACCATCGGGCACGCGAACGGCGTGGTCACCATCGACCTCGTCGAGACACTCGACGACTACCGCGAGGCCTTGCGCATCCGGCTCGGCGAGCCGTACCGCACGATGCTCGGCCACTTCCGCCACGAAGTGGGCCACTACTACCAGTGGATCCTGGTCGAGCAGACCGACTGGATCCACGAGTGCCGCGAGCTCTTCGGCGACGAACGCGCGTCGTACTCCGACGCGCTCGATCGCCACTACTCGTCGGGCGCACCCGACGGATGGGAGTCGTCGTACATCTCCGAGTACGCCACGATGCACCCGTGGGAGGACTTCGCCGAGTCCTTCGCCCACTATCTGCACATCACCGACACGCTCGGGACAGCTGCCGCCGGCGGACTGGTGCTGCACGCCGACCGGGTGCCCGGCGTGGTCGCCGCCGACGTCGTGCCGCGCTCGTCGTACCACGGGGTGCCGACCAGCGCGATGCTCGCCGACTGGCACTGGCTGTCGTTGTTGTTCAACCGTGTGAACCACGCGATGGGCAGGGGCGATCTGTATCCGTTCACGCTGTCCGCCCCCGTGGAGCGCAAGCTCGACTTCGTGCACCGAGTGGTGCAGGACGTCGCACGGCGAACCGCCGGCACCCTCATCCTCCGCTGAGGCACCCGGCGACACCCCGACCATCTCTGTGACACCCCCGGCGCACCATGCCGGCATGTGTCTCCAATGCGACGGATACTCCTACGAAGAAGTCATGCAGGCACTCGACCTGCAGATCAGGGTCCAGGGCTGGGTCCTCCAACACGTGCACGACGACCACACCGGTGCGTCGTGGAGCTACACCATCGGACTGGTCGAGCGGTACGGCCACCCCGAACTCACCATGCTCGACGTGACGCTCGACCAGCAGAACCGGGTGATCCGACGGCTCGTCGACGACATCGTCACCCGCGGCTCGGTGTCGCCGTTGACCGTCCTCGCCGAGGGGCTCGAGATCGTCGACGTGCACCCCGATCATCTCGTCGGCGACCTGTTCGCCACGTGGGGCAATCGCTACGGCTTCCCGCCGCCGCCCGGCACGATGCAACAGGTGCTCCTGCCGTCGTCGGCGTTCTGCCCGTGCCACGCCGACGCCGTCACCCGGCTCGACAAGCCAGGCCCCTTGCCGCCACGGTACGCGTCCCAGAAGCGCCGTCCGAACCGCGCCGAGCGCCGTCGCCGGCGCGGTTGATACCGTGAGCAACCAACTGGAGGTGAGGCCGGTGAACGACATCCTCATTCGAAACCTTCCCGAAGAGCTGATTGCTGCCATCGATGCGAGGGCCAAGCGGCTCGGGTTGTCACGCAACGAGTATCTCCGCCGAACGCTCGAGCGAGAACGGGCGGGGATCGCCGGCCCGGTCACCGAGGTTGACCTTGCGCGGCTGACGTCACTCGCGGCAGATCTCGACAATCCCGACGTGATGTCAGGCGCGTGGACCAGGAGCAACCAGTTGTTCGATGCCTGAGCATCTCGGCTGAGCTGCTGCGTGGCGGCTGCCAGGCGGCCTGTGCTTGACTCGCTCCATGGCCGACATCATCGAGATCACCCGCGACATCGCCGCTTCCCCGGAGGCCGTCTACGACGCCATCAGCGACGTCACCCGTATGGGTGAGTGGTCGGAGGAGTGCCACTCGTGCGAGTGGCACGAGGGCTTCGACGCACCAGTGGTCGGGGCCCGCTTCGACGGCCACAACCGCAACGGCGAACGCGAATGGACCACGGTGGCCACCATCGTCGAGGCCGAGCGCGGCCGGTCGTTCGTGTTCCAGTGTTCGATGTACGACTTCCACTACGCCACCTGGGGGTACCGCATCGAGCCCACCGACACCGGGTGCCGGGTCACGGAGTGGAACCAGGACCTTCGCCCCGAGTCGGCGCTCGAGATGAGCGCGAAGATCTCGGGCATCAGCGACCGCGACGCCCGCAACCGCGCCACCATGAGCGGCACCCTCGAACGGCTCGCCGCCGCGCTCGAGCCGCGCTGACCGGCGACGTGGCGCCGATGGCAGCCGACGACACATCACCCTCCTGGGGCCGACGGAGGTTCCTGCAGGCGAGTGCCGCCGGTGTGGCGGCGGCGTTGGTCGGCTGCGCCGACGACCCCGACGAGGGCGTCGACTCCGGCGACGGCGGCGACGCCGAACGCGCCGACGTGATCGTGGTGGGGGCGGGCATCGCCGGCCTCACCGCCGCCCGCGATCTCGTCTCGGCCGGGCGTTCGGTCATCGTGCTCGAGGCGTCGTCGCACGTGGGTGGACGTGTGCGCACCGACCGCAGCCTCGGCGTCGCGTTCGACCTCGGCGCGAGTTGGATCCACGGGGTCGACGGCAACCCGATCACCGAACTGGCCTCCCAGGCAGGGGCACCCACGGTCGTGCTCGACTTCGACGACGTTGCGGCGTTCGACGAGGGCGGACGCGCCCGGTCGATCGAGGAGTTCATGACGGCACAGGTGGCCTACGAGGAACTGCTCGAGATGGTCGTCGAAGAGGGCAGCCCCGGGCGATCGTTCGCCGACGTCGTGGCCGAGGTGGCGCCCGAATGGTTCGACGATCGGATGCAGGCGTTCTTCACGTCGGCGTACCTCACGTTCGACACGGGCGACCTCGATCAGCTGGCGTCCGATCTCCTCGACGAAGGTGAGGTGTTCGAGGGCGACGAGGCGGTGATGACCGACGGCTACGACCGCATCGCCGAACTCCTCCGCAGCGGTCTCGACATCCGCACCGACACGCCGGTCACTGCGATCGAGCAGACGGACGAACGGGTGGTGGTCACCGCCGCAGGACGACGGTTCGCTGGAGAGCACGTGGTGGTGACCGTGCCGTTGGGTGTGTTGAAGGCGGGAACGATCGAGTTCCTCCCACCGCTCCCCGACGCTCATCGCGCTGCGATCGACGGCATCGGGTTCAACGCGGTCGACAAGTTCCTGTTCACCTGGGACGAGACGTTCTGGGACGACGTCGACTTCCTGGTGAACACCACCGAGCGGCGCGACATCTTCAACTGGTTCGCGAACGTCAACTCGCTCGTGCCCGGCGCCCACGCGCTGATGACCTTCGCGTTCGCCGACGAGGCACGGGCCAGCGAGGCAGCCACCGACGACGGACTCATCGACCTGGTGATGACCCGCTTGCGCGACATGTACGGCGACGATGTGCCGTCACCCACCGCGATGCTCCGCAGCCGCTGGGCCACCGACCCGCTCACGCTGGGCTCGTACTCGTTCACCGCCACCACCACCGAGATGGAGCACTTCGACCAGATGGCCGCAGCGGCGGGGCGAGTGCACTTCGCCGGCGAGCACACCCATCGTGAGTACTTCTCCACCGTCCACGGCGCACATCTCAGCGGCGTGCGCGCCGCCGAGGAAGTCCTCGACGCCTGAACGTCGGTGCCCGGGGAGGGGTTCGAACCCTCACTCCCCTTGCGGGGAAGGGGGGTTTAAGCCCCCCGTGTCTGCCAGTTCCACCACCCGGGCGCGACCCGCACGCTACTGGCGGTCGAGGCCGTCGGCCTGACGACGGCGGTACTCGCGGGCGTTGTGGCGGCCACCGCAGGCGCTCATCGAGCACCATCGCGAGCTGCGGTTCTTCGACGGGTCGTACACCACCCAGTGGCAGTGGTGGCACGCCTTCAACCGCGGCCAGGTGCCCGCAGCAACGGACTCGGCGACGAGGAGACCGAGACGGCCGAGCAGGCCGTCCACACCGGTCGAACACACCGACACCGTCAGCCCTTCCTCGGTGGCCGTCAGCTCGAGGGACGCCGGCCGCAGCAACTGCTCGAGCGCGGTCCACGCCGCAGGCGCCGGCTCGCCGAGCGCGTTCGCCACCACCAGGTCGTGCAGCACCTCGCGCACGGCGAGCACCCGCGCCAGTTCGTCGGCTGACGCGCGCACGCCAGGACGACCCTCGTCGTGCAACCACGTGTCGAGCCGCGCAGCGGAACTGAACCGCTCGGCGCCGTTCTCGCGGTTCACCGAGTTCGCGAACCTGCGCACGAACTCGAGCTCGCCGGGGGCGTGGCGGTCGTCGGGCCACGAGGCCACCGGCAGCACCCTGCCGCGCGCGTCGACGGGATGACCGCTCGCCATCAGCTCTGCCCCACGAACTCGATCTCGCCCAGGACGACACAGGCCTCGTCGGCGGTGGCGCGCATGGCGTTCCAGTACGAGCGGTCGGGATAGATGATGTACGGGTGCTCGCTGCCGTCGCCGAGCACGATCTGCGCGATGAACTTCGTCGGTTGCTTCACCTCGGCCAGCGCGTGCGGATCGCACCGGCTCTCGAGGAACCGCACCGGTACCGACACCTCGTCCACACCGTCGGGGAGCACGGCCACCGGCTCACCCACCGCGGTGTCGACCGCGGCGAACTCGTAGGGCACGGTGTTGCTCACCGACCGCACGATCACCTCGCCGGTGCCGGCACGTCGCGTCAACCGCAGCTGCCCTGCGGTCACGGGGCGCCCTTCGAACTCGTCCTGGTGGAGATCGACCCACTCGATGCCCACCTGCGCGTCGATCATCTGCCGTTCGCAGTCCTCGAGGTACAGGCGCCGCGCCAGGTGGAACTGGTCGACCACGGGCATCGACACCTCGGTGCCGTCGGCAAGGCGCAGCCGCACCGTCGCCTCGTCGAGCGACGGCATGGTGGCGATGGTGCCGTCGCCGGTGCAAGTGGCGCCGGGGAACGGCACCGGCAGGTCGACCGTCTGCCCGCCCACGATGACGGCGGTGCGCTCCACCACCGGTGTGGTGTAGCCGGCCCAGCGGAACTGCACGGCGGTGAGGTCGTAGCGGCCGTCGGTGTCGTTGTGCAGCTGCACCTGGAACTGCCCCTTCGCCGGGTCCTCTCGGTTCTGGGTGGGCACGGCGAACAGCACGCCGACGGGCAGTGGCACGTCGGGCTCGGTGGTGGTGACGGCGATCGTCGACGACGCCTGGTCGGAGCTGGCCACCGGATCGGCGGTCGTCTCGCCACAGGCGGCAAGCAGCACCAGCACCAGCACGAACCGACGACGAACCATCACGTCATGAGCATAACCGTTTTGCCGGTGACGGCCAGGTCAGTCGGCCGCCGCACCGCCCGGCCGACGGCCCGGCGAGCGCATCACCAGCATCGGGTTGCGCACGTCGTCGGCCAGCAGACCTCCGGCACCGAGCACGCGGCTCACCAGACCCTGCGCCTGCTCGGCGGTGTCGTCGAGCACGCTGACCGCCCGGTCCACCTGCCCCGACTCGAGCAGCCACTTCGCGGCCGCCAGACCCTGCACCACGCTGTCGTTGATCTCGGCCGCCTCGCGTTGCAGCAACGCCACCGCGAGGGCGTACCGCTCGGCACGTCGCGCCGCACGAATACGGTCGGACGACGCGCCGACCAACAGGCCCAGCAGCAACAACGGCACGATGTGGGTGACCCACCCGAGCGCATCGAACGGCTGATCGGACGTGGCGGCCCAGATCAACAGGCACACCACCGCCACGCCGCCCGCGGCGAGACCGGCGCGTACGCCGAACGCGAACGCCACCAGCGACACGGGCAGCACGTACAGCACCGAGAGCGAATCCGCCGAACCGTCGAGTGTGATGCTCAGCACGAACACCGTGACGAACAGCGCCACCGACACCGACGTGGCCAGCACCGGATGCAGCTCGAACCACGGCTCGCGACGACGCGTGTCGTCGAGTGGCGAGTCCTCGAGCACCATGCAGCAAGTATCGACGTCCCGCCCTCATCGAGTTCAGGGACCAAAGTCCCTACCCCGCGTCCAGAGGACCTACGCCGACGGCCCCCTGATCGGCCATCACGGCGCACCGTGTAGGTTCGGCGCATGAGCCAAGAAGTCATCGACCGTCTCCACCATCTCCTCGCCGGGTTCGACGCCCGCATCCAGGCCGCACCCGCCGACAGCTGGAGCAACCCGGCACCGTGCGAGGGCTGGACCGCCGCCGACGTGGTCGACCACGTGGCCGGCTCGGCCGTGGGCATGACCGCCGGGCTCACCGGCAACCCACCCATCGCGTTCGACAAGAGCGACGTGCCCGGCACCTGGCCGGCCGTGCGCGACGGCCTGCTGGCCGCCGTCGACAACGCCGACCTCTCGCAGCACTTGCCCGGCCCGTTCGGCCCGATGCCCGCCGAGCAACTGATCGGTCGGTTCATGTGCATGGACATCCTCGTGCACACCTGGGACCTCGCCCGCGCGGTGGGCGGCGACGAGCAACTCGACGCCGATGTGGTGGCCAGCGCCTACAGCGGTCTCAAGCCGATGGACGCGATGATCCGCCAGCCCGGCATCTTCGGCCCGAAGATCGAGCCGGCCGACGGCGACGACCTGCAGACCGAGTTCCTGAAGTTCCTCGGCCGCCCGGTCTGACCACCGTCGAGCGCTGCGGGGCGCGGCCACCGCGCTCCGCAGCGGCACTACCGTGCTCGACATGCGAGCGGGCACAGCACTCTTCATCGCGGCATCCCTGCTGACCGTCGCCGGCTGCGCCGGCGACACCGGGGTGACCGCCGTCGAGCGCGCCACCGCCTAATCGACGGCGACCGACGACACCTCCGGCGGCACCACCGGCGGTACCGACACCCTCGACTGGGGCCCGTGCGACGACCCGGCCGCCGAGGGTGACGACGCGCTCGAGTGCGCCACCCTCGCCGTGCCGCTCGACCACAGCGACCCCGACAGCGACACCATCGACCTCGCCATCGTGCGCGTGCCCGCCACGGGCGACCGAGTCGGCGCGGTGCTGTTCAACCCCGGCGGACCCGGCGGTTCGGGCTTCGAGTTCATCGCCTACAGCGGCGCGGTGATCCAGTCGCAGCTCGGCCTCGACGACTTCGACATCGTCGGGTTCGATCCACGCGGTGTCGACCGCAGCAACGGCATCCGTTGCGTCGACGACGCGTTCATGGACGAGCACCTGTACCTCGACGACACGCCCGACACCCCGGAGGAGGAGGCGCTGCTCGAGGAGGACGGCGACGGCTTCGTGGAGGGCTGCAAGGCCAACTACGGCGACACGCTGCAGTTCTATTCCACCGAGGCCACGGCTCGCGACATGGACCTCATCCGCGCCGCGATGGGCGACGAGCAGATCAGCTACCTGGGCATCAGCTACGGCACCTACCTGGGCGCGGTGTACGCGACGTTGTTCCCCGAGCGGGTGCGGGCGATGGCACTCGACAGCGCGTACGAACCCAACGGCGACAGCGTGGAGGAGCAGTACCTCACCCAGATCGTCGGCTTCGAGGGCGCGTTCGACGACTGGGCCGCATGGTGCGAGGGCGACGCCGACTGCGCGTTCACCACCGCCGACGTCCCCGCACGCTGGGACGCCCTGCGTCTGCAGCTCGACGAGCAGCCGATCACCAACGCCGACGGCCGCGTCATCAACCAGAGCACGCTCGACGTGGCCACGTCGGCCGCGCTGTACAGCGAGAGCGACTGGCCGGTACTGGCCGACGCCCTTGCCGCCGCCGAGACCGGCGACGGCGACGGCCTGCTCGGCCTGGCCGACGCCTACAAGGGCCGCAACCCCGACGGCACGTTCGACACCCTGTTCCAGTCGATCGGCATCATCGAGTGCGCGAGCGGCATCGAGCAGCAACCGCCCGACGATCCCGAGGCACTGCTGGCCAAGCTCAAGGAACAGGCGCCGCGCTTCGCGGCCGACATCACGCTCGACGACCTCACCGACACCGAGGGCGGGTGCAGCGACCTGATGCCGCCGCAGACCCCGGTGGAGATCGACTACGCCGCCGACGGCCCCGTCGTCGTGATCGGTGGCACCAACGACCCGGCCACGCCCATCCGGTGGGCGCAGGAGATGGCGGCGGCGATGGGCCCGAATGCCCGGCTGGTCACCTACACCGGCGAGGGTCACGGGCAGCTCCTCGTGAGTTCGTGCGTCACCGAGATCGAAGCGGCGGTGCTCGCCGACCTGACGCTGCCCGACGAGGACACGACGTGCGATCCCGACCCCGTGGTGGAGCAGCCCGCCTGGTGGGGCGACCTGCCCGACGTGCCCGGCCACGAACGGCAGGACCTGGCGGCGGTGAAGGCGGCCCTCGGCCTCACCGACACCCTGGGGTACGGCGACACCTACGTGTCCACCCAGCCGACTGCCGACGCCGACCAGGCGTGGGCCGACGCCCTCGACGCCGCCGGCTTCCAGGACCTGGGCAGCCAGGACATCGGGCTCGACGACGTGCTCGACCGGGCGTTCCTGTCACCCGACGGCGACATCCTGCTGGTCATCACGCTCGGCCCCGACGCATTCGACAGCGAGGAACTGGCCGCCGCCAAGGGCGCGGTGCCCGAGGGCGCCACCGTGGTGCTGGTGGCGTACGTGCCGCAGTAGCGGCTCAGGCCACCTTCGGCACGGGGGTGAGCGTGCGCTCGGGCACCACGTCGCCGCCCATGAGCGCCCACAGTTCGGTGCGCAACCGATCGGCGTGCGGCGGCTGCAACCCGTTGGCCACCACCACCCCCTCGATCATGTCGCCGAGCACGGCCATCCACGGCCGGGCCTTGAGCTGCACCGACACCACCACACCCTTCGGATGCCGACGGATGGACCGATCGACCCCCACGATGCGCGGCGGGCAGCGGAAGCTGGGTGCCACCAGGCCACGGCGACGCGCCTCGCGACCCAACTGGCGGGCGGCGTGGGCGAAGTCGAGCGTGGACTGGTTGGCGGACATGGCTGCATGGTGACAGAGGGGTGTGACACCGATCCGATGAGGGGTCCTCTACTGTCGACACCGATGGAACCGGCGCCGCTCACCCCCGCCCAGGAACGCACGCTCGCCCTGCTGCGCCGCAGTGACGAACCGCTGGTGTTCGACGAGCCGTTCATCGACGAGTTGCTGCGCACCGCCACCGTCGAGATCGCCGCACTCTCCGCCCGTCTGCAGGGCGAGAAGCTGTGGGTCAGCAAGGGCTTCCTCGCCAAGGTGCACGGGTGTGAGGTGCGCCACCTCGCGCCCGACGACTTCGCCTGGAAGCCGTCCACGGCAGCCGGGTTCGTGGCCCACAAGGCCATCGAGCTCTCGCTGAACTGGCGCGGCGAGCCACACCCCTCGGTGGTGGTCGACGAGGCGATGGCCCGGTTGCTCGATCAGGCCGACGCCCGCGGCGGCTACGTGGCCGGCCTGTCCGACGGCGACTGGGCCGAGCTGCGCAGCCGAGCCATCGACCGCACCACGAAGTTCCTGCAGGACTTCCCTCCCCTGCCGGTCGCGGCGCAGCCCGTGCTCGAGGCATCGGCCCGATGGAGCCCGCCCGGCACCATCGAGCTCTCGGGCAAGGTCGACCTCCAGGTGGGTCGGCCCACCGGCCGCGAGAGCCGCCTGCTCATCATCGACTTCAAGAGCGGCGGCCGATCACCGCACCACCGCGACGACCTGCGCTTCTACGCACTGATGCAGACCCTGCGCCACGCCGTGCCGCCGCGCAAGCTGGTCACCTACTACCTCGACTACGCCGACAGCGACGTCGAGGACGTCACCGAGGGCATGCTGCAAGCGGCCCTGCACCGCACGCTCGAAGGCATCGCCCGCCACGTGGAACTCACCGTGGAAGGCCGCGAGCCGGTGAAGCGGGTCGGCACTGCATGTCGCTGGTGCCCACTGCAGGAGCAGTGCGCCGAGGGCCGGGCGTTCCTGCACGGCGACGACACCGAGCACGTCGACCCCTGAGCCGACGCGTCAGCTGATGACGCGGACCTCGTCGCCCTGCGACAACCAGTCCCAGATCTTCTGCGCGTCGTCGGGCAGCACCCGGATGCAGCCGCTCGACTCACCGTGGTACTGCTCGGTGCCGACGGCCTCGAGCGGCATCACCCAGCTGCCGTCGCTGAGCTTCGGCACGCTGTGGAACGCGATGCGAGCACCCTTGTACTTGCCACGGGTGAACGCCACGAAATGGGTCATCGTGCTGTAGTGCCCACCGAAGTTCGAGCTGGCGTTCATGTCCTTCGCGTACACCGGATAGGTGCCGGGGTCGGGCTGACTCCACGCCGTGGTGATGGGGAACTGGTAGGTGATCTTCCCGTCGGCACACAACGCACCGCGCTGGTTGGCGCGATCGACGATGGCGCCGTGCGACGTGCTGGGGCAATCGGCGTCGGTGGCCGGCAACGGACCCTCGGGACCGGCCCAGATGCCCATCGACTGGGCCGTCTGGCGACCGGCGACACCATCGACCTCGAGCGACTTGGAGGTCTGGTACGCCCGCACGGCCTGATCGGTGGCGGCGTCGAAGGTGCCCGACGCGGCGGCGAGCAGCCCGGCCTTCATCAGCTGCGACTGCAGGCACGACACCTCGTCGCCCGTGGCACCCACCTTCATGGCAGCCGTGACCGTGCAGTCCCCGGTCTGCGGCGGCACGGTGGTGCTGGTGGTGGCCACGTCACCGTCGGCCTCGTCGGTGACCGCCTGCGTGTCGCCGGAGGCCGGCGCCGCAGCGACGGTGGTGTCGGTGGCAGCGGCGGGGTCGACGGCGGCCGCTGCGTCGGTGGGGGCCGCGTCGTCGCGATGGCCGATGACCTGGGCCAGGCCCACCATCACCAACACGCCCACCAGGGCGAGTGCGAGCACTCGGTAGCTACGCGACATGAGGGCTGATTCTACGACCCAGATCGGTCAGCGCGGGGTCATCAGCGCCAGGGGCAGACCGAGTCCCACCCCGTTGCGGACCGTGGCGATGTACCGCCCGCTCTGCACCGCGGGCTTGGGCAGACCGATGACCTCGGGACCCAGCGTGTTGCACACCTCGTGCAGGTCGTCGACGTTCCAGACGAACCCCCAGAACGAGGCCGACGACGCCGCCACCTGGGCGGACTCCACCACCTCGACGATGACCTCACCCATCCGGTGGAAGCCCTGCCGGATGGCACCGGCCTCACGAACACGACGCAGCTCGGCACCCGTGGCCTGCTCGATCGCGCCGCACGTGCGCTCGAGCGACGAGGTCATCACCACGACGTGGTCGAACCCCAGCACCCGCAGACGGTGGTGCTGCGCATCGCCGTCGGGCACCGCAGCCGCGAACGTGGCGAGTCCGTCGATGTCGGTGGCCGCGGTGGCCGCGTCGGCCATGCCCCAACCGACCAACCCGTCGTGGCCCTCGACGAAGCGCAGCATCACACCGCCGATGCGCGCTGCACCATCGACCACGTCGAGGCCGAGGCGCTGCCAGGGCTCGACCGGCGACGACACCCGCAGTTCGACGATGCGAGCTGTGCTCACACCATGTCCTCGACGCCCAGCTGCCAGCAGAAGAACGCGAGCACGTCGGCACCTTCACGCACACGCATCGCTGCGGGTTTGCCCACGCCATGGCCGGCGCGCCCGGCCTGCCACAGCAGCACCGGCCGCTCGTGCTGCGACGCGCTGGCATGGGTGAGCAGCGCCGCCATCTTGCGCGCGTGGCACGGGTCGACCCGCGTGTCGCCCTCGGCCGTGGTGAACAGCACCGCGGGGTACTCGACGCCCTCACGCACCCGGTGGTACGGCGAGTAGGCCCACAGCCACGGGAACTCGTCGGGCTCGTCGGGGTCGCCGTACTCGTCGGTCCACAGGCGGGCGATGAGGAACTGCGGGAACCGGATCATGTCGAGCAGCGGCACGGCGCACCACACCACGGGGGCCAGGTCGGGACGCTGCGTGATGGCCGCACCCATCAACAGCCCACCGTTGCTGCCACCGTGGATGGCGAGCAGCTCGCGCCGGGTGAAACCCTCGGCCACCAGCCAGTCGGCCGCGGCGTGGAAGTCGTCGAACACGCGCTGCTTGTGCTCGCGCCGGCCCGCCTGGTGCCAGGCCTCGCCGTACTCGTACCCGCCGCGCAGCCCGGCGATGGCGTACACGCCGCCGGCCGCGCACCACGCCGCGAGGTTGGGCATCCACACGGGGGACTCGGCGATCGCGAACCCGCCGTAGCCGGTGAGGACGAGCGGCGTGTCGGACGACGGCGTGATGTCGGCGCGGTGCGCCACGAACATCGGGATCGGCGTGCCGTCGAGCGAGGGATAGAACACCTGGCGCACGGTCAACTCGGGCAGCACCGACGGGTCGACCGCATCACCCCAGGGCTGCAGACCGTCGTCGGCGGTGAACCGGTGCAGCGACACCGGTGCGCCGAACGTGCCGACGGCAACGAACGCCCGACCCGAAGCGCGGTCGGTGTCGAGCGACACCACGCTGGCGGCGCCGAGGTCGACGGTGGCCAGCAACGACCCGTCGAGCGGGCTGCGGCGTTCGATGCGGTCGATCGCCACCGCACTCGCCACGACCAGCAGTTCGTCGCCGCACATCAGGGCGCGGCCCACGACGGCGTCGTCGCGGGCGGGCACGAGGTCGGTCCACTCCGACGGCGCATCGAGCGACGCGCGCACCACGCGCCCGTTGGGGGCGTCGAGCGTGGTGACACCGATGAGCTGGTCGCCCACCACCTGCAGCGAGGTCTGGGCCTCCTGCCCCTCGACGACCACCTGCCACTGGCCGCTGCGCGTGTCGAGCAGGTGCACGTCGACCTGCGACCACCCCACCATCAGGTGCACCAGCAGCCAACGGCCATCGGCCGACACGGTGACGTCGGGCCACGACTGCGGCGTGGGCAGGCGGTCGAACACCACCCGGTCGTCGGTGTGCGGCGTGCCGATGCGGTGGAAGCGGACGTGGCGGTGGTACTCGTCGCCCTCCGGGTAGACCGCGTACCAGAAGCCCGAATGGTCGGGCAGCCAGGCCACGCTGGCGGCCCGGGTGTTGGGAATGCGTTCGGCCAGCACCTCGCCCGCGTCGACGTGCAGCACGTGGAGCACGCTGTTCTCGGTGCCACCCTCGCTGAGGCCGTACGCCACGTACGCGCCGTCGTGCGACGGGTGCATCCAGTCGATGGCCATCGCCCCGTCGGCCGCCAGCGTGGCGGGGTCGAGCAGCGTGCGCGGGGGCACGCTGGGGTCGACCGCGCTGCGCAGCACGAGGCCGTACTGGTCGGCACCGGCCGGTCGTTCGGCCACGAAGACCCGGTCGCCGGCCACCTGCGCCTCGAGCACGGTGGGCAGCGCGACGAGCGCGGAAAGGCGCTCGTGCCACGGACCCCAGGTGGGGCGGGCATCGAGCGCCTGTCTCGTTCTCGAATTGTGTTCGGCAACCCACTGGGCGACCTCGGACGATTCGCCGTCCTCGAGCCACCGATAGGGGTCGGGCACCTCGACGCCGTGAAGGACGTCGACCTCGTCGCCTCGCCGGGTGGCGGGCGAAGGGGTCACCGGTGCGTCAGCCACGCCCCATGTTGGGACGCTTGCCGTGGTTCGCCTTGCTGCGGCGCAGGCGGGCCTTGCGCTTCTTGGTCTTCTTCGACATAGGGCCTCAACCCTACCGGGCTACTCCCCCGCGACCCAACGACGAAGCCCATCGAGCGGCAAGGAGTTGATGATCCGGTCGATGGGTACGCCCACCTCGGCGGCCCGGTCGCAGCCCTTGGGCTGCCACTCCAGTTGCCCGGTGCTGTGCGCGTCGGAGTCGATGCTGAACCAGCAGCCCAGCTCGACGGCCCGCTGCAGCATCGGGCGCGGCGGATCGAGTCGCTCCGGACGGCAGTTGATCTCCACCGCAGTACGCGACTCGGCACAGGCGGTGAACACGGCATCGACGTCGAACGTGGACGGGTCTCGCTTGCCGATCATCCGGCCGGTGCAGTGGCCCAGGATGTCGACGTGCGGGCTGCGCACGGCGCGCACCATCCGCTCGGTCATCTCGTCGTGGGCCATGCGGAGCTTGCTGTGCACGCTGGCCACCACCACGTCGAGCCCGGCGAGCACGTCGTCGTCGTGGTCGAGCGTGCCGTCCTCGAGGATGTCGACCTCGATGCCCGAGAGGATGCGGAACGGAGCCAGCCGCTCGTTGAGCGCCGCCACGTCGACGAGTTGCTGGGCCAGTCGCTCGGCGCTGAGGCCGTGGGCCACGGTGAGGCGGGGCGAGTGATCGGTGAGCACCATGTACTCGTGGCCGAGCGCGATGGCGGTGCGTGCCATCGCCTCGATGGTGGCGCCGCCATCGCTCCAGCGACTGTGCAGGTGCAGGTCGCCACGGAGGGCCTCCCGGTACCGGGCACCGGCGTCGGTGACGGGCACCCGGGTCTTCGAGTCGAGCGTGTCGAGGTAGCTGCGCTCACCGGCGATGGCCTCGCGAATGACGCGGGCCGACGAGTCACCGATGCCGTCGAGCTCGGTGAGCGTGCCGGCCGAGGCACGCGCGACCAGTTCATCGCCCGGCACCGACCGGGCCACGTCGAGCGCCCGCACGAACGCCTTCGCCTTGAACCCCGTGTCGTGCGCACGGTCGAGGTAGTGCACCACCTGTTCGAGCGCTTCCACCGGGGTCATGACCTCGCATGCTAGGCGGCGGGTCGTGGGCCTCGGTTGCGACGACGGAGGGTGCCCAGCAGGCCGATGCCGCCCACCAGGAAGGCGGTGGCGAACTGGGCGACCACTCCGTCGCCACCCCGTCCCGTGGTCGGCAGCGGGGGGTTCGGTGCCGGCGCCGACGTGGAGGGGGCGATGGTGGGTGGCAGCACGGCCACCGTGGTCGACGGGGCGACCGTGGTGACGGGCACGGTCGTGGTGGGCGGCGCCGTCGTGGTGGTGGGCGGCACGGTCGTGGTGGTGGTGGTCGGTGCGGGCAGGTCGACCGTGGCGGTGGCCTGCAGTCGGCGGGGCGGCCCGGCCACCACCAGGGTCTGGCCGCCCAGCGGGTTCGGCGACGCCGGCGCACCGCGGTAGGCCTGCACCGTGCCGGGCGCTTCGGTGGTGACGGCCACGGTGACGGTGCCCGACGGGAGCGGCACCGTCACCGTGGCTCGACCATCGGTGCCCGTGACGGCGACGCGGGAGACGTCGTCGCCGCTCACGAGCACCGCCACCTCGCGGTCGGCCACGGGCCGTTCGCCGGCGAGGAGTTCGAGGGTCACGGCGCCGTCGACGGCCACGTCGACCGTGAGCGACCACTCGCCCTGCATGGCCTGCGCCTCGGCGTCGAGCGCCATCGCGGCCTGCTGCAGATCGTCGCGACCCGTGGCGGCAGCGATGCCGTCGAGCCTCGGGATCAGCGGACTGTCGGGGTTCACGCTGCGATTCGAACCCGCCGCGTCGAGTGCGTAGTGGTGGAACACCGCCCACAGGGCCGCTGCAGTGAGCGGGTCGGTGGTGTCGCCGTAGCGCCACGCCAGGTAGGCACCCTTCGCACCCGTGGGGTCGTTGGGGAAGCGCTGCGTCACCGGCGACGACGGGGCGGCGATGGTGGGGTGCGTGCCGCGGTTGAACGTGCAGGTGCCCATCCGGAATGCGCCCTCCTCGTCGACGAACAACCACTGTCCGGCCCACAACGGGTACGGGCTGCGGGCGGCGCCGGCGGTGTGGACGTCGATCGCCATGCCGGCGCAGCGGTAGTCGTTCGCCACGTCGGCCCCGTCGCTGAACGTGGTGTGCACGACGCAGTGCGGCGGCACGTCGGCCGACGACGCAGCGGACGAGACGGGCAGTGCGACGGCGAGTGCGACGAGGACGAGGTGCTTCACACCCACACTGACGACGACGGGATCCACCGATCGGCAAAATCCCCCGGGGACACCTGGCCGGTAGCCTGTCGCCCGTCATGGAACGCTTCGGCCTGGTCGGCCTCCCCAACGCGGGCAAGAGCTCGCTGTACAACGCTCTCACCGGTGGGGGTGCCCTCGCGGCGCCCTACGCCTTCGCCACGAAGGACCCCAACATCGGCGTGGCCAAGGTGCCCGACGAGCGGGTCGATCGGCTGGCAGTGATGTCGAAGACGAAGACCCTCGTCCACGCCGCCGTGCAGGTGGTCGACATCGTGATGGGAGAGGGCGTGCAGCCTGTGTTCACGACCGAGGAGGTCGGCCTGTTCGTCACGACGGCCGTGGACCGGCTGCCGTAGTCACCCACGGAATC
>SXGU01239250.1_pt1 | contig 20243 bp, 21 predicted proteins | sample 3174531 | NCBI WGS metagenome assembly SXGU01 (sample SAMN11356863, study PRJNA531348) | freshwater metagenome | isolation source: freshwater sample F1-140 | place: China: Fuxian Lake, Yuxi | collected 2017-12-25 | reverse complement strand
TACTCCCATTGTCAAACCCCGCAAGGCGTTTACTTCAATATCACCCATGCGGTAGGTTTTGTATAAATTCTCAACTTGGATCACATCCTCTGCCATAGATTCGCCTTATCCGCCAAACGGCCCATTCATTTCGGGGGAGGGGGGGTTCAGGATGATCAGGTCGCCTTCCTTAATATCCCCGCCCAAAACCTCGCTTAAATTGTCGGCAGTCGAACCCAAGCGAATTTCTACCGGTTCTGCCACACCATCGCGAAGCACGTAAACTACTTTTTTGCCTTCCAAATTTCGCACGGAGCGATTTTGAATGAATAATGCATTTTCGATCTCTCGTACCGTAATGTTGACGGCGGCAGTCATGCCGGGCTTGATGGTTTCGTCTACTTCGGTCAACTCTACCGTCACTTCAAAGTTGACACCGGTACCGGTACTGCTGCCATACTGGCTGATCTTGTTAACGATCCCGGTGTATGGTTTTCCTTGCAAGGCATCAAAGCTAACGCTAACAGCCTGGCCTATTTCCAGGTTATTGATGTCCACCTCAGAGATCTGAAGATCGATCAACAACTTTCCGAGATCGTCTACCCGGATGGCTAACTGGTTGGGAGTGACCATATCACCAGGGATGGAATCAACCTGGGTCACAATGCCATTGAACGGAGCGATCACTTTGCCCATGTTAATGGTAGACCTTGCGGCGGCGATGCGGGCGTTGATCGCCGCGATATCACTTTCTGGGATCCCGCCGATCAGGCGGTCTACTTCTCGTTGTGCATCGGCCAACTTTGCCTTAGACAAGGCCAGGTCAGCGTTGTAGGTCTCTATATCCAATTCTGTGGGTTTGCCGGTATACCAGTTGTAATTGCTAACCAATGTATCGTAATTTTGCCGCGCAGTGGTCAACCGGAGCATTGCCGCTGCCTTGTCAACATCGCCATCTGGCCGCTTGGCAAAACGCTTATAGTTATCCTCTGCCAGCGCTATCTCCTTTACGGCAAGGTCAATGTTGGCCTTGGTTTGCAAGATCAGGTTATCGGATGCGCGTTGATAATTGATGCTGTCGACTTTATCCTGCGCGTCATCCACCGCTTGTTTGGCGGTGGCCAGTTCCAATTGGGCCTGAGACAATCCAACCGTCGAATTCATCAAGGTATCCAGATCATTTTCAGCGTTGATCAGGTCCACCTCAGCCATAATTACTGACTGAGTCATGGAAGCCTGGATCAGGTTGGCCAAAACCTGGTCTTTTTTTACCTCATCACCGATCCTGACATTCACTTTTTCTACAATGCCACTTGTTTGCCATGCCAAAACCGCGCTTTGTTGGGCGCGTACGGTACCGGTTGCGCCCACACTGGCAGTTAAGTTGCCTCTGCTCAGTGGTTCGGTCTGAAATTGGCTATCGTTTTTGTTGCCATTGCTCATAAAGTAAGCGACCGCAACGATTCCCACAATAGCCAGCGCCGCGATGATGATCCATCCAGTTTTGTTGATCTTCATAAATACCTCGATACCATTTAAATTAAAGTTATTGAATCAGGGCGGGATCAAAGCCGTCCATCGACGGCGGATCAAGGATGACCAGCTCGCCTTCTTCCAGGTTTCCGCCAACAACCTGAGCCAGGTCGCCAGTGAGCGCGCCAACCCGGATGGCAACCGGAACAGCTTGCCCTGCGCGGTTCACAAAAACGATCCGTTGGCCTTCTACAAAGCGTATTGCTGAGGTAGGGACAAGCAGGGCATTCTCATAATTTGCCAGCCTGATGATCAGATCCGCCGACATCCCTGAGAGCAACCGATCGTCCAAGTCCACTAATCCGATCTCAACCTTGTAAGATACCACTCCATCTGACAACCTGCCAGATCGATCCACATTGGTGACCAGGCCCATAAAGCTTTCACCTTCCATGCTGTGGGGCATGATCGATACTTCCATACCTGGCTTAATATGGACCACATCCACCTCGGAGATCAGTACATCCATGCCCAGCGAATTGCGGTCTTCCACAATGGCTGCCAATGTTCCAGGCGACACCACGTCTCCGGGAGACATTGCCAATTGGCTAACCGTGCCATCGATCGGCGAGCCGATCAGGCTCATGGATACTGTCGAGTTGGCGGCATCCAGGCTCGCCTGCGCTTTTCGAATACCTTCCTCGTTACCATCTGATTTGATCTCATCATAGGCACGTTGCGCGTCTGCCAGGCGACCTTTGGCAATATTCAATTCCGCCAAGGCTTTGTCTGCCAGGTCTGGGTCGGTTTTGCCGTTAAACCAGTTGTAACGGGCAATTTGGTCCGACACGTTTTGGCGTGCTTGGGTAATGTTGACGATCATTTGCATTTTGCGGGCATTGTTGTCCGATAGTTTTTCGTAAAACATTTCCCACAAAAACTCCAACTGGTCCAATCGCGCCTGGGCGTCATCGATGTCCTCTTGTAGGTACTCATTAAGGGCGGGTTCAGCACGTTTGCCAACCATTGCGTCATATTGATTCTGCGCGTCTTCTACATCATGTTTGGCCACCACAACATTGTTCCAGGCTGTGGCAACCGCTGTATCAGAGCCGATAAGGTCTTCCAGGGTTTTTTTTGCCTGAATCCGGTTCGATTCGGCCACCAGGATGACGCTGCTCAGGCTATCCATCCGCAAGTTGGCCAGCACCTGCCCCGCAACCACCGGTTCGCCAATCTGGGTGTCAACTTTATCAATAACACCGCCGGTCAGCCATTCCAGCTTCGCGCTTCTTCTGGCGCGCAAAACACCGCTGGCTTGCACATCCGCGGATATGGTGCCACGGGTTACTTTTTGGGTTTGGTAAGTGGTGTTTTGCCTGGTTGTGTAAACCAACAATAACAATGCCGCAAGGCTGAGTGCGACGGCATAGGGTAGCCATTTTTGATTTGAAGTGAGTGGTTTTAACAAATTTTTCATAATATACAATACTTGAACCCTACCATAATAACGGAGGAAGCCACTTCAATTGTGTGGACTTTATTATATGTAGCTCTTATTTTTGTAAACACAGGTAAGGTTATAATTTAAATCACCATGAGATCAGGTTCATCGGGCGTGTTTTCTGCGGCATTGGTATGGAAAGCCTTGGCAACTGCGCTGGGCTTGCTTGTGTTGGCCCTTGCTCTGGTGTTGGCAACTGCTCCAGCCCCACCGGACCCTGCAAATACTGTCGCCTTGGCAACCATTATCCCTAACCCTACATTGGTTTATGTTCCTGTGGTTGTACAAAATGACCCCTATATGCCAACAGCGGTTCCAACCCCCGTCCCCGGCCAAATCGGGATCGGCTCGATGGTTCAAGTAACCGGAACAGAGGGCATCGGCTTGCGCTTCCGATCTTCCGCCGGGTTGGCCGGAAAGGAAGTTTTTATGGGCTTTGACACCGAAGCCTTCAGGGTGGTCGATGGGCCAAGGCAACTGGATGGATATACATGGTATTTTTTAGAGTCGGCCAATGATGACCAGCGCAGTGGTTGGGCGGCTTCCAATTATTTGACACTTTTGCCATAAGATTAGAGGAAAGAATGGACCGAGAAAAAGCGATCAGCATCAAGGCGAATCGGCCGGCTTTACAAATGGCCATCCAATGGGGCGATGGCCACCAGAGCGAATATCCGTTCTCGCTATTGCGGGCAGCCTGCCCTTGTGCCCAGTGCCGGGGTGGCCACGAGAATATGAAGAGTGAGCCTGATAACACTGTTTTCGAATTCGCCTACCGGGATGACCCGGAAACCCGTATTGAGACCGTCAAGGCAACTGGCGCGTATGGGATCACCATCGTTTGGGAAGACGGCCACGATTACGGCATCTATAATTGGCATTTCTTGCGTGCTTTGTGCCCCTGTTTTGAATGCAGGGCAATCGCCAAAGCGGCAAACGCCGAAGGAAAATGACCTGAAAAGAAAAACGCCACTACGAAAGTGGCGTTTTTGATAGTTCCCTCCATTGGTTAGGGTTCTACAGGGTACCCTTGCTTGCTCCACTCGTTCAGCCCGCCCGCCATGCTGGTCACGTTTGTAAATCCGGCAGCCAGCAGAACATCTCGCCCAGCCTGAGAACGGTTGCCAGAGCGGCAAACAACGACGATATTCTTATCCTTGGGAACTTCATTCAGCCTGTCTTGCAATTGTCCCAACGGGATCAAAGTAGTGCTGGGAATGTGTACCATGTCCCACTCTTCCTGTTCACGAACATCCAAAAAGAAAGTTTCTCCTCTGGAGTAAAGAAGATTGGCCTCACTGGTGCTGATCTCGGGGGCATTTGCCGGGCTTTGGGGTACGCACCCGGCAACCAACAGCACTGATACAATTACGAACAGAAATGGTAAAAAGCGCATGGATTTCATTTTTCCTCATATGAATCGAACTTGGATAAACCGTAGCAGGGTTACACGCCTGGCGGTGATTTTGTTATTCATTCTGATGCAACAGGCGCTGTTTGGTTGCACTTCTAACACAACGGGCCAGGCTCAGGACTTGATCAAATATTCAACCAAAACGCCACCGCCAACAGCAACGCAAGTAGCGCTGGCCACCAACACCGCTCAACCTACACCTACCCCCCAAGTATACAACGTTGCCCAAAACGACACCCTCACCGGCATCGCCAATAAATTTGGCATCACCATGGAAGCCCTGGCGCTTGCCAATCCGCAAGTGCTTCCTTCTTCATTATCGGTAGGGCAGCAATTGGTCATCCCTGCGGAAGGCCAGCTTGCCCGGTTGGTGGTGCTCACGCCATCCCCCAACCTTTCGGTTTCAGAGCCAGCCTGCCATGCCCAACCCGATGGTGTTTTGTGTGTTGCTATGATAAAAAACAATTCAACCAGTGCGCAGTCCGATATTCTGGTGAGGTTCGATTTCTTTGGCCCATCAGGCGATCAGGTATCAAGCCACGATGGTGTTTTGGTCCTAAACCACCTGCCGGCAAACACTTCCCTGCCTGCGTATGTTTTTATCCCTGGCCAGCAAAGACCGGCCTCGGTTACCGCAACTGTGGTCTCTGGGTATGCCAAAGGGGAATCCGACGCTTCGAATACCCTTGCGCTAAACGATGTTATAAAAAATATTGGCTGGGATGGAAAATTTGCTACCATACAGGCTGTCTTGGCAAGCGGGAAGTCTGAGATCAGCGGCGGAGTGTGGGTGGCTGCCATCGCCAAAGATGCAAATGGAAAATTGGCTGGTTTCCGTCGATGGGAATGGACTGGCGATGTTTTTCCGGCCGGAGGGCTGCCGGTTGAATTGGCCATCAGCGCATTCGGACCTCCCATCACCGCCATAGAGGTGTATGTTGAAGAACTGGGGACAGGCACACCATAGCCCACATTATCGAATTGTTGTAGAATTAAAGCAGGTAATACCTTGGAGGTGTCCAAATGTCGGCTGAAAACCTGAGAACCTTGCTGCGCACTTTGCATTCTGAATTGGAACACCACCCAACCTTGGGCTCCGAAGAAAAGGCTTTGCTGGAAGACCTCGCAAAAGACATTACAGCTTTGTTGGACGCCGACCAAACAACCAACCCGGCCCTGATAAATCGCCTCGAGTCATCGATCGCGGACTTCGAGGTTTCGCATCCTGAGCTGGTCAATGTCATCTCAAAGATCCTTGAAGGCCTGAGTAACGCCGGGATCTGATTTCCCCGTGTATTCGCAGGTTCTCTTACCGGGAGCCTGCTATTTTTGTGTGTTAGGACCCCCTATCCATGCTTAAAACCATATCCGCATTGTTTTCCTCTCCGCGCGAGTTAAAACTGTTCGCCTTGGCCTCTTTTTCGTTGGGTGTCGGCTTCAGTATTTTCGACTCTATCTTTAATAATTTCCTCAACGACAAATACATGATCACGGGATGGCAGCGATCCTTTTTGGAATTCCCGCGAGAACTGCCAGGCTTCTTGGTGGTATTTGTTTCGGCGGCGTTGTGGTTCTTGTGCAGCAGGCGGATCGGCGCTTTATCCATGTTGTTAAGTTTTTGCGGGGTGATCCTGATCGGCTTTTTCGCGCCGTCCTATTTCATCATGACCCTCTTTTTGTTTGTCTACAGCCTTGGACAGCATATGTTTATGCCGGTTGCCCAAACCATAGGTATGGAACTGGCCACAGCAGGGAATACCGGCAAGCGTCTTGGCCAATTGAATTCGATTCGAAACGCGGCAACCATTCTTGGCAGTTTTCTGGTTTTCTTTTCCTTCAAATACCTCGGGTTTACATTTAGCCATAGTTTTATTTTGGTTGCGCTATTTTTGGGTATCGCCACCTTGTTGCTGTACAAATTAACGCCTGAACCCGTAAAAGAAAAACGTTCTTTTTTGCAGTTGCGCAAAGAATACAACCTGTACTACATCCTAAGTTTGCTGGCAGGTTCTCGCAAGCAACTTTTCATCACCTTTGCGCCGTGGGTCATTGTGACCATCTTTAAGCAACCCACCCAAACCCTGGCCACCTTGCTCACGATTGGCGGGGTCATTGGCGTGGTTTTTCAGCCCATGCTTGGTAAGTTGATCGACCGCAAAGGCGAGCGGTTTGTGTTGGCGACAGAATCCGTCTTGTTGATGCTTGTTTGTTTGGGGTATGGTTTTTCTAAAAGCGTATTGCCAGAGCCGATCGCGTTTTTGGCGATCTGTATCTTTTACCTGGCCGATCAGATGCTGTTTTCTGTTAGCATGGCCCGGTCTATGTACATTAAAAAGATCGCTATCACCGATGCTGATGTGCAACCCACCCTGGCAGCTGGTGTCACCATCGACCACATTTTTTCCATCTTGGTGGCGTTGTTGGGTGGTTGGGTTTGGAACACCTATGGCTTTCAGTATGTGTTCCTGATCGGCGTGGTGATTGCGGCGGTGAACTTTGCTTTTGCTTTGCAAGTAACGGTTCCGCAAAAACCCGCGCCGATCAGGCTCTCTTCCTAAATTAATTCTCGCTGATGGTGACAGACTGGATCGCGTCACCCAAAAAGCTCGGGAACGTATCCGGATCGCGGCGGGTAATGGCATTGACCACATCCATGCCTTCCACCACCTGGCCAAAAATAGTGTACCCACCGTTCAAAAACTCTGCCGGCGCAAAGGTAATAAAGAATTGGCTGCCATTGGTATCGCGGCCGGCATTGGCCATCGCTACAACGCCAGCTTTGTCAAAGGTCAGGTCACTGTCCTCATTGATGAACTGATACCCCGGTCCGCCCATCCCTGTGCCAGTAGGGTCGCCGCCCTGGGCCATAAAACCATCCAGCACACGGTGAAATGTGATCCCATCAAAAAAGCCATCGCGGGCTAAAAACACGAAGCTGTTCACGGTAATGGGGGCTTTTTCTGCATAAAGTTGCACAACAAAAGTGCCGCCATTCGCCATTACGAATGTGGCCAGGTACTGTTTGGCAGGGTCGATCGTTATTGCTGGAACTTCGGCATATTGTTTTATCTCGGCAGCAGGTTGTTGTTCTGGAATGCTTTCTTGTTGGGCAGTGGGTTGGGGAGTGATGAGCTCGCTTTGGGGGGTGGGCAGCTCGTTTTGCGAGGTGCTTTTCCCAAAGAATTGGTACGCTCCGAACGCGAATATAAGGACGGCAATGATACCGAATGCGATGGTACCTTGGTTGGAACTGGATACTGGTTTGGGTTTATGGTTTTGCTTGCTCATTCGTTAACTCCATGGTCTAAGGTGATTTTGTCTTGGTGCTGGTTGGTAAGGTCCAACCGAACGGGGTTCTGCTTGGTGGCAATTGGGTCCAGGTAGCCTCGGCGGTGGGCTGGACGCTAGGTGTGAATGTTGGTGCGCGGGTGTTCGTGATGCTTGGGGTAACACTTGGCGCAATGGTTGCCGTAGCGCTGGGGGTGGCGGTGAACGTGGCAGTAAAGGTGGGCGCCTTGGTGTTTTCCGGTGTGGCGGAACCTAACGCGGTTGTGGTGGTAAGCGCAGGTTCAGGGGTAGAAGTTGGCATGGCAACAGTTGGGCTGGCCGTTGGGGTAGAGGTGAACGCCATTGTGGCGGTACCGCTGGGAGTTGGCGTTTGCACGTTGAACAATGCCAATGGTTGCACACCTGGTGTTTGGGTGGCCCACAAGGCGGCGCTGCTAAGGCCAAGCAAAAATGCCAGCCCAAGCCATTTCCAGCCGTCCAGCAATATCTTTTGTTTTAGCCTAAAGTATGGGCTTTTGGCCCCTTTGGACAAGCGGGCAATACCGGCCACCGCCAATGCGGTGGCCAAAATTGCCAACCCGATCTCTATTGCATACCAGAACATCATTCTCCTTTATCACGCTACGTGTACAACCCCATCATTATAATGGAGCGCATCCGCTAATTTTTATAAAATAACACCTTCATGCGGGGTTAAATCCAAAAGGTTGACAATCCAACGTTCTTGGATACAATTCTATTGCTCAGGCCGAAGTGGCGGAATTGGCAGACGCGCTAGGTTCAGGACTTAGTTCCTGCAAGGGAGTGAGGGTTCAAGTCCCTCCTTCGGCACCAAAAAAGACCCGGTAACACGGGTCTTTCTTTTTAACCAATTCAGAATGGTAAAATGAAAGTATGCAAATCGGACCATTCAATATCGAACGAGGGCGTTTGTTGTTATTGATCCTGCTGGTAGGTTTTATTTTGTTCATCTTGCAAATCAACAACCTGCAGAATAAACTCACTCCTTTGCAAGAACAGGTAGCCACTGCCCGGGTAGAGTCTACCCAGCTGATCGCCACGCAATACGCGTTACAAACAGAGATTGCCCACGCCACCTCGCCTGCAGCGGTAGAGGAGTATGCCCGCGGAGAAGCCCATATGGTCAAGCCTGGCGACAAATTGGTTGTAGTGATCCCAGTGCCGGGCACCGAACCAACCCCAACCCCTCAGGTCGTGCCTTCAGATATTGTGCGGACCCCCTTGGAAACCTGGCTGCTGCTTTTATTTGGTAATTGACCCAATGTTTGAAAACAGACTTGAACTATTCCCCGCTTCGACAACGGTCGAGAATGGCATTTTGCATGTTGGCCAAGCCAACCTTTCCGAACTTGCCCAAGTGTATGGCACTCCCCTTTATGTATATGATGCCGGCGAAATGGATCTGGCTTTACACCAGTACGTTTCTGCCCTGCAAAAATATTGGCCGTCCGGCAAATGGGGCATCACCTATGCCGGCAAGGCATACCTAAGTTCTGCCATCTGCCAATGGGTAGCCCAAAACTCGATCGACCTGGATTGCACCGGCGCAGGCGAGATCGGTATTGCCTCCAGGAACGGCTTGCCCGCCAAAAACATCAAGGTCCACGGAGTGAACAAGAACCGTGAAGACCTAAAGGCAGCATTTGACCATGCCGGAACGATCATCGTCGATAATCTGGCAGAGCTTGAAAACATCGCCCGCTTGGCAGGTGGAAAACAGATCCCCCAACTTTGGCTCCGTTTTCAACCTGGCTCCTCGGTAGATACGCATAGCTACACTCAAACAGGCCATGCCGGCAGTAAATTCGGTATGGATGCCGACCAGACCCGGCGGGCCATCACCTATTGCAAGCAATATGGTTTGCCGCTTGCCGGCATCCACTTCCATCAGGGTTCGCAGTTCCGCGACCCTGAACCACTGGGAGACGCGCTGTGTAAAACCCTGGACTTGGTTTCTGAAGCCGGATTCGGCACCGACTGGCATTTGTCGCCAGGGGGTGGGTGGGGGGTCAGCTATAACGAAAAAGAGCTGCCCAACCCAAGCATAGAGCATTATGTTCGGTTCATTTGTGAACTGGCTGCGCAGGAGTGCAAGAAGCGCGGAATTGCTTTGCCGACCCTGCATTTGGAACCTGGCCGGAGTTTGGTTGCCCGGGCCGGAGTAGCCCTATACCAAGTGAATGCTGTCAAAACCGTCGCGGGAAAAAACTGGGCTCTTATCGATGGAGGTTTGGCGGATAACCCTCGCCATGCCTTGTATAACGCCCAATACAGCTGCCTGCGAGTAAACCGACCCTTCGATGGTGTTGGAGCCAATACTTCGCTGGCTGGCCCCTTTTGTGAAAGCGGCGATGTGTTGATCGAAGCGATCGATATGCCACTGCTCGCCCAAGGCGACTTGGTCGCCATCCCGGTGAGTGGCGCGTACCAGCTAAGTATGGCCAGTAATTACAACGGTGCCCGTAAACCCGCGGTACTCTCGGTAAAAGATGGCACGGTGCGCTTGGTCCAGCGGCGCGAAACCGTAGAAGATCTGATCGACCGCGACCTGTGACCTTGCCACCCGTATGCCATCGGCTGATTTGCCACCCTTGCCAAACAAATCTCCCAATGGCTGAACCAAACCCCAACCCACCAGCAGGATGACCCAATGAATACACTAAAACAATTTCGATTTGACAAAGACATCTCTTTCCGAGAAGGACCGCAATCTCCGTTGGATGAAGTGCAAAAGCGCAGCTTTACCGGTTTGGAGTACTTCCCGGAAAACCCGGCATTGCGTTTCGAGTTGTTTTTGGAGAGGTATGCCAAACCTGAAACGTTGATCCTTGCCACCTCAACCGGCGATGAACGCGAATACCTGAGGGTTGGCGAGATCCAATTCGATGTGTTGGGTACCATGTGCAGCTTGGATGTGCTTGAAGATGATTATGGCTTTTTCATTCCATTTGTAGATGCCACAGCCCCTGCCGAAACCTATGGTGGCGGGCGATACCTGGAGCCGACAGAGATCCGTTCCGATATCCTGTATGTTGATTTCAACCTGGCATATAACCCCTACTGCGCCTATAACCATAAATGGAGCTGCCCGCTGCCGCCGGCCAGCAACCGGCTCTCGGTGCGCATTGAGGCTGGTGAAAAGAATTTCCCGACTGACTGAGAGATCGGTGTTAAAAAACCAGGACGCAATCTGCCACCAGATCGCCGCTGCTGGCTTTTGCCATTTTTACCAGTGTATAGTCTTGCCCATCCGCTGTGCGTTCTTCATACACACCGATTTCCAATATATCTCCCCAAACAGCAGGGTAGGAGTATTGGAGCTGCAAGTAAGATGGGGTTGGGGCTAAAACGGGCTGGCCAGACCGCATATTTGCCAGCTCTGCCACCGCTTGGCGGGCGTAACCAAGGTATACCGCGTTGTTAACATGATCCTGGGCATCCAGGTCTCCCCAGCGAACCTGTAAATCGGTTACTTTGGCGGGGGGATTGACAGGCGAGAATGAATAAGCCGGCAAATTGATCTGTTTTGGCTCCTCTAATTTGAAGACGCCGATAAAATCTTCCCCCAATGTGGTTGGGCGGTTGCTTTTTTGGTCCATCACCACGATCTTTTGGCAACCTTGCGCCAACAATTGGCCAGTAGCGGGGTTGCGTACCTCAAAACATCGGCTGCCACGCACTTTCTGCCAATTCACCATCCATATGGTCAGGTCAACCACATCGTTATGTTGGGGGGTATCCAGGATCTGCAGGTTGATCTCCCGGATCAGCCAATAAATCCCCAGATCCTGATAGGCATCCTTGCCCAGCCCCAGGGAATCTCCCCAGTCGTAGGCGGTCTCGATCAGGTAACGCAAATAATTCTCTGGGGCAAAACGCCCGTTGGCATCCAGCTCGCTCCACCTTACCCGAAAAGTGCGTGTGTGGATCTTGGCCATCGTTATTTCCCTTTCAATTGCCTTATCTTGCGTGCGAGATATGGTGAAAAAAAGCCGTCATAGCGGTGCCACAGATCTGGCAGCTGCCAGTCGTATTGGGTTACCTTGCCTCGGCACAAAGGTGTGCCGCACTGGCAATCAAATTCATCGAAGGGGCTGCTATCAGACATGGCGTAATCGAACGTGATCTCTTCACCAATGGCGATCGGCTGCATGGCAACCAGCAAGATCTGCCCTTGCAGGCCGCAGTTTGGCTGGCAGCTGTGATTGATGTTATCGGCGGGTTCATCCATGTTGAGGGGGGCCAGCCAGTGCGCGTCCGCTACCTGAACGGTATGTCCTTGCTCCCCTTCACTCAGTTGGGACAACCTGGCAGCGTCCACAATGTAACCGCCCCAAATCGCCACCACTTCGCCAGCGCCGATCGGTTTCTCTGCGTACACCGCTTTGCCGCCTTTTTCAGGGCTAACAACCACCACACATTTTTCCGATAAATAACCACTTCTCATCAAAGGGTACTCCTATTTCAAGGTGAGCTGCTGGCCATGAACTTTTAGCCAGGTTCGTTTTTCAGCGTAATTCGGCATCATCCGCTTTACTTCGCCCCAAAAATTATTGGAATGGTCATGAAACTTAAGGTGGGCCAATTCGTGCAGGATCACGTAATCGATCACATCCGGCGGGGCCATCACCAAACGCCAGGTCAGGCTGATCGTTCCACGGGTGCTGCAACTTCCCCAGCGAGTGCGGGCGGAGGACAGGCGAAACTGCCCAACGTGATATCCGAACTGGGCCGATAAACTGCCCAGCCTTTCGGTGAAATGGGCGCGGGCGATCTTCTTGTAGATATGCTCGAACAACCGGGTTTCGCTGCCCGGCAAATGCGCGCCCAGTAAAAAATGGCCGTCATCAAACCGCAAGCCTTTCGTAGCTGGCACCAGCAGAAGGGGGACCCGTCGCCCAAGAACCAAAAATTGTTCCCCCTCCACAAACTGGTGGCGCGGTGTTTTGGCGCGCGCTTTTGCGGCACGCTTGCGTTCCTCGATCCACTCTTGCTTGCTTTTAACAAAATCCCAGATCAATTCCATTGGTACGCGGTGTGGCGCCCTTACGATCACTTTGCCTTCCCCATCGACCAATATCGCAATGGTTTTGCGGTTGCTGCGCTGAAGTTGGTTGATCTCGGGGGCCATATCGTAAGAAGTATATCAAAATTGGGGTTTGCCAATTGAAATCGGCTGTGTTTCAGGTAGAATATTTTTATAACATACATCATCGGGGAGCCTGACGGCTGAGAGGAGAACTTGTTTCTCGACCCGCATTACCTGATCCGGATCGTGCCGGCGGAGGGATTGAATTACATCATCCAAAACCTCTTGCCGCGACAAGAGGTTTTTTATTGTGAAAGTATTGATCGTAGCCAACGGGGATGCCCCCCGGCCAGAGTCCTTGATTGCCTTTTGCCGGGCGGCCGACCTGATCATTGCCGCCGATGGCGGTGTTCGGCATCTGACGGCCATCAACGAATTGCCCGATATCCACATCGGTGATCAGGATTCAGTGAGCCAGGAAGACAAAGAGAAAATGGCCGTGGCGGAAAAGCCGGTTCTGGCTTTTTCGCCCAAAAAGGATGAGACAGATCTGGAGTTATGCCTTGGTCATGCGTTGGACCATTCCCCCTCGCAGATCATCATCACAGGCGGGTACGGCGGCAGGTTGGACCAAGCGCTTGGGGTTATCTCGCTATTGTTTGACCCCCGCCTCGCAGGCATAGATGCCCGCATTGATGATGGCATTACCGCGGTGGCCCGCATTAATGGCAAACGATCGGTCAATGGCGAGCCCGGCGATCTGTTCAGCTTGATCCCTTGGGGGCAGGATGCAACCGACATTACGACCAGCGGTTTGGAATATCCGCTATTCCATGAAACCTTGGCCGCGCACCGTACCCGGGGTGTCAGCAATGTCTTTTCCGCCGGGCAGGCTACGATCACATTTAGCCATGGTAAATTACTCTGTATCCACATTCGCCAAAAAGCGATTGGACGTTAAAAACGAAAGGAAGAATTAATGAAAAAGATCCTGTTGCTTATTGTGGCCGCCAGCTTAATGCTTTCGGCTTGTGCCCAGGTCATTGAACCGCAAGCTCCGGTTGTACAGAATGAGGCGCCAGCGGAACAAGCCCAGCCTGCCCAGGAGCAAAACGCGCAACCCGCCGAACCAGCCGCCATGCCAGAACCGCCGGCAACACCCACTGGCGAGATCTCTGAGCTGACCGTGATGACCCACGACTCCTTTGCTGTCTCAGAAGGGGTGATCGCCGAATTTGAGACCCGTTACAATGCCAAGGTGTCGTTCCTAAAGGCGGGTGACGCTGGGGCTGTGTTGAACAAGGCCATTTTGTCTAAAGATGCCCCTTTGGCAGACATCCTATACGGGGTGGATAATACATTTCTGTCGCGCGCGCTGGATGCCAATATTTACGAAGCCTATGCCTCGCCTTTATTGCAAAACATCCCCGATGAGTTCCGATTGGACCAGAAGAACCGCGCCCTGCCGGTGGATTACGGTGATGTGTGCATCAATTACTCCAAGTCATTCTTCGCCAAAAATGAACTGCCTGTGCCTGCCAGCCTGGATGACCTGCTAAAACCGGAATATTTCGGTATGTTGGTGGTTGAAAATCCGGCAACATCCTCGCCCGGCCTGGCTTTCTTGTTGGCCACTATACAGCAATATGGAGACCCCGGTTACCTGGATTACTGGGCAAAATTAAAGGAAAATGGTTTGGTAGTTGTGGATGGCTGGGAAACCGCCTACTACACTAATTTCACCGGCTCTTCTGGGTTTGGTCCCCAACCAATGGTTGTTTCGTACTCTACCAGCCCGGCTGCCGAGGTGGTGTTTGCGGCTACCGAGTTGAGTGATTCGCCAACCGCCTCCATATCCGCTCCCGGCACGTGCTTTAGGCAGATAGAGTTCGCGGGCATTTTGGCAGGTACAAAGAACCGGGCTATCGCTGAGGCATTCATTGACTTCATGCTCGATATCCAATTCCAGGAATCAATGCCGTTGAATATGTTTGTTTATCCCGTCAACCCCAAGGCAACCATCCCTGATGTGTTTGGTTACTACGGCCAGCCTGCCGCTGAGCCAGCTTTCGCGCCCGATGGGTTGGAAGCAAATCGCGACCGTTGGATCCAGGATTGGACAGCGACAGTGATGCAATAGCCTTGCGCTCGATACCCCCGTCCGGCTAACGTTGGGCGGGGGCTTTTTTGCCATGAAAAAACTCACCTACTTTTTCCTGTTCATCCCTGTTCTTTTTCTGGCATTCTTTTATTTGTTGCCGCTCCTCAAAATTCTGGGAGTTGGTTTGGTGGGAGGCTGGCAGGCATTTGAGGGGATTGACTTAAATCGGGTGTTGGGGGTTGTCCAATTTACCATCGTCCAGGCGGCAGTTTCTTCAGCATTGACCTTACTGTTGGGTATCCCTGCGGCATATTTGTTTTACCGGTACCAATTTCCGCACAAAGACCTTTTATATATGCTCACGGCGGTGCCATTTATGCTGCCTACAGTGGTGGTAGCCAGTGGCTTTAACGGTTTGGCCGGCCCAAGTGGCTTGGTCAATACGATCTTTAAGATCCTTAGCGGAGAACCCAGGCCGATCTTGGAATTTACCGGCACACTGGCAGCCATTCTGGTCGCGCATGTATTTTATAACGCAACGGTGGTCATCAGGATGGTGCGGGGCAGTTTGGAACGGCAAGATCCCTCCCTGGTAGCCGCTGCCCGAACCTTGGGAGCCACCCAATGGCAGGCTTTCCGTTGGGTTACGTTACCATCGTTATTGCCGGCGGCGGCTGCTTCCGCCTTTATGGTCTTTTTCTTCGATTTCACCAGTTTTGGGGTGGTGCTGATGTTGGGCGGGGCTAAATTTTCCACCCTGGAGGTAGAGATCTACAACCAAACCATGCGCTTCCTCAATTTGCCTTACGCGTCGTTGTTGTCGTCGATCCAGGTTGGGTTCACTGCCATTTTTGCCGTTTTCTACAGTCGCCTGTCTTCCAGCCGGTCAGGCGCTTCTGCCAGGCTAAAGTGGAATATTGCCCATTTACCCAAAACTGGCGCCGAGAAACTTGCGGCTGGTGTGGGCGTATCAACCTTGTGGTTGTTCTTCACATTACCGGTGCTGGCTCTGCCTGTAAGGTCCATCACCAACCTCGAGGCGATCGTGCGCGATGGTTTTGATTGGCAACGACTTATTACTGTACAGCACTATGTTGGTTTGTTTTTCAACCCAAGGGATTCTTACTTTTATGTGCCACCGTTTCAGGCGCTATTTAATTCCTTGATGTTTGGCGGCGGGACCATTGCGCTCTCGTTGTTGATCGGCTTGCCGACCGCGTTGATCATTTCCCGCCGGGCAAGTTTGCAAAGCTGGATCGAACCCCTGTTCATCTTGCCATTGGGAACATCCTCCGTTACATTGGGTTTGGGTTACTTATTATTTTTTAACCGTCCATTATGGGGTGCGGATAGTTTGATCGCTTCTCCGTGGTTGTTGCCTTTTGCCCATACGGCCATTGCCTTGCCGTTTGTATTGCGAAATTTGTTAGCGGGCATTCAGGCGATCCCGCCTTCGTATCATCAAGCAGCCCGGGTATTGGGTGCATCGCCGCGCCAAATACTTGCCTCTATAGACTTGCCTATCCTGCGCGGTGCTATTGTCCGCTCGGCGGCTTTTGCCTTTACCATCTCTCTGGGAGAATTCGGCGCCACCTCGCTGATCGGCCGGCCGGAATACCCCACCCTGCCCACCGCTATTTACAGGCTTATTTCTCAGCCCGGGGCGGCCAATTTTGGCCAGGCAATGGCCTTGTCTACCATCTTGTTTGTTTTGTGTGCTGCAGGGATCTACCTGATCGAACGGGAAGGCGCTAACCAGCCAGTTGCATCCAACCGTGAGGATAATGGTTTTTGATCTGTCCGTGTACCGCTTTGCCCCAGCCGATCGGCACCCCATCCGCGCTGATGATCGTCCAGCCACTTCCTTCGCCTTCCAATACCATCCCCTTTAAGTAAGCAGCGATCCATTCCCCATCAATTGGCAGGTCGAACCTTTTTTTGAATGCTGTACCTGGCAACATAAGAGCCATTGGGTGAGCCGGTTCAATCCGGTCCTTTTTTACCGTCCCAAGCCAAACCCCTGCCACACCAATGCGCAGGTTGCCAAGAGGTGGCAACTGTTCTGGCAGGTAATACAAACGGTCGCCCAAGATGGTGATGCGCTCTGGGTTCAATGGTGTTGCCAGCGTCTCCTCGCTAAAAGACTGCCAAAGCGAATTTTGCTGCCGCCCCAGTTTGGGAAATGGGTTGGCGTTTGTGTGCTCGGTTTTTGTGCTGCCTTGCCTGTGCAACAAGCAGGCAAAATGACCTTCGCCTTGTACCTTGTGTGGGAACAGTCGAACGGCGTGGCGCAGGCTGGGGTGGGCGCCGATCCATTGCGGCTGGCCTTGGTCAAAGCCCTCTTGCGGTTGGGTCTCTGCCACCGAAAAATCGGGATTGGCGCGCAATAATTCATCGATCACCCCTTCATCCTCTTCCGGAGAAAAGGTGCAGGTGGAGTAAAGCAGACGACCGCCTGGCCGAACCAATTTGGCGGCGATCGCCAAAATATTTCGTTGCCGTACCGCGCAACCCTCCACCATCTGTTGGGTCCAACCTGCTCTGGCACCCTGGTCCTTTCGGAACATCCCCTCACCGGAACAGGGGGCATCCACCAGCACCGCGTCGAATACCGCGCCAAAGGTATCGGCCAACCTCTCGGGGGTCTCGTTGGTGACCAACACATTGCCGGCTCCCCATCGTTCCACATTTTGGATCAAATGGCCAATGCGTTTGTTCTTGATCTCGTTGGCTACCAATAACCCTTTGCCTTGCATAAGGGCGGCCAATTGGGTGGTCTTGCCACCCGGCGCTGCGCTCAGGTCCAAAACCCATTCTCCGGGCTTGGGTGCCAACAATTGGGCTGGCAACATGGCAGATGGGTCTTGCAAGTAATACAAGCCGGCAGCATGGAAGGGGTGTTGCCCAAGCCTTTGGGTGCCCGGCAGGAAGAAAGACTGGGGACACCACGGGACATTTTCCCCCAGATCAAATATGTTCAGTTTTCTAAACTCTTCCACACTAATTTTTAGTGTGTTCACCCTAAGGCCACTAACGGGGTTGCCATCCAGCGCGTCCGAAAAAGCATCGAATTCGTTGGCGGGTATCAGGTTTTGGAATTTTTGCAAAAAAAGCGGCGGCAAGGGTACGTTACGGGTAGAATTCATACCGTAATTATAATTTGCTTGTAAACCAACCCCTGGCGGGAGGCAGCCATGCGTTTTGAAGAACTAAATTGGATGGACATAGAGAACTACCTGCAACAGGATGACCGTGTCATGTTGATTTTGGGCGCCACCGAGCAGCATGGCTACCTTAGCTTGCTCACCGATATCCGCATCCCGCAATCTCTGGCCGATGCCGCTTCGGCGGAGAGTGGAGTATTGGTAGCCCCACCGTTGAACTTTGGCTGCTCACCCTACTTCCTGGCCTATCCGGGCACGATCAGCTTCCGCGCCAGCACATTGGTTGCAGCCTTGCAAGACATGCTCGATTCGTTATATGGTGTGGGTTTCCGCAAGTTTTTGGTGCTCAATGGCCACGGTGGCAACACCGCAGCCAAAGCATTTTTGTCTGAATATTTGAATACAAAGCCAGATGCTCGGGTAAATTGGTACGAGTGGTGGGAATCGCATTCAGTTGAAGAGATCTGTGTAAAATACCAACTCAAGCCCGCCCATGCCAACTGGCTGGAGGCGTTCCCGTTCACCCAGGTGGCTGAGTTGCCCGCGGATTTTAAGACCCCGCCCGTTGTACCCGGCCTGATGGATGCCAAAATGGCCCGCGATGTATATGGCGATGGCAGTTTTGGCGGCAAATACCAGGCAGACCCTGTAATAATGCAAGAGATCTTTGAAGCGACCCTTAAGGATATTTTGCTGTTACTGCAATTCTCTGCTCCATCTGGCCACTGAGCCGACATCTGCAGCCTATGCACCTTGATTAATTGGGACAAAGTGCGTATAATTCCTCACTTGGTATTAAATCGTTAAAACTTATTCCATCCGCGAGCCTCTGAGGAATGTCAGGGCTTGCGTTTCTGTGTCTCTGCGCCCAAATTGCGGCGCCGAAATAATTTATCGAGGAGAGTATATGGAAACTAAAGGACTCACAGCGTTACGCATCAGTCTGGCTTCCCCTGAGACGATCAAGTCTTGGTCTTATGGCGAGGTATTAAAGCCAGAAACGATCAACTATCGCCGTCTTCGCCCTGAAAAAGACGGTTTGTTCTGTGAAGCGATCTTTGGCCCTACCCGCGATTGGCAATGTTATTGCGGAAAGTATAAGAACCCACGTTACAAGGGTATCGTTTGCGATAAATGTGGCGTTGAGGTCACCCGTTCCATGGTTCGCCGCGAACGCATGGGCCATATCTCCCTTGCCACCCCGGTTGCCCACATTTGGTATACCCGCCGTATCCCCTCCTACCTTGGCCTGCTGCTCGATATCACCCGCCGCAGCCTCGACCGCGTACTTTATTTTGCCCAATACATCGTCACATACGTCGATGTGGATGCCCGTACCAAAGCCCTCAAGAAAATGGAAGACGAGGTTTCTGATTCTGAACGCGAAAAGGGTGAAAGCCAAAACCAAAAAACCCTTGAGATCCGAAAAACGCGTGATACCAAGATCGCGGAATTCCGCAAGCGCCAAGAGGAACTCGAAGCTTCGTATGCCGAGCAGGTTGCCGCCAAATTGGAACCTGCCACCCAGGAAGGCCAGCGCCTAGAGGAACAACTGCACAGTATGTTGGGAACTGCTGGCGCCATGTCGGTCATCTTTAATGCCACTGGCGAAGAGATCGTTGCCAAGGGCGTGGTGGTCACGAACCAGCACATCTCTCAGGTGCAAAAGATCGTTACCGAGTTATTGAACAAGCTGGAATCGGAACTTAAAGACCAAAAGAACCGCGAGATCGAGTTCCTGAATATGGAGATCGAGAAAGCCCGTGCCGAAGCCCAATTGGCTTTGGAATCTCTGGAATCCCAGTTCAACGAGCAATCTGAGACTGCCCACTCCAGCACCGCCCACCTGCGTGATGAATTGATGGAACTGCGTCCCTTTACCTTCCTTAGCGAGACCCGTTACCGCGAGCTCAAGAGCCGCTGGGGCCAGGTATTCAAGGCGGATATGGGTGCAGAGGCTTTCTACGACATCCTCAGCCGTTTGGACCTCGACAAACTCTCCACTGAGCTGTGGGATGAGGTCCGCAAGACCAAATCCAAGCAGAAGCGCAAAAAAGCAACCTCCCGCCTCAAAGTTGTAGAGGCTTTCCGACGCAGTGGCAACCGCCCCGAGTGGATGATCATGACCGTTCTGCCGGTCATCCCCCCTGATCTGCGCCCAATGGTACAGCTGGATGGTGGCCGTTTTGCTACTTCCGACCTGAATGACCTTTACCGCCGTGTGATTATCCGTAACAACCGCTTAAAGAGATTGATCGAGATCAAGGCCC
>SXGU01112416.1_pt1 | contig 20247 bp, 19 predicted proteins | sample 3174531 | NCBI WGS metagenome assembly SXGU01 (sample SAMN11356863, study PRJNA531348) | freshwater metagenome | isolation source: freshwater sample F1-140 | place: China: Fuxian Lake, Yuxi | collected 2017-12-25 | reverse complement strand
ATGTTAAGCTCTACAATACGCAATTACCACAATCGGCCCTTCAAAGTAGAACGCCAATGCAGGCTATGAAAGACTATTACAAATCAAACCCAGAATTGTTCGTTAAAAAACCGAGTATTCGTACGGGATGCGACACCTAATCAATCTAGAGCAGGGGAGATTAACCAGAGTTCAAATAATGGATAATTTATTTCTAAGAACTGAGCTTACTATTCTCTATACGCCAAAATTAGCAAGCAATCTTTGTAAGCGGTCATGTATCTATAATGTTGTGTCGGTCAATCTTAGTAAATCACGAGTAAATTCATGCTTATGGATCTACACCGTATTTTAGTGAAAAGAAGTTAGCCAAAAGCCCCAGATTACAGTAAGCCAAGCAAATATCAGCGGAAACCGCCTAAAGCCATTGTCCGCGGCTATGAAAGAATTGATCGGATGCATGGCATCAACAGAAGCGGGGATTCCTGCTCTATCCATAGCTATAATATGGTTTAAATCATTAAAGATTGGCATTCTATCGTTTGGTTATGTCTATAAGATTTAAACTAGTATGAGCGCTGGCGCATTCAAGCAGATAAGAAGACTATCCCTTACAGATAGCTTGGCTTTGCAAACGATAAATTACTTTCCCGTGGTCGGTGCCGTTAACAATTAACCAAGCCTTAAAGTTAGCCTGTTATATAAATGCTATGGCTGAGATCACAAAATCATCTGGAACTAAGAATGCCAAATCAGGCGCATCGCTCCCGGGCGTCGATTTTGACAATCTACGCGTAGGAATGTGTAAATTTCCTCTGGGTGGCATTGATGACTCACCGGACAGATTCTGTGGCGAACCTGCTGTAGAAGGTAGTCCTTATTGTGCTGAGTGCGCAAAAAAAGCTTACAGTCGTCCTGAACGGCGTAGATAGATTTGACCAGATTCAATAAACCAATCTGATGTAATTCGCTGTTCTCCAATACCCCTTCGATAGTATCGGGCTTTTACTGGCGTGTTTATTGCGCCATCCTCCGTTAAATAAGTAGAAAAAGCTTTTTTTTATTGAGAGAGCTGACGAACTCCTTGTATAACCAAAGCCGACACCACTCTCACTGGCGGCTTTTGCTTTTATGCCGTGACCAATAATTCACATTCAGCTAAAGGCTACTATTAAGAAATTTTATGCATTGATGAAGAGCAATCTTGCTCAGTAAGCTCTTTCTTTATTTATTTATTTATTTAAAGCTCAAAGAGCTTTGCTATAAAGCCACTTAAAGTTGCCATATCTCTTCTGTTGTTTAGCAATATGTCAAAAATCGCAGCTAACCTTCCGTCATTCAAGTCAGCACCTATTGCTAGGCCTGCGCCTCTTTGGACAGGTTTTATGTAGGGTTAAATCTGGAGGGCGGATTTGGGACGTCTCCCAGTACCAGCGCGACTAACTGGGCAACTTATGATTGGGCTTCTACACGTTCTCAGCACTATTCTGGGGAGGACATTAGCTGAATAGAAATAGCAATAAGACCAGTGAGAGATTGCTGAGTTTTTCCTTTTTTTACTCTTAGCATCGCAAGCGACTTACTCTCAATTGTCAGATAAACAACATTCCTATTGCTGCATCATCTGCATCTGCTGATATTCAGTTAATAACCTCTCGCAAGTTTGCCGCGCTTCTGTTCCGGTACGAGCGCTGCCTTCCTGCATTTTGTGCTCAATCCACACACGCCATCGCCAGGCACCTATGAGATCATCTTTGCCAGTATTGAACAGCTGCGCGATACGATCGCCTGTAGAGTTTAACAAAGTCCAGTCATCGTCCCGGATTATTGTATCCGGATAGATCTGTTCAGTTCTACGCCACTTAAAGGGGGGTGTATTAGTCATGCCACAACTCAAACAAGATGCGGGTGTATCCGGTCAGTTACTTTGGCGTAGTATAGTCATCGGTGCTGCATTCAGGCTATAAGCGCTTTGAGGCGGCCAGCACCACGCCAAATAATACCGCGGGTGTTACCGTAGAAATAACGGCGGTCTCGAGTTAGTGTGTAAGTAACTGATTTTAAATAACGGCTCCGTAGCTCAGCTGGATAGAGCAACTGCCTTCGAAGCAGTGGGTCGGAGGTTCGAATCCTTCCGGGGTCGCCAAATATCTTTCGAAAATCTAGGGACCTAGCCGTGTTGTTCAAACTTCTGCTCACAGCGTCCCTCATCCTGGTTTCATCTAATTCCGTCAAAGCAGAAGATTTGCTCGATTTTTTGTTTGGTTCAGGCGCTCCACAAAAAACTGCGCCGCCTGCAAATCGCCAAATCGAGCGTATGGAAGGAGCAGGGGAAGATACGGAAGGAGCTGCCGAGGCGGGTCCCTCAACGGGCGGATACTGTGTACGAACCTGTGATGGATATTTTTTTCCCCTAATTAAATCATCTCGGGCATCAAAACAGGAATCATGTGAATTCGCCTGCCCATCCTCCCCAGTGGAAATCTATGAAGGCGGTAGCATTCAATACGCCCGAAATCACGCTGGCCAGCGGTATAGCGCACAACCTTTCGCTTTTGCATTTCGCACCAAAACAGTTGCAAATTGTAATTGTAACAATCCCCAATCAGCTCAATCTGACTCAGTAAAACTTTCTCGTAATGACCCAACCTTGGCCTCCGGAGATATTGTTATAGAGGATAGCGGCGCCTTTGTTTATGATGGAGCAGGGTTTGTCCCGCTTGCACGGGCTAAGGGCGTGTCAAACCAAACACGTCAGCGGATTTTATCCATGATTAAAGGTAATGGCGATAAGACGAGCGGGCAGGCAGAAGCCGATGGAGCTCCTCAACAAGCGCCCATGCCCCGGAATTAGTAACGAAGCTTTCAAAGTTTATACAACAGACTTTACTTTCAAGCATGAACAGATTAATTCGCATTTAGTTATTTTATGACATTTTTATGACAAGAGTGTGAAGCGGAGGCGTGCATGTTGTCTTGGTTTCAAGCTCTTATGCCAAAAGAACAACGTTTCTTTGATCTATTTGAGAATCATGCCGAAGCCATTGTCGCAGCGGCGCATGCGCTCAGAAAATTGCTTGATGGTGACGATTCTCTGGCCAACTATGTTCGAGAAATTAAGGTCCAAGAGAACAGAGCAGATGATATAACTGCCGAAACCCTTCTTGCTGTAAGACGCACATTCATAACCCCATTTGATCGTAGCGACATACGTGATCTGATTACGGCTATGGACGATACAATTGATCAAATGCACCAGACAGCCAAGGCGACGGTTTTGTATGAGGTAAAAGAATTTGATCCTTCGATGCAGCGATTGGGCGATATCATCATTCGTGCTGCTGAAATAACACAGTTATCTTTGCCTCTTTTAAGATCTATGGGCGTGAACTCATCAAAACTAAATGATTATTCCCAAGAAATATCCCTTATAGAAAATGAAGCAGATGCAATTCATGACCAGGGATTGAAAGAATTATTTCTTCGATATCGTCATGAAGAACCAATGTCTTTTATTGTTGGCGCTGAAATATACGGTCATTTAGAGAAGATTGTGGATGGATTTGAAGATGTGGCAAATCGTGTGACGGGCATCGTCATAGAGCATGTTTAGGGAAATTAATGATGTCTAAGGCTGACATCTACTTATATACACTGATTGCAATTGCTCTATCATTTGATTTTCTCAATGGCTTGCATGACGCGGCAAACTCGATCGCCACTATCGTATCAACAAGAGTTCTACGGCCACAGTATGCCGTACTCTGGGCGGCTTTTTTTAATTTTATCGCATTCTTGTTTTTTGGTTTGCATGTCGCCCAAACAGTGGGTTCTGGCATCATTTCCCCTGATCTCGTCGACGATAATATTATTTTCGGGGCTTTGATGGGGGCGATTTGTTGGAATTTAATAACTTGGGCGCTTGGTATTCCTTCCTCTAGTTCGCATGCTTTAGTTGGTGGGTTAATTGGAGCGGGCGGAGCTAAGGCTGGATCGAGTGCAATTGTTTGGGGAGGCCTTCTGAAAACAGCCTCAGCCATTGCTCTTTCTCCAGCGCTTGGCTTTATACTTGCTTTAATACTTATCTTAATCGTTTCTTGGATTTGCGTAAGAAAGTCGCCCTTGGCGGTTGATCGATTTTTTAGATCTATGCAATTTGTATCCGCCTCTCTCTATTCGCTTGGTCATGGAGGCAATGACGCACAAAAAACCATGGGTATCATAGCAGTCTTGCTCTTTGCCCATGGCGGGCATGATGGCCAGTTTTATGTTCCTTTTTGGGTTGTTATTAGCTGCCAAACGGCAATGGGTTTAGGAACGCTTTTTGGCGGCTGGCGTATTGTTCATACCATGGGCTCAAAAATTACTCGTTTAACTCCAATGCAAGGATTTTGTGCAGAAACTGGTGGAGCGATCACACTCTTTCTAGCTACCGCATTGGGCGTACCAGTATCCACAACTCATACAATTACTGGCGCAATTATTGGTGTAGGCGCAGCTAAAAGGGTCACTGCTGTAAGGTGGAGCATAGCAAAAGATATTGTCATTGCATGGGTTATAACAATGCCTATGGCGGCTTTTATTTCCGGATTTTTTTATAGTTTACTGAGTTTTTTCAGTGAAAACAATTAAAGAAAAAAAACTATCTGATAAAAAAAACATGCGCATGCAATATGCTGCATTGCCATGGCGCATAAGCAAACACGAGGGAATTGAAATACTTCTAGCGACTTCTCGAGAAACACGGCGATGGGTCATACCTAAAGGTTGGCCAATGAAAGGCCGAAAACCTCACATAACAGCTGCATTAGAGGCAATGCAGGAGGCAGGATTGCATGGAAAAATAGAAAGAAAGAAAATTGGAGAATATACATATAATAAGAGATTAAAAAATGATTTGGTTGTTTTATGCCTAGTTGATGTTTATCCATTACAAGTATTACGACAACGAAACAAATGGCGCGAACAAAATCAACGTATCATCCACTGGTTTCCTTTTAAGATTGCCGCGTCTCAAGTAGATGAAATTGAATTGCGCGACCTAATCCTCGCTTTTGGCGCAACAAAATTACTTAAAGAGACAAGCAATTAAGTCCCTTGCGGAGATCTTGGATCAAGTCATTTACATCTTCTAAGCCAATAGAAAATCTAACCGCTGGCCCAGCATTCTGCCATTGGGTTGCAGTTCGATATGATTGACAATCAAAAGGCAAGACGAGACTTTCGTATCCACCCCATGAAAAACCAATGCCAAAAAGTTGAAGACTATCTATAAAAGCGTCTAAGGATTTTTTCTCAACAGGCTTAAATATAACTGAAAAAACGCCTGAGGATCCTAAATAGTCTCGTTGCCATAAATAATGTCCAGGATGATCTGGAAGAGCAGGGTGTAATACCTGCAAGACTTCATTTTGTTTTTTAAACCATTGCGCTATTTCAAGAGCAGCTTTTTCCTGAGCGCTTAGGCGCAATGCCATTGTGCGCAGACCTCTTAATGCGAGCGAAGCATCATCTGGAGAAGCGCCGATAGCAAAAGAATTGAAAGTAGACCGCAAGCGTTTTGACCATTTCTGATTGGCTGAAATTAAACCAATTAAAATATCTGAGTGACCAGATAAATATTTTGTTCCAGCTTCAATCGCAATATCAGCGCCTCTTTGATGTGGAGGATAAAATAATGGCGTAGCCCAGGTATTATCAAGTATAACACATATATCATGCGCATGAGCGGCATTGGATATTGCAGGAACATCCTGTATTTCCATAGTCTGTGAGCCAGGCGACTCCACGAGGATTGCTGCGGTATCCGCACGAATTAAATCTGAAATATTTTTACCTATGAGGGGATCGTAATATTCAACAACAACGCCAAACTTGTTGAGTATTGTATCGCAGAATGAGCGTGTTGGTTGATAGACGGAGTCCGTGACAAGAATATGAGCGCCAGCTCTCGTTGCGGTCAACAAAGCTAAATCGATAGCAGCAAGCCCTGAGGGTACTAGAACTGTATCATGGGCTCCAGATAGGTCGGACCAAGCCTCTTCTAACGCCCGCGTCGTTGGTGTGCCTTTTGTGCCATAGGTGTATGCTTGGCCTAACGTCTCAAGTTTCTCAACAGTAGGAAATAAGACGGTTGATCCTCGATAGGTAGGCGTATTAATAAATCCATAGTGGTCAAATGGATTACGGCCTAACTGGGTAATCCGAGTGGAAATTTGCCATTCTTTATTGTTGTTCTTCTGGTCTTTAGACATAAATTTTTCTCATTATTGTCAATAGTAGATCAAAGTTAAGAAATTTTCTTTTACCCGAAAAAACATTTTATTAGCTTAATCCGCATGAAGAATAAGGTCTATGATTAAGGGTGATTATTCTCTTTCATTTTATGGCAATATTAAATTCTTTTGTGCGCGCAACCACCACTCCGTCAATGCCGAAATATTTGGTGAAATATCCTCAGATAAGGGGCCAGAAAATTGACGCCATTCATTTCTATAGTGAGGTGAAACAGCAGTCACTACAGGTATACGGGCCAACATAGCAGACCTAAAGGCATCACATAATCCATAACCTGAAGCCTCTTGCTTAGAAAATTTACTGATAAATATAAGATCTACGCCAGACTGAGCGGATTTTTCTATGGCCCCGCAGGCCAGCGCAAGCTCTGATGTGTCTAAATTACACGCAACTGACCCTGGACCTAAATCCTGCGAAAGAGCGTAGGCATGAGAAGAATTAATATCGCGGAGAATAATTTTAGGTTTCAGTGCGCCCTTATATTCTCGATCCTGCGTAACGCCAGAAACCGGAACTCCGTCTCGAGAGAGAAGCCGCGCGAATTGACGCATTAGATCCTGTACATCAATTTCATGCTCGCTCGGGAGAGCGGCAATCGGAACAGGATATTGCAAAGGAAACATCCCAAAAGCCATATATTTTCATTCATATAAAGACGTTCGCGCATATAGAATAGCATAGCTTGAAGCTATGATAAACACGAACAAGCTCCAAAAGAGAGCATTATGTAACTTAGTAAGCGAATCTAGTTTAAGATACTCTGTTGCAGCAAAAATTAGCTTTTATTTTTAATAAACAATACGGGCTTTGCTTAAAGAATGAATAACAAGAATTATTTGAGAGCCCTTTTATAGGGACTATTATTATTTCTTGCCTCTATGGAAGATCCAGATTTTGATTTCATTAAAATAGATACTTTACTTGAGGGTTTACTACAAAATATTTCCACCTGAACTTTTGGAATATTCCGCAGAGCTGTATGCCTTGCATTTAACTGCGCCGATTTATCGCGACCAACCCTCAGGTATCTTTTAGGATTTTTATGAAAAAAAATGAATTGTTTTGTTTCAGTTATAATTGATGCGATAAATTTCGAGGGCCATTTTATAAGTAAAATTAGCCCTGATGATTTTTTCATTAATGTATTAGATATTGGCGGATAGGAGACTGCACGTAATTCAAATTTTGAGCGTCTCCCAGCAACGTTAGAAGCAAATATCATTTAACAACCGTCCTAATTTTTGGTCACAAAGCAGCCAAGACCAGAACGTTTCAAAATCTTGCAGGCAGCCTCAGCGCTCTGTTGCTCTAAACCTGCAAAGCGGGCGCGATAGAGGGTTTCATTGCCTTTTTGTACTTTCTCCGTAAAAGCCTTAACCTGAGGCGAGAGACCTTGAAGTTCTGACTTTGCTTTATTTAAAAGCACATTAGCTTTTTCATTGCTTTCTGCCGCTGCGATCTGAATCATCCAGCCAGAACGCAAAGGACGACTTGTTTCAACTTCGCCATGTGACTGATTGCCTGCAGGACGCAAGGTGGACGGAGTTGTCGAGTTTCCGCTTATAGAAACTGATTTTGCAACTCTGGTTGTCGTTGAGCCATCTTGCACAAGCGCAGAGCTTGGATTGAGAGAAGCAATACGCCTTTTTTTGTCAAGATCGGGCATAACCATCTTTGTTTTCTGGACGCCAGATACAAAAGCCGGTTGAATAATTTGAGCGTGAGTCAAAACTTTATCTTGTAAAGGAGATGCTATCGGCTCAGCTTGAGCATGTGCAGTGCCAACAGGCTCAGCATCTATGTCGCTTGTCGAAACAAGTCGACCACCAACCCTTTGCTGTGTCTCTTTTCCCAAACTATTTTCAACGAGCGCCTGAGAGACCCGAGTAGGTTTAGCAGGGAAACCCGCTTGATCGCCGTTCTCTCCATACGCCTGAGTTGTATTATTGTCCTCTGTAATTGCTGCTGCGCTTCTTACGGAGGATCCTTCGCCAATATGTTTCTCAATCAAATCGGCCATAATATTATCGCGAGAACCGGCTGAAACTCCGCCCATAACAACTGCAACTATATGATGGTGTCCACGGCGCACTGATGTAAGCAAATTAAAGCCTGAAGCGCGGGTATAGCCAGTTTTAATTCCGTCCATACCCTCTACGCGACCAAGTAAATGATTATGGTTGCGATGCAAAGCGCCATTATAGGCAAAAACATGAGTTGAAAAATACTTATAATATTTTGGGAACCGCTCTTGGATCGCACGTCCAAGTATTGAAAGGTCCTTTGCAGTTGTTACCTGATCAGGATCGGGTAAGCCTGAAGCGTTTTCATAATGAGTTTGCGCCATGCCAAGGGAATGCGCCTTGTTGGTCATGATCTGCGCAAAAGCATGTTCGCTTCCGCCAATATTTTCTGCTACCGCGCAAGCGATATCATTTGCTGATTTAGTGACTAATGCTTTTATGGCATTTTCAACTGTAATTGTTTGACCAGGAGCAAGGCCTAGTTTGGATGGAGCCTGCGCTGCAGCATGAGAAGAAATCATCAAAGGTGTATCTAAGCGTAAACGACCTTTCTCTAACTGCTCAAACAGCAAATATAAGGTCATTACTTTTGTTACGGATGCCGGATGGCGTAACTCATCTTCATTTCGCGCATAGAGCGTGTGACCATTATTTCCATCAATCACGATTGCAGCAAAACCATGATACCGTCCCACAGTATCATTATTTGCGTTACTATGGCCTAATCGAGCGTGTGCATGGCTAAATTGCGTTGAGGAATGGTGGCGTCGGGCATGCGCAGGAAGAGTAGAGGAAAGGCATGCAGCGCTTAGTGACACAACAAACAAAGCGCGACGCAGTCTTGGGTGCGCGGTTTTTGTTTTTCCACCTGATATCTGCATTCTGTTCGCCTCAGTCCAACTGCAACCCTTCAGGCGGCGTTGATTATCAACATTGCCCTGTAAAGGTCAGATTTACCTCAGCCGAGTTACTTACGCGTTAAATCTGTTTTTTTTAATATATTGCGCTGCAACATAAAACTTGACAAAATTTGTGCAGCGCATATAATTGCCTTCTAATGCAACCGGATCTGCAAGGCTTCTCCCTTCCTTGCAGCCCCATTTGAAACAGGATTAGCGCCATGGTCGCCAACTTCGACAGCGTTCAGCAAATCGGCAAAGAGCAATTTGAAGCAGCGTCCGCGTCTGCTGCGGCAGTCACCAAAGGCTGGCAAAGTATCGCCGCTGAAACAACTGATTATTCCAAGAAATCCTATGAAAAGAGCCGAGCGCTTGCTGAAAAGCTCCTTTCCGTCAAAAAAATTGAAGAGGCTCTGCATCTTCAAACTGAATACGCAAAGGGCGCTTATGAAGATTTTGTTGCAGGAGCCAGCAAATTTGGCGAGCTCTACACAGCGATGACGAAAGAAGCACTAAAGCCCTTTGAAAGCGTCTCAAAGCATTTTACCCCAGGTAAATAAGCTTAAGCGCTTCAGATTTACTCAAACCCGGCAGGCTAATCCTGCCGGGTTTTTCATATGACTTTTACCCAGTTTTTTTAATTTCAACTATTAGCGCTTCGCGATAATCTAAGCATCGATTGTCAAGCCGTATCGATGCGAATCAGGGTCGTGTGACCTCCCTCCCAGTCAGGCGCGCTAAACTATGCACTCGAGCCCTCAAGGCTTTGTTCATTTGCACCTTCATACCGCATTTTCATTGCGGGAAGGCGCTTTGACCCTAACAAAGCTGATTGATCTGGCGGTTCATGACCAGCAACCAGCGCTAGCGATTACAGACACCAATAATCTTTTTGCCGCTCTAGAATTTGCCGAAAAAGCTGCAAAATATGGCGTTCAGCCAATCACAGGCATTCAACTTTCTGTTGACTTTGCTGACGGCGATACAAGTTCCGCAATAATGCGGGAGAGATCCTTCGGCAACGTCGTTTTACTGGCGCAGACGCAAGCGGGCTATAAAAACTTGATGCGGGTGGCATCGCGGGCCTATCTGGAACCCGAGCAGGGCGATCTTCCGCATGTTTCCTTAGCAAGCTTAAAGGAGGATGCTGAAGACTTAATCGCATTATCAGGCGGTCCCGCTGGGGGGATCGATCGGGCATTTGCTACCGGCAACGCTGAGCTCGCTCTTCGACGCGCAAAAATTCTTGAAACGATCTTTGCAGATAAATTTTATATCGAATTACAGCGTCATAATCTTCAGCAAGAAAGAGACATTGAACCCTTACTCCTCGATCTTGCCTACCGCCGCGGCTTGCCAATAGTGGCGGCAAACGAGACGTATTTTGCCGCCATTAGCGATTTTGAGGCGCATGACGCACTCTTATGTATTGCGGACGGTACAGTAACTGGCGTGAGCGATCGCCGACGCGTCTCTCAAGAACACCGTTTTAAAACTCAAGCGGAAATGCTGCAGATTTTTGCAGATCTACCAGAGGCCACAGCTAATACAATTGAGATTGCGCGTCGCGTTTCTTTTCGACCGCAAACGCGTAAACCTATTATGCCGCGTTTTATCCAAGAAAATAAACCGGACATCTCACTTGATGAAATTGAAGCTCAGGAATTACGCCGCCAGTCGCACGATGGGCTCACGCAACGCCTTGCACTACACGGACCAGCGCCTGGCCACACAAGTGAGGAATATCTCAATCGGCTAAACTTTGAATTAGACGTTATCGAAAAAATGCGATTTCCAGGTTATTTTCTTATTGTATCTGACTTCATTAAATTTGCTAAGTCACAGAATATTCCCGTTGGTCCCGGTCGCGGTTCCGGCGCGGGCTCTCTTGTTGCTTATGCCTTGACGATCACAGATCTAGACCCAGTTCGTTTTGGTTTGTTTTTCGAAAGATTTCTTAATCCTGAACGAAACTCAATGCCCGATTTTGACATTGATTTTTGTCAGATACGACGCAATGAAGTCATCGATTACGTTCGAGCGCGATACGGGGAAGATCGTGTAGCTCAAATCATTACATTCGGATCATTTCTCGCGCGAGGCGTTTTAAGAAGCGTTGGACGCGTTCTTGAGATGCCCTTAGGGCATGTCGATAAACTCGCCAAACTCGTCCCTCAAAATCCAGCCAAGCCAATTACGCTTGCAGAAGCGCTCGCAACTGAGCAAAAATTACGAGAAGAAGTCGAAAAAGATGAGAAAGTCGCCCGACTCTTTAAAATTTCTGGCGCTTTAGAGGGGCTATACTCAAACGCTTCAACACATGCGGCAGGTATTGTTATTAGCGACAGACCACTGCATGAAGTAACGCCGCTTTATCGCGACCCCAAGTCGGATATGCCTGCGACTCAATTCAACATGAAATGGGTTGAGCCTGCTGGACTGATAAAATTTGATTTTCTTGGACTGAAAACCCTTACCGTTCTTGCGATGGCAAGTAATCTTGTCCGACGCCGCAGTCCAGAGTTTAATTTAGAAAATATCGCCTTAGATGATCCAGAAACATATGCAATGCTTGGTCGAGGCGAAACAATCGGCGTATTCCAACTTGAAAGCGCCGGCATGCGTAAAGCGCTTGTTGAAATGCATGCAGATAGATTTGAAGATATCATTGCTTTAGTCGCTCTCTATCGACCGGGTCCAATGGCGAATATACCAACATATTGCGCTGTGAAACTGGGCGATGAAGAACCTGATTATATCCACCCAGCAATTGAACCAATTTTGAAAGAAACATTTGGCGTTATTATTTATCAAGAACAAGTCATGCAAATTGCTCAGGTTTTATCAGGATACTCTCTTGGAGAGGCAGATAATCTTCGCCGCGCGATGGGTAAAAAAATCAAGTCAGAAATGTCCGCCCAACGCGATCGTTTTGTTTCGGGAGCTGTTGAAAGAGGCTTAACTAAACACAAGGCTAACGAAATTTTTGATCTTCTAGCGAAATTCGCCGACTATGGATTTAATAAAAGTCATGCTGCAGCCTATGCGCTCATAGCTTACCAAACTGCCTGGTTTAAAGCCCATTATCCCGCTGAATTTCTGGCTGCATCCATGACTTTTGATAAAAATCAGACGGATAAGCTCGCTGAGTTTCGTGATGAGGCCTGCAGAATTGGCATTACTGTCGATCCCCCCTCAATCTGTCGTTCCGGCGTCGATTTTGATGTGGCTATTGATGAAGAGGGCAAGCATTCTATCCGCTATGCACTGTCAGCAATCAAAGGCGTTGGCGAAGGACAGGCTGAATCCCTCGTTCGTTCGAGAGGAGCGCATCCTTATAGAAACCTTGCTGATTTTGCTAATCGCATAAACCCGAGAGAAGTTAATAAAAAAGTTTTAGATAATCTTGCCGCATGCGGCGCCTTTGATGAATTATTAGCAGATAGAGCATGTGTTTTTGCGTCAATTGAGACCCTGCTAGCCGCGGCAAATCGGCATACGGATGATCGAAAAGCGGGCCAAAATGCTTTGTTTGGCGAAGATGAAACAGATACTCTAGCGCTGCCAAAGGTTCCTCCTTGGCCAATCGCTGAAATTCTTAGGCGCGAATACGAAGCAGCAGGCTTTTTTCTTTCCGGACACCCGCTAGACGCTTACGAATCTTTGATGTCAAAGCTACGCGTTACGCGATGGAGTAAATTTGTTACAGATGTCAAAAAAGGAGCAACGGCGGGAAGACTAGCGGCAGTCGTATTAGATAGAGCGGAAAGACGCACAAAATCTGGCTCTAAAATGGGTATTGTCCAGCTTTCAGACGTGAGTGGTCAGTATGAGGCGATCCTGTTTCAGGAGGGACTAAATCAATTCAGGGATAAGCTCGAAAAAGGAGCAGCAGTTTTATTAACGCTTTCCGCCTCGATAGATGGCGAAGACGTACGCGCGCGCATTGTCTCAGTTGAGTCGTTAGAAATCGCTGCAGCACGCGCTCAAAAAGGAATCCGGATTGTTTTAAATAATGCCTCTCCAATATTAGATATAAAAAATAAGTTAACTAAAAAAGGCGAGGGAGAGGTATCTATCCTCTTTAAACGCGAAAAAGCCCCAGAAGAAATAGAGATCCGATTACCAGGCGGATATTCAGTCAATCCCGAAACAGCACATGCGCTTCGGGCTGTGCCTGGCGTATTGGAAGTAGAATACCTTTAGGAAAAAGCCAATTAGTTGGCTCGAACTGAGCAAAAAACTGTAAGCGCATAATTTTTATTAGAGTGAGTAAGGTTATCCGTGTGACAAACAACGTAACTTACAAACCAAATTTGTCTCATGAAGACAGACCACGCCATCCTGAGAAAGCTTTTCGTCCAGATCACGATCCCATACCAAAACCAAACTGGCTTCGCGTAAAGGCTCCAGGAAATCAGGGCTGGAATCAAACGCATGATTTGCTTAATGCGTATAAAATTACCACAGTCTGTCAGGAAGCTGCGTGTCCAAATATTGGCGAGTGTTGGCAAAAGAAACACGCAACGTTTCTTATCCTTGGAGACATTTGTACGCGAGCTTGTGCATTTTGTAATGTGGCTACGGGTCGACCGCAAGCTTTAGACAAAGAAGAACCAGACCGTGTTGCAGCAGCAACAAAAGCGCTTGCACTCACTCATGTCGTGATTACGTCTGTTGACCGAGATGATCTTGCTGATGGCGGAGCAGAGCATTTTGCTGCGACCATACAAGCGATTAGATCCCAATGCCCTCAAACTACTATAGAAATTCTTACGCCAGATTTTTTAAAAAAAACTGGGGCCATAGAAAAACTCATTGAGGCAAACCCAGATGTTTTTAATCATAACATAGAAACAGTTCCCTCGCTTTATCCAGTTGTACGACCTGGCGCACGTTACTTTCACTCAATTCGATTGTTGCAACGCGTCAAAGAGCTCGCGCCTACAATGGTCACAAAATCTGGACTCATGCTTGGTCTTGGCGAAAATAGGAATGAAATTTTACAAGTTATGGATGATTTACGATGTGCAAATGTAGATTTCTTAACATTAGGTCAATATCTAGCCCCCAGCCGTAAACACCACCCTGTCTCTCGCTACCTTCCGCCTGAGGAGTTTGTTGCTCTAAAAGAACTGGCCCAAACACGAGGATTCAAACTCGTAGCGGCTTCGCCATTGACGCGTTCGTCCTATCATGCTTCCGAAGATTTTGATAAATTGAAGCATGATAGACAAAATCCCCTGATGTAATAATCAAAAACATCTAAGCTCCTTATCAAAAACGTCACGCTCCATACTCTCACCCCATATTCAAAATATCAAAAATGAAGAGATATCATACAAAAAAAATTGTGTCCCATAGCTCATCCGACATGTTTCAATTGGTGAGCGATGTAGAAAATTATCCGAGTTTTGTTCCTCTATGTGAGAAAATGCGGATAAAGAGTCGGCACGCAACTTCACCTGGAGTGGTTACGATAGTAGCTGAGATGACTGTTGGTTTTAAGGCAGTGTGTGAACGCTACTCAAGTAAAGTCGTCTGTGATGAAAATAATTTTGAAATAAATGTCACGGCGATAGATGGACCATTTCGTCACCTCAAGACATGCTGGCGATTTACAAAAGCAATGGACCAGGACCCTGCCTTAAACCGCTGTCTTGTCGACTTTACTATTGAATATGAGTTTAAAAGCATAACGCTTGGACTTATCATGGGCGCGATGTTTGATAAGGCGGTACATAATTATACAGAAGCCTTTGCTAAACGCGCAGATATAATCTTTAAATCAAAAGCTTAGTTTGCAAGCAATAAGCATAATAAGTCTAACGCTTGTTTTGTCGCTTCAAGGCGGATTATCTCACGAGAGGACGCCTCAAATCTTTTCTCTAAAAATTTAACTGGTTGGCCGCGTTTGATATAACCAAAAAAAACAAGACCAACGGGCTTTTCAATTGTGCCGCCGCCTGGACCGGCAATACCCGTGATCGATACGGCGCAATCAACTTTAGAACTCTGCAGGACGCCTAAGGCCATTTCACATGCGGTTTGCGCACTAACAGCGCCATATTTTGCTAGGGTTTCATCAGCAACCCCCAACATTTGTGACTTCGACTGATTTGAGTAAGTAATAAAGCCTCTGTCAAAGACAGCTGACGCGCCAGGGATCTCTGTCAGGATAGCAGAGACCATCCCCCCCGTGCAGGACTCTGCCGTAGCTAGGGTCACATTAATCTTTTGGGCGCGCGCGATAATTTCCTGCGCTTTGTCGTAGAGTAATGATTTCAATATCTGTCCCTCAAAACCCAAACCCTATTTTAATCCTGCGCAGGGCGTGAACGAAGATTTTTGACGGTGCTTCTTAACTTTTTTCCCTCTAATCGACGCAGTTTCGCGCCATATGTCGGTTTTGTTTTGATCCTGGGCGGGGAGGGGGGTTCTGCAGCTTTGACAATGAGGCTTTTGAGCCGTTCTAGCGCATCCTCTCGATTGCGTTGTTGAGTGCGATAGCGCTGCGCCTCGATTAGGATTATCCCTTCTTTCGTAGCTTTACGACCCGCAATTCTTATTAATTTTTGGCTTATTTCGAATGACAAATTTTGACAATCTTTAGCATTAAATCTCAAACGCACACATGTTTCTACCTTTTGCACATTTTGTCCGCCTGGACCCGAAGATCTCAGAAATTCATATGAAATATCAGCTTCATCAATAAAAATATTTCTAATAATATGGATCATCTAATCACCAATGATCCAAATTTAATAATGGGTATTTCATTAAGACGGCAAACGAATTGTTGCGATCGCTAAGGCTGCGATCCCTTCTTTGCGTCCAGTAAATCCAAGACCTTCCGTTGTTGTCGCCTTAATCGCAACTCTATCAACCTCAAGCGCCATAAGGGCGGCAAGAGTGTGCCGTATACGATCACGATGCGGACCAATTTTAGGCGCTTCACAAATAATGGTTGCGTCGAGATGCGCAATTATACCGCCTCTTTCTCTAACGCGCTGACATGCATGCGCGAGAAATATTTTAGATTCTGCGCCCTTCCAGCGGGGATCGCTTGGCGGAAAATGCGCGCCAATATCTCCCTCCGCGATGGCGCCCAAGATGGCGTCCGTGATCGCATGCAACAAGACATCAGCGTCGGAGTGGCCGGCAAGCTTGAAGGAGTGAGGGATCTCAACGCCGCCAAGCCATACCCGATCGCCAGGCTCAAATGCATGCACGTCATAGCCCTGTCCGGTGCGAATATCTGGTAAATCAGCGTAAGTTTGACGGTTAATTATTTCCATAGCGCGATCAAAATCCTCTGGCGTTGTGAGTTTGAAATTTTTTGTGTCCCCCAAGAAGAGATGCACGCCATGGCCAGCAAATTCTGCAATCATCGCGTCATCCGTGTATTCCCGATGACTATCGGCAGCCTTTCGGTGCGCCTCTAGAATCACTAGAAATTGAAAAGCCTGAGGTGTTTGCACTGCGCGCAAAAATTGCCGCTCTGGGGTAGCGACAACCATAAGCTGATCATCCACCTGCTTGACTGTATCAGTTAGGGCGACGCCAGGAGCGGCTGCGCCATATTTTTGCGCAGCTTTGACCGCGCGCTCAACAATGTCCCGATCCACAAAAGGGCGGGCAGCGTCATGAATAAGAACGATATCTGGCGACGCCAGCTTCGCCAATGCTTCTAAACCAAGCTTTACGCTTTCCTGCCGTGTTGCTCCGCCAAATACAGACGGCTGCAGCCTTGTGTGCGCGAGGGGCTCCAAATTCACAAGACAATCGTCATAAAGGCTCTGATCATCAGGATGGATCACAACCTGAATCACGGCCTCGGGCGCGCTAGCGTGTAAGGCTGAAAGCGTACGAGAAAGAACGGCTCGATCGCCTAAGGATCGATATTGTTTGGGTAAGCCTTCTCCGGCGCGAGAACCCCGTCCCGCGGCAACGACTAAATAGGCGATCGTATTCTTTGCTCTGAGGTTAGGCGCATTTTCAGTCATTCTGGCTCTGTGTCGTTTTTCTCCAGCCTCGTCAAATTTCGAGGCATTTTGTCCCATTGCCATAGAAACAGGCATTGCTTATAAGACGGGCAAGATGTTTAATGCCCAGAAATTAGGCGATCCAGTTGATCCTGGACAGATAAAGGTTGGCGAGGTCTCCCTCAAGGGCCGCGTCCTCCTCGCTCCTATGGCCGGCGTCACAGACCTTATTATGCGCGCAATCGCTGAGCGCCATGGAGCTAGCGCCACGGTCAGTGAGATGATTACGGGCAGTGGCGTTATTCGCGGCGATAGAGAGACACAACATCGACTTCGTTCAGATTGCCGACAGCCCCGCTTAGCGCCACGCGCTATTCAAATCGCCGCCAGAGATGTGCGCGATATCGAAATAGCCTCACAACATGCCGAAGCGAGCGGAGCTGACTGGATCGACATCAATATGGGCTGCCCTTGCAAACGCGTAACGGGCGGAATGGCTGGGGCCGCCCTGATGCGAGACTTAGAACAAGCAACTGCCTTGATTGTTTCAGCGCGGCGGGCTGTAAAAATTCCAATAACGCTTAAAATGCGTCTGGGATGGGACGCAAATTCCATTAACGCTCCTGAATTAGCGCGTCGCGCAGAAGGCGAGGGCGTGTCGCTGATTACGGTTCACGGTCGCACCCGACAGCAGTTCTACTCAGGTCGGGCGGATTGGCAGGCTATTAGACACGTTAAATCTGCGGTGCGTATTCCTGTAGTCGCCAATGGCGATTGTGCCTCAATTGAAGACGCTTGCACAATGTTAAACGCATCAGGAGCTGACGCGCTTATGATAGGTCGCGCCGCGATTGGGCGTCCCTGGCTTGTTGGCGACATTGCTTATTTTTTATCAGCCGGCGCGCAACGAGAAAGCCTGTCGTTTGAAAAACGCGGCGGCATCGTCAAGGAACATCTTCAGGGACTTGTTGGAATGATGGGCGAGGCAGGCTTACGACACGCTCGTAAACATCTCGCAGCCTATGTCGAACATAGTTTTGAAGCGACAAATGAAGTGATTTACAAATTAAAACAACAACTCATAACAACAGCATCCATTAATGAAGCTTATGATTTAATTGATGTGATTTTTTTAGGCGATTACGCTGAGGCTGCAGCATGACTGTTAAATCAACCGTAACTGAAGCCAATAAAAATCAAAATATAGACATATCACAATCTCGATTATTAGCGGGCATTTTTGAGTCTCTTCCAACAGCCTTAATCACCGTCACTCATGAGGGGTATATTGCCGAAGCAAATGCGGCAGCCGAGGCCTTTTTTGAATTGGGGAGACAATTGCTGATCGGTCAAAAAATTGATCGTTTGCTCCCCTTTGGTTCCCCACTCATTACGCTGATTGAACAAGTGCATGCGCGTGGCGCGCCGATCAATGAATATAAAATTGAGGTTGGTCGCCCCGGCCAAGAACTCGATCGTCGCGTTGATGTTCATTGCGCGCCATTGCCAGAATTAGACGGCCGGGTAATCGTGATGCTTCAGGAAAGAACCATTGCCGATAAAATTGATCGACAGCTCAATCACAGAAATGCAGTTCGATCAGTTTCTGGAATGGCGTCTATGTTGGCCCATGAAATAAAAAATCCGCTCTCCGGCATACGCGGCGCGGCACAATTATTAGAGACAAGCCTTAATGACTCTGATCGCGCCTTAACGCGACTGATTTGCGAAGAAACAGACCGCATTGTGCGTCTAGTCGACCGTATGGAGGTTTTCTCAGACGCAAGGCCTTTGAAACGAGAACAAGTCAACATCCATTCTGTTCTCGATCACGTTAAACAAATCGCCCAAATCGGATTTGCGCGCAATTTGCGTTTTATTGAGGACTATGACCCGTCCTTGCCGCCCTTATATGCCAACCGCGATCTCCTCATTCAGGCCTTCCTCAATCTCGTTAAAAATGCCGCAGAATCCATAGGCGACGCAGTCGATGGAGAGATTACGTTAAAAACGGCCTTTCGCCCCGGCGTGAGTTTTAGAACTTTTGGCGAGAAAAACCCTGTGGGCCTGCCTTTGGAATTAAGCGTAAAGGATAATGGGCCAGGCATCCCTCAGGATATAGCGGCCAATCTTTTTGAACCCTTCATCACAACAAAGGCCTCTGGAACTGGCCTAGGTCTTGCACTGGTAGCCAAGATTATCAACGACCATGGCGGGGTCATTGAATGCGACTCAGTAATGCGCAGAACAGTATTTAGAATTTTAATGCCCATGTATCGCCCGGAGCCTGTTAGGCCCGTCCTTTCACCATCCAAGAATAACTGATCACTCTTTTTGAGCCTGGGAGTTCGTATTTATGAATCGTGGGGAAATACTTGTTGCAGATGACGACGCAGCTATCCGCACCGTTGTCGCCCAGGCACTCTCGCGCGCAGGTTATGAAGTACGCACCACAGGAACAGCGGCGACGTTATGGCGTTGGGTTCAAGCTGGGGAAGGGGATTTAGTCGTCACTGACGTCGTCATGCCTGACGAAAACGCATTCGAATTGCTTCCAAGAATAAAAAAACTCCGGCCTGAATTGCCAATTATTGTGATGAGTGCGCAAAATACGTTCATGACGGCCATTCGCGCCTCAGAACGCGGCGCTTACGACTATTTGCCAAAGCCCTTCGATTTAAAAGAATTCGTAAGTATCGTTGGGCGCGCGATGGCGGAGCCGCGCAAATCCACAAAGAATGAAGAACAAGAAGAACTCGAGGGAATGCCTTTAGTTGGCCGCTCGCCAGCGATGCAGGAAATCTATCGTTCGCTCGCGCGCTTAAGGCAGACCGACCTCACCGTTATGATTAACGGCGAGTCAGGCACGGGCAAGGAACTCGTTGCCCGCGCGCTGCATGATTATGGAAAACGGAAAAAAGGGCCCTTCGTCGCAGTTAACATGGCGGCTATCCCCCGCGATTTGATTGAAAGTGAGCTATTTGGCCACGAAAAGGGAGCTTTTACTGGCGCAAGTCAGCGGTCAGCTGGTCGCTTTGAACAAGCCGAAGGCGGCACGCTATT
>SXGU01095417.1_pt1 | contig 20247 bp, 10 predicted proteins | sample 3174531 | NCBI WGS metagenome assembly SXGU01 (sample SAMN11356863, study PRJNA531348) | freshwater metagenome | isolation source: freshwater sample F1-140 | place: China: Fuxian Lake, Yuxi | collected 2017-12-25 | reverse complement strand
TGCCGGTGCCGGATTCGCCGGTGATGAGCACGTTGCAGCCGGTGGGGGCGACCTGGCGCGCCATGTCGAGCAGCTTCTGCATGCCGCCGTCCCGGGTGATGACGCGTACCCGGCCCCGGTAGGCGTCCAGTTGTTCGCGCAGGGCCCGGTTTTCCCGTTTCAGGCGGATCTTTTCCAGGGCCTCGGCCACGGTCTGGCGCACCTCGTCCAGGCGGAAGGGCTTGGCGATGTAGTGGAAGGCCCCTTCCTTCATGGCCGCCACGGCGGATTCCAGGGTGGCGAAGCCGGTGATCATGATGACTTCGATGTCCGGGTACTGGGCCTTGCAGCGGCGCAGCAGCGTCATGCCGTCCACCTTGTCCATCTTCATGTCGGTGAGCACCAGGTCGAAGGGCTGGCTGTCGAGCAGGTCCAGGGCATGGCCGCCGCTCTGGGTGGCGGTGACCTGATAGCCCTCCTTGGCGAGGACGTGTTCCAGGTTGCGCAGGGCGATTTTTTCGTCGTCGACGAGGAGGAGGCGGGCGGTCATGGATTTTTGTTTTCCTTCTCGGCGGTGGGCAGGCGGATGCGGAACTCGGCGCCGCCCTCCGGCCGGTTGGCGACACCGATGCAGCCGCCGTGCTCTTCGATGATTTCGTGGGTGATGAACAGCCCGAGACCGCTGCCGTGGCCCACCGCTTTGGTGGTGAAGAAGGGATCGAACACGCGGGGGAGGAGTTCGGACGGGATGCCGGGGCCGCTGTCGGCCAGGGTGAGGTCGATCACGGCGCTGCCCGGCCGACATTGGCCGACGTGGCCGATGAAGTTGTCGCCTTTCGCGCCGACGGTGGCGGCGTGGGCGGCGATGGCCATTTCGCCGCCGATTTTTCCCATTTCGCCCATGGCGTCGTAGGCGTTGACGATGAGGTTGAGCAGCACCTGTTGCAGACGCGGGCGGTCGCCGCTCACGGTCAGGTTGGCCGGGATGTCCACGCGCACTTCGACGCCGGGCGGGCGCTTGGATTTGAGGAAGCGCAGGGTTTCTTCCACCAGTTCGGCGAGGGGCACCGGCGCGCGCTGGAATTCCCGGTCGCCGGCATAGTCGAGCAGGGCGCGGACGATGCGGCGGGCGCGCAGGGTTTCGGCGTCGATGTCTGCGATGAGTTGGTGGTGGAAGGTGGTGGTGGGAGCTGGCGTTGCTCCCTCTCCCCCGGCCCCTCCCCCGGGGGGGGAGGGGAGGTCTTCCTTCAATATCTGGGCGGAGGAGGAGATATTGGAGAGGGGATTGTTGAGTTCATGGGCCACGCCGGAGAGCAGGGTGCCCAGGGAGGCCAGCTTTTCCGCGCGCACCAGGGTGTGCTGGCGGCGTTCCAGTTCGTCGAGTACGTGATTGAAGGCTTCCGCCAGGGAGACGAATTCCCGTTCCGGGCTGTCCAGGGCCAGGCGGGTGAGCTGGCCGCTGGCAACGGCTTCCATGCGGGCTTCCATCGCTTTCAGGGGATGGGTCACCTGGCGCGCCAGCAGCAAGGCGGTGAGGATCAGCAGCACGGCGACCACCCCCAGCCAGACCAGCAGGTTGCGCTGGTGCGCGGCCAGGGCGGCGTTGAGGGACCGGCGTTCCAGGCTGGCGAGGCGCTCGCCGACCGTGACGATGCGGTTGCCCAGGGCGCGCACCCCGTTGGCCAGGGCTTCGTCATTGGGCGCGCCGGCGTGGTCCGCCATTGCCGCCGTGTAGCGGGCGAGATCGTCGCGCAAGTCCGAGGCCGTGCCCCGGCCGGCGAGGGCATCCAGCGCTTCGGCGTCGCGCTGCAACAGTTCCCGGGCGCGGCTGGCGTAACGGGCGTGGTCTTCCAGGTCGCGCGCCTGGCCGTAGAGCAGGTGGTTTTTCTCGAAGCGGCGCATTTCCAGGGCGGCGTCGAACAGCTCTGAAACCTTGCTGCCTTCCCGCGCCTTGTCGGCGATGCGGTCGAGTTCGATCAGCGCCACCGCCGACAGGCCGACCAGGAGGGCGGCGAGGGCGAGATAGACGAGGACGATCTTGGCTTGCAGGGAACGCATGGGGGAAAGTGTAACAGCGGTGTTGCAATGTGAAATACAGGAAATCGAGGCCGGCGGTAACAAGTACGTAATATCAATGGCTTGTAGAGAATTTTCGGGCTGGCACGCATGCTGCTAATGGCAACGGGTCGATTGACCACGGAAACCGCCATGCACCGCACACCGCTCCAGACCCTGCTCGCCGAACGCCTCCAATCCGCCAGGGGATTGGGTTGGGCAATGCCAGAGAACCCCCCTTTGGCAAAGGGGGGCAGGGGGGATTTTTCAGCGGCTGGGCATGGGGATGCGTTGCTAAATCCCCCCCAGCCCCCCTTTGATAAAGGGGGGAGTCAAGGTGGAAGCGACGCGGCGTGGATGCGTCATGCCTTGCCTGTTCTGCGCCGGCTGGGCTTCGCCCGCGGATGAAACGCCGCGTGGTCGTCGCCCTGCGCCCGGTTTCGCCGGTGGAGCGCCTGCTGTCGGTGGGCGCGTCCCTGTGCCGGCGCTTGGAGGCCGAGTTGGAAGTGCTGGCCGATCCGACCCGGCCGGACTGGGCCGACATCGAGGCCCGACTGGCCCGGCTGGACGGCGTCGCCAGCCGTCTGACCCCCGCGCCTAACCTCGATGCCCGCCATGTGGTGGAGCACGCCCGCCGCCACGAATGCGTCGCCACCGTGGTGGTGGGGCGCCCCGCCGCCTGGGCCGGCGAAAACGCCGATCCCTGGGGACGACTGGAATGCCCCCTGGTCGCCGCCTCCGATCATCCCGATCTGCCTGAAGAAAAATAGCCATGCACAAAATCGCCCGCTTCCTCCCCTTCCTGCGCTGGTTCCCCATGAACGGGGATAGCGTCAAGGCCGACTTCATGGCCGGCATCACCGTGGCCCTGGTGCTGATTCCCCAGTCCATGGCCTACGCGCAACTGGCGGGCCTGCCGGCTTATTACGGGCTGTACGCGGCCTTCCTGCCAGTGGCGGTGGCGGCCCTGTGGGGTTCGTCGAACCAGCTCGGCACCGGGCCGGTGGCGGTGGTGTCCCTGCTGACCGCGTCCTCCCTGGCGGTGTTCGCGGCGCCGGGCTCAGAGGATTTCGTCGCCCTGGCGATCGTGCTGTCGTTGCTGGTGGGGATCATCCAGCTGGCCCTGGGCGTGTTCAAGCTGGGGGTGATCGTCAACTTCCTGTCCCACCCGGTCATCGTCGGCTTCACCAACGCGGCGGCCATCATCATCGCCCTGTCCCAGGTGTCCAAGCTGTTCGGCGTGCCCATGGGGCGCAGCGAGCATTTCATCAACGACATCGTCGGCGTGGTGAAGCTGATCGGCGACACCCACCTGCCCACCCTGGCCATGGGCGTGGGCGCCATTGCCATCATGTGGGCGGTGAAAAAGTACCGGCCCAGGTGGCCCGGCGTGCTGATCGCCGTGCTGTTGGCCACTTCGTTGTCCTGGGCCATCGGTTTCGAGCGCATCGGCACGGCCAGGGTCGAGCAGATCGCCAGCGCCGACGTGCAGGCCCTGGTGCGGGAGTTGGTCCAGACCGAGCAGCGCGTGGCCGAGGTCAATGCGGAAATCGCCGCCAAATCCACCCTGTTGGCCGCCACCGGGAAAACCCACGGCGAGCAGAGCCAGGCGGCCTTGAGCCTGAGATACGAGCTCGACGTGCTGCGCCTCAAGCGGGAAGACCGGGAACAGGAAAACGCCAAGCGCCTGAGCGCCTTGCGCAAGCTGGCGTTCCAGCGTGGCGTTGACGACGCTCAGGGAGCGGCGCCTCTTTATCTGGAGGGGGAGGTGCCCCAGGGCGTGGAGACCGATGGCGTGCGATGGCGCGTCAAGAAGGCGAAAGGGGATGAGCTGAAGCTGGTGGGCGGCGGCGAAGTGGTGGGCAACATTCCCGAGGGTCTACCCAGCGTGGCCCTGCCCAACATGGACCTGGGCAAGTTCGGTTCCCTGCTGTCCGCCGCCCTGGTGATTTCCCTGGTGGGCTTCATGGAGGCCATTTCCATCGCCAAGGCCATCGCCGCCAAGACCAAACAGCGCCTGGACCCCAACCAGGAGCTGGTGGGCCAGGGCCTGTCCAATATCGTCGGTTCCCTGACCCAGGCCTTCCCGGTTTCCGGTTCGTTCTCGCGTTCGGCGGTGAACATGAACTCGGGGGCCAAGACCGGCATGAGTTCGGTCATCACGGCCCTGTTCGTGCTGCTCACCCTGCTGTTCCTGACGCCGCTGCTCTACCACCTGCCGCAGGCGGTGCTGGCCGCCATCATCATCATGGCGGTGATCGGCCTGGTGAACGTGGAGGCCATCAAGCATGCCTGGCACGCCAACAAGCACGACGGCATCGCCTCGGTGGTGACCTTCTTCGCCACCCTGGTTTTCGCGCCCCACCTGGACAACGGCATCATGGTGGGCGCCGGCCTGGCCCTGATCCTGTTCCTCATGCGCACCATGAAGCCCCGCGTGGCCCAGCTCGGCCGCTTCAAGGACGGCACCCTGCGCGACATCAAGGTGAATCCCGGCATCCCCACCAGCGAGCACGTGGTGGCCATGCGCTTCGACGGCCAGCTCTACTTCGCCAACGTGTCCTACTTCGAGGACACCGTATTGGGCGCCCTGGCCGACCATCCGGAGGCCAAGTACTTCCTGGTGGTGGGCGACGGCATCAACCAGCTGGACGCCTCTGGCGAGGAGGTGATCCACCACCTGGTGGCCCGGCTCAGGGAGAACGGCGTCACCCTGGTGTTCTCCGGGCTGAAGAAACAGGTCATCGACGTGATGCGCGCCACCGGCTTGTTCGATCTGATCACCCAGGCCAACATCTTCGCCACCGAGGATCTGGCCATCGCCGCCATCTACGAGCGTCTGGGCGACATGGCCAAGGACGATCTGTTCTGCCAGCTGAAGCCGGCCGCGGCCTAAATAAGGGATTTCAAGGGCCTTCCCTGATGGGAATGCCCGCAACCTCGTAAAATGCCCCATCTGCCGTCGTTGATTTCATCGTGCTGAGAATCCTCCTGCTTCTGCCTCTCGTCGGGGCCCTGTTGATTGCCTTTCTGCCAGGACGCAACGGTTTTCTGATCCGCCGCGTCGCCGTGGGCGTGGCCGCCGTCACCCTGGGCTGGGCCCTGTGGCTGGCGAGCGTCTTCGACCCGACCATCGCCGGCGTGCAGATCTTCGAGACCCATGTCTGGAACCCGCGCCTGGGCAGCGCCTTTTCCCTGGGCGTGGACGGCATCTCCCTGCCTCTGGTGTGGCTGGCCACCCTGCTGGCCTTTATCGCGGTGCTCGCTTCCGCCGGCATCAAGGACAAGCCCAAGGGCTACTACCTCCTCATCCTGCTGCTGGAAGCGGCCATGCTGGGCGTGTTCATGGCGCGCGATTGGTCCCTGTTTTACGTGTTCTGGGAACTCACCCTGCTGCCCCTGTTCTTCCTGATTGACCGTTATGGCGGCAAGAACCGCAGCCGCGCCGCCCTCAACTTCGTGCTCTACACCATGGGCGGCTCGGTGTTCATGCTGATCGCCCTGTTGATGCTCTACGACGCCGCCCCCGGCCATTCCTTCGACATGACCGTGATCCGGGAAGGCGCCCACCTGCTGCCGGAGGCCACCCAGGTCGGCCTGTTCCTCGGTCTCCTGGTGGGCTTCGGCGTGAAGATGCCCATCTTCCCCCTGCACGGCTGGTTGCCTTTGGCCCATGTGGAGGCGCCCAGTCCGGTGTCCATCCTGCTTTCCGGCATCCTGCTCAAGATGGGGTCCTACGGCCTGATCCGGGCGGTGGACACCTTGCCGGCGGCGGCCGTCGCCTTGCAGGGTCTGCTCATGGCCCTGGCCCTGGTCAGCATCGTCTACGGCGGCGTGCTGGCCTGGAAGCAGAGCGACCTGAAGGCCATGGTGGCCTATTCGTCCGTATCCCACATGGGCGTGGTGCTGCTGGGCCTGGCCGCGCTCAACACGGCCGGCTTCACCGGCGCCGTGATGCAGATGGTGGCCCACGGCCTGGTGGCCGGCGCCCTGTTCCTGCTCATCGGCCTGCTCTATGAGCGCACCCATACCCGGGAACTGGCCGACTACGCCTCCCTGGTGAAGGTGATGCCGCGCTTCGCCTTCTTCACCGTGCTGGCCTTCCTCGCCGCCGTCGGCATGCCCGGCACCGCCGGCTTCATCGCCGAGTTGCACGCCCTCATCGGCGGCTTCGAGCGTTGGGGCGCCTGGGTGGTACCGCTGTCGCTGACCGTGATCATCACCGCCGCCTACGCGGTGCGTGTTGTGGGTCGCCTGTTCACCGGCCCGCTCAGTGTTCAGCACTCGGATCGCATGACGCATCTGCCCGACCTGACCCGGGGCGAATTCACCGCCGCCGCCGTGCTCACCGCCGGCAGCTTGATCATCGGCTTCTACCCCGCGCCCATGCTCAACCTCATCGCCGCCACCGTGGGCCGCTACGCGGGACTGTTCGCATCATGAGCGCCATGATGAATCCCGACGCCGGGCACGCCTGGCTGGACGACCTGCTTCATCGCCTGGAGCACGTCCTGCCGGCGCAGGCGCCGATCAAGGACTTCGTCCACCACAACACCCTGCACGGCTTCCAGCACCTGCATTTCCGCGACGCCCTGGCGGCGGCGGAAGCGGCCACCGGCAACCACGGCTACCAGTCGCCGGAAACCTTCCGTGACTATTTCCGCCAGGGCCGCATCGACCTGTCCGACCTCAACGCTGCCCTGGGCGAAACCCCGGAATTGCGCGCCGATGAGCCCGTGGCCGGCGTCATCGTCCGGCGCGATGTGCTGCTCGCGGCCCTGCGCTTCGATCTCAAGCCCCTGCCCGAGGCCATCCTGGCCTGGCGCATCGAGGAAATGGCCGCCCTGAGCCGGTGCCACGAGGCCGTGCCGGCGCAAGCGCGGGCACGGCTGCTGGCAGGCCGTTCCGGTGTGACCGAGACCCTTTCCGACCTGTGGCAAGCCTGTGCCGCGGCGACCCAAGCCGGCCCCGCCGAAGCGGCCCCCGTGCATGAATCCGGCGAAGCCGCCCTGCTCTGGGCGCGCCACCGCGTCAAGCACGAGGCCGAGGCGCGACTCGCTGACTTGCTGACCCGCTTCGGCCATGGCCTCAGCCTGCGCGGCCTGCTTCTGCGTCTGACCGGGCGCGACCTCATGGACGGCCTGCGCCCCTACCTGATCCGCCATCTCTCCGCCCACCTGGACCTGGGTATGGCGGCCTGGCACAACCCGGAACGCCCCCGTGGCTTCTATGCCGCCTGGCTGGACAGCGCCCGGCGCGACCCCCATTTCGATTTCAGCGAGTTGTCCGGCTGGGATCAGGTGCTGGAGCGCCTGCCGGAGGATGCCGCCGAGTGCATCGTCCAGGAACTGCATGTCCTGGGCCTGCCGGACGAGTGCCGCGCCAACTATCTGGAGGAACTGGCCAAGGAACTGCCTGGCTGGTCCGGCATGTTCCTCTGGCGCCATGCGCATCCTGGCTACGAAGGCGAGGGCGCGCAACCGGCTATCCCGGTGGCCATGGTCGACTACCTGGCTGTGCGCCTGGTGCTGGAGCGCATCCACGCCCAGCGCATCGCCGCCGCCCATTTCAAGTCCGAGGCCAGCCTGCACGGCCTGCGCGGCTATCTGCACCACCATCCGGCCGAATTGCTGGTGCGCCTGAACCTGTATGCCGGTTCCCTGGGCGAGTGGTTGCAGGAACAGGGCCACCGCCTGGTGCGGGAGGCGACCAACCACGCCGGCGAGGAAGACGATGCCGACTGGCTCCCCGTCGCCAGGCTGATTCTTGCCCCTCCCCCGTCGGGTGAGGGGGAGGGCATGCCCGATCAGGCGCTCGATCACCCTCACCCCCTCTCCCGCCCGCGAGAGAGGGGAGAGGCATGGCCCCTCTATCTCCTCTGCCAGCACCTCGGCCTCAACGCCGACAACCTGGCCCGACTCGGCCCGGACGGCGCCAAAGCCCTGCTCGCCTGCCTGGCCGACCTCACTCCGCAAATGTCCGGCTGGGTCTGGCTGCAAGCCTACGAACGCCACTACCGCCAGCAAATTCTCGGCGCCCTCGCCGCCAACTGCGGACGCGGCCCCTGGAAGACCCGTACGGATCGCCCTTCCGCCCAACTGGTGTTCTGCATGGACGACCGGGAGGAGGGCCTGCGCCGGCATCTGGAGGAAATCGCCCCCGCCGTGGAAACCCTGGGCGCCGCCGCCCACTTCAACGTGCCCCACGCCTGGCGCGGCCTCGACGACGACCATGCGGTCGCCTTGTGCCCCGTGGTGCCCAGCGTGGTGGTGCCGGCCCACGAGGTGCGCGAGGTGCCGCGCGAAGGTGCCGACGGCGACGCCGTGTATCCGGATCATGTGCGCCGCCGCGCCCTGCGCCTGGGCTGGAAGGCCCGTTTGCACCAGGGCACCCGCCTGGGTCTGGTCTCGCCCCTGCTCATGAGCCTGGCCGCCGCGCCCGTCGCTCTGGGCGTGCTGGCCGGCAAGGCTTTCATCCCCGGCGTTGTGGGCCGCCTGGTCCAGCGCCTGCGTATCGGCTTCGACCTCCCCGTCGCCACCAGGATCGAGCTCAGCGCCCCCAACGACAGTTCCGAGGCGAAGCCCGAATCCCGTCGCCTGGGCTTCACCGACCTGGAGCAGGCGGACCGGGTGCAGACCCTGCTGCGCAACACCGGCCTGACCTACGGCTTCGCGCCCCTGGTGGTGATCACGGGCCACGCCTCTCACAGCCAGAACAACCCCCACGCTTCAGCCTACAACTGCGGCGCCTGCGCCGGCCGCTATTCCGGCCCCAACGCCCGCCTGGTGGCGGCCATGGCCAACCGGCCGCCGGTGCGCGCCCTGTTGCGGGAACGCGGCATCGACATCCCCGATGACGCCTGGTTCATCGGCTCGGAGCACGACACCTGCGACGACATCGTCACCTGGTACGACGAGGTACTGGTGCCCCTGGCCCTGCGCCCGGCCCTGGCGAAGCTCAGGGACGACGTGGAAGCGGCCTGCCGCCTGCATGCCCAGGAACGTTGCCGCCGCTTCATGTCGGCGCCCCTGGGCCTGACCCCCGAGGCGGCCTGGAAGCACGTGACCGGCCGCGCCAACGACGGCTCCCAGGCCCGTCCGGAACTGGGCCATGCCACCAACGCCAGTGCCTTCTTCGGCCGCCGTTCCCTGAGCCGGGGCGCCTTTTTCGACCGGCGCGCCTTCCTGATTTCCTACGACCCCAGCCAGGACCCGAACGGCGAGGTGCTGGAACGGCATCTGGTCATCAACGGCGCGGTGGGCGCCGGCATCAGCCTGGAGTACTACTTCTCCAGCGCCAACAACGAACGCTACGGTTGCAGCACCAAGGTCATGCACAACGTGTCCGGCCTCATCGGCGTCATGGAAGGCGCGTCCTCGGACCTGCGTACCGGCCTGCCCAGGCAGATGATCGAGGTGCACGAGGCCATGCGTCTGCTGGTGGTGGTGGAACACAAGCTGGACATACTCAGCGCCATCTACCAGCGTCAACCCGACGTCCAGGAACTGGTGAGGAACGAATGGGTGCAGCTCGCCGCCATCGACCCGGATACCGATGAAATCCACCGTTTCGTGGTGGGCACGGGCTGGGTGAAGTGGTGGCCGGAAGGCCCCGATTTTCCCCGCGTGCAGCGCTCCACGGAATGGGTGCGCGGCCAGCGCGAGCCGCTGCCGCCGGTATTGATCGAGAAGGCGGTGGAGTCGATATGATGCCTTTCGGGCTTGTCACGCTGATTCCTTCGCTGCCCCTGCTGGCCGCCCTGCTCATCGCCGCGCTGCATCTGGCCGGACCGGCCCGGGGCGAGGCAGGTGAACCGCTCACGGCGCGCATCACGCTAGCGGCCATCGCCGTGAGCTTCCTCGCGCTCCTGGCCCTGGACGCCGTTGCGCTATTGGCCGGCGCCCCCGTCCAGGTGAAGGTGGCCGACTGGTTCGCCAGCGGCGCTCTGCATATTCCCCTGTCCTTCACCCTGGATGCGCTTTCTCTGGGCTTCGGCACCCTGGTGGGCTTCATCGCCCTGGTGACCCTCAGGTTCTCGGTCAACTACATGCACCGGGAGGCGGGCTTCCACCGCTTCTTCATCGGCATGAACCTGTTCGCCGCCGGCATGCTGCTCATCGTCCTCGCCGGCAACGCCGCGCTGGCTTTTGTCGGCTGGGAGCTGGCCGGAGTGAGTTCCTGGATGCTGATCGGCTACGCCTTCGAGCGGGGCACGGCCACCGCCAACGCCCAGCGCGCCTTCCTTACCAACCGGGTCGGCGATGCCGGCTTCCTGCTCGGCATCGCCCTGGCCCACCTGTGGCTGGGCGGCCTGGATTGGGCCGAAATGGCGGCCGGCGCCGGGCGCCTGCCCACCCTCTATATCGGCCTCATGTCCCTCGGCTTCGTCAGCGCCGCCCTGGCGAAATCGGCCCAGGTGCCGTTCTCGCCCTGGATCGCCCGCGCCCTGGAAGGCCCGACGCCGTCCTCCGCCATCTTCTACGGCGCGGTGATGGTGCATGCCGGCGTCTACCTGGTCATCCGCCTGGAGCCGGTGCTGGTCCATACCCCCGGCATCATGGTTCTGCTCGCCTGCGCCGGCCTCATCACCGCCCTTTATGGCTGGATCGTCGGCTACGTGCAGACCGACGTGAAATCCGGTCTGCTGTTTGCCACCCTCACCCAGGTGGGACTCATGTTCCTGGAATGTGGCCTGGGCCTGTTCGATGTCGCCGCCTGGCACATGGCCCTGCACGCCGCCTGGCGCGCCTGGCAGTTCCTCGCCGCGCCGTCCTACATGCACCTGCTGGACGCGGTGACGCCGCCGGCGCCGGCTTGGCTGCGCCGCTGCCCGCGCCTCTACACCGCCGCCCTGCAACGCTTCTGGCTGGAGTCCCTGGCCGATCGCCTGCTCACCCGTCCGACCCAGGCTCTGGCGCGGGACATGCGCGCCGTCGACGACAACGTGGTGAGCCGCCTGGTGGGTATGCCGGAGTCCCAGCGCGCCGCCGTGTTGCTCGATGTGGAAGCTGTGGTGAAGGGGCGCGGCCTGGCCGGCGGCCTGCTCATGTGGGTGGCCGAGCGCCTGGGCAGCTTCGAACAGCGTTTGGTGTTGCAAGGGGGCGGCGGCAAGCTGGGCGCCGGCCTGCAACGCCTGGGCGACTGGCTGAAATGGGTGGAAAGTCTGCTGGAGCAGCCACGCTACTTGCTGCTGATGGTGATGGCGACTCTGGTGGTGATTCTGTGATGACCGAACTGTTCTGGAACCAACACGCGAGCTGGCCCTTGCTGGCGACGCTGCAACTGCTGCCCCTGATCGGTGCCGCGCTGCTGATCTGGCTGGGCGAGAAGGCCTCAATAGCCTGGCTCGGCCGTGCCATCGCCGCCCTGGAACTGGTGCTGGCCATCGTCCTGTATCGCCAGTTCGACGTTCATGCCTCCGCCTACCAGTTTGCTGAGCGGCTGGACCTGCTGGGGCTGTTTTCCTACCACGCCGGCGCCGACGGCGTGACGGTACTGTTCGTGCTCCTGGGCGCCCTCATTGTCTTTCTGGTGACCCTGTACAGCCTGGTGCGCGGGCTGGCCGAGGCGACCCGCCTGATCGCCGTGCTGCTGGCGGTGGAGGGCCTGATGATGTCCCTGCTGTGCACCTTCAACCTGCTCTGGTTCGTGCTCGCTTCCGGCCTGGAATTGGTGCTGGTGGGCTACCTGGTGGGGCACTGGTCGAGCGCGCCGCAAAAGGAGATGGCCCAGGCCCGTTTCTACCAGTTCCAGAGCATCGGGCTGATCATGCTGCTGGCCGGCGTGTTGGTCCTGGGCTGGGCCCACCACGACCTGACCGGCGACGCCTGGACCTTCGATCTGCTCGATCTGGCCGGCAAGCCGATGCCGGCGGAACTGGGCGCGGTGAGTTTCTTCCTGTTGTTCTACGGCCTCGGCGTGCGCGCGCCCATCTTCCCGCTGCACGGATGGCTGCCAACCGTGGCTCAGCACGGCAACGTGGCCATCGCGCCGGCCCTGCTGCTGGGCGTGAAGGTGGGCGTCTACGGCCTGGTGCGCTTCGTGCTGCCGTTGTTGCCGGCCGCCGCCGAAGCCTGGTCGCCTTACGTGGTGGGCTTCGCCGCTGCCGGGGTGTTCTACGCGGCCCTGCTCGCGTTTCAGCAGACCAACCTGCGCCGCCTCATGGCCTTCGCCGTGGTCAGCCACACCTCTCTGGTCATCGTCGGCCTGTTCGCCCTGGATCACGTGGCCTTGCAGGGGGCGCTGCTGCTGTCGGTGAACTTCGGCCTGGCCGCCACCGCCATGATGCTGATGACTGGTTTCGTCTACCGGCGCACGCACAGCACCCGCCTGGAGAAGCTGGGCGGCCTGTTCGACCGCATTCCCATGATCGGCCTGACCTATTTCGTCGCCGGCCTGGCCATCGTCGGCATGCCCGGCACGCCAGGTTTCGATGCCGCCCACCTGGTGCTGGAAGCTGCCATCCACCAGTTCGGCGCCCTGCCCACCGTGGGCGCGGCCCTGGGCAACGTGGCGGCGGCGGGCTTCCTGCTGTGGGCCTTCCAGCGCGCCTTCCTGGCGCCGCCGCCGGCCGGGCGCGGCGGCGCGGTGGAGCGGGCGACGAACATGGAATGGTTCATCGCCGGCGTGCTGGTGGTGGTGATGCTGGCCGCCGGATTCCACATGGCACCCTGGCTGGATCTGGTGGAAACGCCCATGAAGGCCCTGGCGGGGAGGTTCGGCCATGTCTGACATGCTCACCCTGTTGTTGCTGGTTTATCCGGCCGGCGCCCTGCTGGTGTGGATGGTGCCCCGCCCGGAGCTGGCGCGTGTCATCGCCCTGGCCGTCAATGTGCTTGGCCTGACCCTGGCCGCCCTGGTACTGGCTGGCTTCGATCCGGGCCAATCCAGCTTCCAGATGGTGGCGCGGGCGGCCTGGGTTCCCGGCCTGAACATCGATTACGCGGTGGGCGTGGACGGCATATCCGTGCTCTTCCTGCCCGCCACCGCCCTGCTGTTCCTGGGCGTGAACCTGGCTTCCTGGAACAGCGCGCAGCATGACAAGAACCGGTTGCCGCGCCTTTACCACAGCCTCCTGCTGTTGCAGGCCGGGGCGACTCTGGGCGTGTTCTGCGCGGTGGATGTCCTGCTGTTCTTCCTGTTCTGGGAACTGTCCCTGGTGCCGTTCTACTTCCTGGTCAGCCTGTGGGGCGTCGGGCCCCAGCGCAACTACGCGGCCACCAAGTACACCCTGATCATGCTGGGCGGCGGCGTGCCCCTGTTGTTCGGCTTCATCCTGCTCGCCTTCAACCATGCCGCCTTCAGCGGCGCCGGCCTGCCCGGCGGGTTGTCCTTCGATCTGGCGACCCTGCTCAACACGCCGCTGCCGGACCAGTTGGAATGGATCGTGTTCCTGCTGCTGTTCCTGGGGTTCGCCGTGAAGACGCCGGTGTTCCCGTTGCATACCTGGCTGCCGCTGATGTCCATGGAAGGCCCGGTGGCGGTGGCGGCCCTGCTCACCGGCCTGAAACTGGGCGCCTACGGCCTGATCCGCTTCGCCGTGCCCCTGGCGCCGGACGCCGCCCAGGATCTGCACTGGCTGCTGGCCGGTCTGGGCGCCTTCGCTCTGCTTTACGGCGCCGTCGCCGCCCTGGCACAGACCAACCTGCGCGCCATGCTGGCCTATTCCAGCCTGTCTCACGTGGGCCTGGTGCTGCTCGGCATCGCCTCGTTCAACCTGCAAGGGGTGCAGGGCGCGGTGCTGCAACTGGTTAACTTCACCCTGGTGGCCGGCGGTCTGTTCCTGATCACCGCCTTCGTGCAGCAACGGCTCGGCTCCACCGATGTGCTCTCCCTGGGCGGTGCCGCGCGCACCATGCCGCTGCTGGCCAGCTTCTTCCTGTTCTTCGGCCTGGCCGGCATGGGCGTGCCCGGCACCAGCGGCTTCCCGGCGGAATTGCTGATTCTGGTCTCCGCCATCCAGACGCACACCGGCGCGGGCCTCGCCGCCCTGTTCGGCATGGTGGTGGGCGCCGGCTATTTCCTGAATCTTTACCGTCGCGCCTTCCTGGGGCCGGTGACGAATGAAGCGGTGGCCGCCGCTGTGGATCTGCGTCCGCGCGAACTGGCCCTGGTGCTGGGCTTCGCCGTGCTGATCCTGTTCTTCGGCCTGTATCCGGCGCCGTTGTTGGACGTGATCCGCCCGACGGCGGAGGCCTGGGTGGGGCGGATCACGCCCTGACGCGGCGTTACAGCATTTCCTGGCGGCGGGAGCTCCAGTCCAGCACGGCGGTACGCACGTGCATCTTCTTCGCCAGGTCCGGGTACTGGCGTTCGATCTCCTCGGCGGCGAATCGGGACAGAAAACGGGCCTTGAGCTGGGCCCGCGCCCGATCCACGCCGATTTCCTCGTAGGGCGCCGAGGCGAGCAGGAGAAAACCGTCGTCCGGGATGCGCTCCGCCCGCATGTTGGATTCGATGATGCCGGCCGCCTTGCGGATGGGGTCGGCCAGGTCCGGGCTGTAGGGGCCGATGATCAGGGCCAGGTTGGGCATGTGCAGAAAATCGAAGCCGTGCCCGATGCAGATGATCCATTCCCGATGCTCGATGTTGAGTTCCCGCGCGGTCTGGCGTATTTCAGCGATGTGCTTCAGGTTGCCGAGCAGGAGCGGCAGCAGGTCCGCGCGCACCTGGGCAGGCATGTCCGGGAACAGGGTGGTCAGACGCTGTACCAGTTGGGGAACGTCGGCCGGATCGAGCTCGGCCAGATTGAGGACGTCGCCCTCGGTCCCATGCAGGACGAGGGCGTCCTCGTCGGTCTCGAAGCCGCACACCAGCGGGTAGACGGTGTCGTGGCCGAGGCCGAAGGTGTGCTCCACCTGGGCGCGGATGTCCCGAGTGTGGGTATGGGCCGCCGCGGTGTCGTAATTGAAGCCGGCGCAGCCGCGACCGGGATCGCCCTTGGAATAGTGATAGGTGATCAGCACCAGCGCCCGCCGTCCCGCTCGCACCACCTGCTGGGTGTGGTGGGCCAGCACTTCGCCGAGGTGGGGCCAGCCCAGATTGAACATGCCGCCCAGGTTGCGGAAGGGCTGGATGATGCCTTTCGGGGTCTTGGTGGCGATGGGGATGTTGATGCGTCCATCCATGCACTTGAGCACGAGGATGGCGGTGGGATGCTCGGCGAGATAACGCTGGCGGGCCAGCCAGGCCTCCGGGCTGGTGAAGGTTTCCGCATGTTGGGCGGCGATCTGGAAAAGCCAGTCGATGCGGTTCTGGATGGGTTGGCCGTGGATATCCATGCGCTATGTTCCCCGTCGATAGTCAACGAGTCCGACAGTGCCGAAGGTGAAAGAGGGCGTCAATGCCGAGTTACCCCTCCCCGTGCGGGCGAAGACGAAGAGACTTGTTCCCGGCGCGGTGCGGGGGGAAAGTGGGGCCATGCCGGCTCCCTGCCAATCCCACGAGCAACTGGTCCAGCGTTTCCACGCATTACGCGATGTTCTTGCGGCCCATGCGAGGCTCTGGCGTCCCGCTCCCTTCCATGAATTCCGCCCCGCCTGGTGCGAGACGCACCGGGATTTCGCCGTATATCTCCTGGGCCTGGACGATGATCGGGTCGAGGCCCTGGCCGCAGACAACCTGGCGTTGATCGACCTGGTCGGGCGCTTCGTTCCCGCGCTGCTGGATTTGCATGGACTCATCGAACTACCACGGCGGGATGTTTGCCTGGTGGCGGACAACGTCCATCACTGCCGTCATGTGCCGGGCCGGAAGCAGGACCAGATCGAGGCCTTCGCCGGGGCTGTCGGCACTGTGGCCGCGCCGTTGCTGGAGTGGTGTGCCGGCAAGGGCCACCTGGGCCGCCTGCTCGGCGGTCATTGGCGCCAAACCGTGTTGAGTCTGGAACTGGACGAAACGCTGTGCGGCGAAGGCAAACGACTGGCCGCCAAGGCCGGGGTTGAGCAGGACTTCCGGATGGCCGATGTCCTCGCCGCCGAATCCGGCGCTCACCTGGCCGGCCGTCATGCCGTCGCCCTCCATGCCTGCGGCGATCTGCACCTGGCCTTGTTGCGCGGCGCTGCGGAACGGGGCGCGCCCGCCGTCGATCTGGCCCCCTGCTGCTATTACCGGACCTCGGCGAAAGAGTATGTCCCGCTCAACCCGGATGCCGGTCTGAGGCTCAGTCGGGATGAGCTGCATCTGGCCGTGAGCGAAACCGCCACCGCCGGGGCTCGCGACCGGCGCCAGCGGGACCGGGCCATGGCCTGGAAGCTGGCGTTCGTCGAGTTCCGCGCCGAGCGGGGCATCCCCCGGGAACGCACGTTCAAGCCCGGTCCCGCCGGCTGGTACAGCGCGGGCTTCGCGACATGGATGGAACGCCTGGCGCGGCGCGAGGGCGTCGATCCGCCGGCGCAGCCGGATTGGCCGGCCTGGGAGGAGAAGGGGTGGGCGCGGCAACGGGAGGTCATGCGCCTGAACCTGGCCCGTCTCGTTTTCCGGCGACCGTTGGAAATCTGGCTGGCCCTGGACCGAGCCTTGTTCCTGGCCCGGCATGGCTATCGCGTCGGTTTGGCGGAGTTCTGCGACCGGGCGCTGACGCCGCGCAACCTGCTGATCTCCGCCCGCCTCGATCCTGAAGCGGGTTGACACAGGGCGGGCGCACCGGTTCGGGCGGGGGTCAAGTTTTCTCCGGCGAGGTCGTAATACCGATCTGGACACCCCATGGATGCATAAGCCGGAGTAACCCGATACATGCCTTCGATTTACAGCGGCCGAGGTGCACTGGCCGCCTTCTACGTTTCCATCCTGTTGGCCGCTGCCTGGTTGCTGTGGGGCGCCTATGACGGTTATCAGGCGCAACGGCAATTCCAGCGGGATCTGGCGGCTCACAGCGTGCGCGATGCCGCCGTGGAAATTGGCGACTACATCGAGCGGCGCCGGGCCGACATGGCCCGCCTAGCGGAAGGCCGGGGCGAAATCCTGGCGCGGCTGGCGGCCGACCCGGCCGACCGGAAACTCCAGGCGCTGCTGGACCGGCTGCTGAAGGAACGCTACCACGAGTATTACGCCTTCTCCCTGGCAACCCCCACGGGCGAGTTGCTGACCGATCTGGGCGAGGACATCAGCGAGTACTGCCGGGAGGACCTGCGCCGCTTCGCCGCGGGCGATAAGCCCTATCTGCCCAGCATCCACCCCACTCCGGATCATTACCACTACGACATCATGACCCGCTGGGCGGAGGGCAACGCGCGGGGCATCATCTTCACCAGTTTCACGCCGGCCAGCCTCGCCCGGCAGTTGAGCGGCAATCAAATCCCCGGCCACCGCCTGTTGCTGGTCAAGGCCGATTCCCCAAGCCTGATCGAGGTGACGGTCCAGGGCGGGCGGCAGGTGCTGGGCGACAATGTCCATCTGTCCGGGGACGATCAGGTCCGGTTGGCCGAACTGGGCGCCAGCATGGCGGTGCGAGGAACGAAATGGCGGGTGCTGGACGTGCCCGGCGCCGATGTTCTGGCCGTCGCGCGTGAACGGATGCTGTGGCAGATGGCGGGCGTGGTCTTCATCTTCGTGGCGTTGGGTGGCGTGCTGGCCTGGTTTGCCCGCAGCGATGCGCGCCGCCGGGCGGAACACACCCTGCGCCAGGCCCAGGCCCAGCAGGACCTGGAACTGCGGGTCGAGGAACGCACCCGGGATCTCCACGAGAAACAGGCCGAGCTCGAGCGGGCCCAGGCCATCAGCCGGATCGGCAGCTGGAAGATCACTTATCCCGGCGAACACATCCTGGCCTCTGCCGAGGCGCTTCGTCTCTATGGTCTGGAACCCGGCGCCCGATTCACCCGGGAGCGCGTGCTGCAACAGGTTCATCCCGAGGATCGGGAACGCCTCGACCAGGCTTGGCGGATTGCCCTGGAGGGGACGCCCATGGGCCTGGAGTTCCGGGTTGTTGTCGATGGCGAGGAACGCATTCTGCATTCGCTATCCCTTGGCGCGCGCCAGACAGAGGACGGTTCCACCGTCCTGGAGGGAACCACCCAGGACATCACCGCCCAAAAGCAGGCCGAATTCGAACTGCGACGTATCGCCCAGATCGTGGAAACCTCGGGCGACCTCCTGGCCTATGTGGACCGGGAACTGCGCTACCAAGTCGCCAATCCCGCCTATGCCGCCCTGTTTGACCGCGACGCCGAGACCTTGCGCGGCCGGACGGTGCGGGAAGTGCTCGGCGAGGAGATGTTCCAGATGGCGAGCCCATACCTGGATGGGGCTCTGGCGGGGAAGCACCAGTGTTTCATCACGGAGCGCGCTTTCCCCGATGGCCGCCACCACGTCCTGGATGTGGAATACCGGCCTTTCCGCTCTGGGGAGGAGGTGCCGGGCGTGGTGATCAGCATCCGCGACATCAGCAAGCGGGTCGCTGCGGAACGGGCCCTGCGCGACAGCGAACTGAAGCTGCGGGCCATGCTCAACACCCCGTTCATCTTCATCGGCCTGCTGGATACCGACGGCCGGTTGTTGCAGATCAATTCCACCGCCCTGCGCATGGCGGGCAAGGATGAACTCCAAGTGCTGGGCCTGCCCTTCTGGGAAACCCCCTGGTTCAGCCAGGACCCCGAGGAACGTGAGCGCCTGCGCGATGCTGTGGTCAGGGGGGCTCAGGGGCAACCCTCGCGATTCGAACTGGCGGTGAGTGGCGTCGAGGGAAACATCCGGCATGTCGACTTCGCCATGCAACCTCTGCGCAACGCCGAGGGTCGGGTGGTGTGGCTGGTGCCCCAGGGCATCGATATCACTGAACGCAAGACGACGGAAGGCTTGCTGCAACGGGATCGGGAACAGCAGATCATCCTGCGCGGCCTGATGGAAACCACCCTTCAGGGGGGGGCGCTGGAGGATACTCTGGCGCGTTGTCTGGCCCAATTGCTTGGCATTTCCTGGCTATCCATCCTGCCCAAGGGCGGTATTTTCCTCCTGGATGAGGATGGCAAGACCTTGCGGCTGGCTGTTTCCCGCAACCTGGCGCCGGAAATCCTGAGCCAATGTGACCGGGTGCCCTTGGGCGTTTGCCATTGCGGTCGCGCGGCGTCTTCTGGTGAACCGCAATACGCGGAATGCGTCGATGGCCGCCATGACATCAGCTATCCGGGCATGGCCGACCATGGCCATTACAGCCTGCCCCTGCTCCTGGGCGGCAAGCTTCAGGGCGTGCTGGTGCTCTACCTTCCCATCGGTTTCCAGCGGGACCCGGTGAAGGAGGAGTTCATCTCCACGGTGACCGATATCCTGTCCAGCTTCCTGGGCCGCAAGCAGGATGAGCAGGCCCTGCGCGACAGCGAGGATCTGACCCGGGCGGTGATGGATTCCCTCGGCAGCGGCATCGCCGTACTCGACGGGGATGGCGGGATCATCCGGGTGAACAAGACCTGGCGGGATTTCTCCCGGGACAATGCGGGCGACGAGCAACTCGGCAACGGTATCGGCCTCAATTATCTGGAGGTGACGCGTCAAGCGGCGGCCAGGGCGGAAGAGGGCGCCCGGGAAGTGCTGGAGGGCATGCTCGACGTCATGGCGGGGAAACGGGAAATCTTTTCCATCGAGTATCCCTACCCTGCGCCGGAGCAGGAACGCTGGTTCCAGCTCCAGGTAACCCGCCTGGGCGGCGCCACCAAGGGACTGGTAACCAGCCACACCAACATCACCCAGCGCAAGCTGGCGGAGCGGGAACTGGAACGCCACCAGCAACATCTGGAAGAAATCGTCGCCGAGCGCACCGGTGCGCTGCAGGCCGCCGAGGAGCAGGTCCGGCTGATCCTAGAGTCCACTGCCGACGGCCTGTTCGGCATCGACCTGAACGGCCTGTTCAGCTTCGTCAATCCCGCCGCCTGCGCCATGCTGGGCTACGCAGCGGATGAACTCATCGGCCGCCTCGTGCATCGGACCATCCACCACAGCCACCAGCAGGGCGAGATCTATCCGGAAGCGGAATGTCCCATGGTGAGGACCCTGCTGGAGGGCACCATCATTCGCGCGGGCAACGAGGTGTTCTGGTGTGCGGATGGCGCTTCCCTGCCGGTGGCCTATGCCTCCCACCCCATGATCCGCAATGGCGAGATCGTCGGCGCCGTGGTGAATTTCACCGACATCACCACCCTGCTGGAAACCGATGCGGCGCGGGAGCAGGCTTTGCGGGAAGCGGAGCGGCTGGCGCGCATCCGCAGCGAATTCCTGGCCAAC
>SXGU01467119.1_pt1 | contig 20269 bp, 13 predicted proteins | sample 3174531 | NCBI WGS metagenome assembly SXGU01 (sample SAMN11356863, study PRJNA531348) | freshwater metagenome | isolation source: freshwater sample F1-140 | place: China: Fuxian Lake, Yuxi | collected 2017-12-25 | reverse complement strand
CGTGGTACTTCCAAGAGGAGCGAAGCGCGGCGGAGGTGGAGGCGGGAATCAAGGCGCGACATCGACGACGGAAGCTGGCGATGGAATCTAAGTTCCGTCGCGAAGCCAGCCGGAAGAAAATTATAACAATGTAGAACTAGCCACGCGCCAATCCATCGAAGCGTCTTTCCAAACGGCCGCGAGACTCAACCCTCGCGGCCGTTCATTTTTCCACAAGAACCCACCTCTAGAACGGTTTACTCCGTGAGACTCTCAGAATCGGGGCGGCTCGACGCCCGAGGTCACAACAACACGCGCGGGGCGTTGCTGTCGGATGACTCCGAAATTGAACGGGGGATTTCCGCTCGTTCCCAGTGCTTTTTCAAGGTTCCGAATTGTCCGCAGTGGACGGTTGTTCAACGATTGGATTAAGTCTCCAGATTGAAATCCATCTTGAGCGGCAACCGAGTCGTCCGGCAAAACAACGACAGCGACGCCTCCAGATTCACGAGTTACCCCATAAGCGGAGTACTCATCTTTGCTCAAGTCCCGAAGCCTCGCCCCTCGCCAAGAATATTCCGGAGTGGCCGCGGAGCGAACAGTGTTCCGATCCAGTTGAATCGTCACCTCAGGGAAAAGTGGCTGTCGGGCCAACTCCTTGAGAGCGGGTTTGTTGACACCAAAGTTGTCCATTTGAAAATTCCGAAATCCAATTTTCAGAGCGGGTGAATCGGACTGGACCTGGAAGTTTCCCGCCACTGGATCCACGAATTTTGGATCTGCCACGATTGAATTGGAGTCACACCCTTGCGCCAAGAATTTGGATCGATCTGCCTCTGAACTGACAAAAATGTTCGCGTCGACATCGCTTCCCCATCGACCCACTGGCATGCCACCGGCAGGTTGGTAACTGGTGAAGACAATGTTGTTTCGAAAGATGTCCCCACTTCTGGCGTACCAGCAGTGAGGATGGAGACTGTTGTTGAGAATGATGTTATTGGTGACAGTGCGACGGTAACCTTCGCGCAGTTTCAGCCCCCCTTTGAGCAGCAAATTGTTGTAGATTACGTAATTGGAGGAGCCATCGTCCAAATCGATGTCCCATCCATTGTCACAGCGCCAGCGATTGTGCCTCAATATGGTTGGTCGAATCGCGTCCAACATGGGTAGACTGGAGTTCTTACCTACCTGCCGATCCACTTCGTGGATACTGGGATGCCAGAACCGATCTCGCCCCCAGGAATTCCAACTCCCGTGATCTCCGGTTTCCAAAACGGTATCAAAAATGTCGCAATCTTCGATCAGGTGCCCTCCCCAAGTACCGTCGCCGACATTGATCCCGGCACGCGGCATCCGATAGATGGAGCATTGGCGGACGGTGATGTTACGGCTCATGGAGATATGAATGCCCGCGGTTTGTTTTTCCACGCGACCTCCGCTGATGATCAAACAATCGTCGACAGAACATTCCGACGGAAACTCCTGAGTTTGCGGGCCTGGATTGCGATCGACAGCTTTATAGTCGAATTTCTGATCATACTTAAACAGTGGGCTGCGCACCGCGCGCGGATCCCCGACAAACGCCACACCATTGGCCCCACCATCGCGGATGAGACACCCCTTTATCAGCAACCTCCGGTTGTACATGTTAACAAAGATTGAATTGCCTCCCAGTTGTTCAAAGGTGCAGTCCAGAAGTCGGCAATCTTCCGTTCCAGTCAAAAGAACCGCACCTCCACGATAAATAGTCCAATCACTGCGTAACAACGGTTCACGGTTGTCCATGAACGTTCGCGCAGCATGACGAAACGTAATCCCTTGGAACGAAACATGTCGCACCGGCTTTTCGCGGCTGCCACTCAACACCACCAGATGCGAAAGACGCACCCCTTCCAATACCGCCGTGTTCAAATTCAATCCGGGTTCAGGGTAGTAGTAAAGTTTGCCTGATTTACCGTCGTAAAACCACTCTCCAGGGGCATCCAACTCTTCTAAAATATTTTCCACATAGCGATAGGTCGGGTGCATCGTACTCGGCCGATTATTTTGCCATCCGCCCTCATAAACCAAATTCCCATCAGAATCCTTGCCTCGAATCACCCAATGCATGTCTCCCCACATGGCTTCGTGCATGGCGTGAATGAATCCACCACGCGGATCAGCCCATCGAGAGACGCGCTCCGATGAAATGGCGTCTGGAGCGAAGCCGTTAAAGTGTGGGATAGTCTGATCGAAATTGGGGTAACGGGCCATCGGCTGTATCCATCCATCGACGAACAATTGATCCAGTTGGAGCCCAGCCGGCATCACCGCTTGCATAATGCCATCTCGATAAGGTTCCCAGACCAAGTTCAATCTGGATCCCCCGCTTAGCACTACTTCGTCACCCTCCTTCGCCACATACTCCACAGGGGTCGCTTCGCGACCGGAGTCTGCCGAGCTGAAGATCAGCGGTGATTGAAGGTAGTAAGTACCTGCGGACAGAATGACCTTGACCCGTTCTCGTCGCACAACAGCCCTCACGGCAACCTGCGCACGCGTTGGAGTCGCGAAGGGTGCGTGTTCAGAGCCGTTATTGGAATCATCGCCAGAAGGGCTCACATAGAACACCGCCCCATCCGAACGTAAGAACCCCATCGACACGGCCAACACCAGCAGCAAGTAGAGTCGATTTGACATGGTAGCTTCCCTGCAATCGCACACCTGATGGCTTGAGGGAATCCTAAACATCATTTACTCATGGCGGGACGACAAATCATGGACCTCCAGAAACTTTCTTCACTAAAAGCATGTACACCGTAGGCCTTGACTATGGCACTAATTCCATCAGGGCACTTCTGGTTCGCGCCTCAGATGGATCGGAAGTCGGCATCGGAATTGCCCAATACTCCCATGGAACCTCTGGGGTCTTGCTGGATTCCAGAAATCCAGATCTGGCTCGTCAACACCCTCAAGACTACCTGGATGGTGCCATCGAAGCCATGAGATGCGCCCTGGCAAGCGCCGCTGAGAACAATCCACGTTTTAGTCCTCTTCAGGTGGTTGGCATTGGAGTAGATACGACCGGCAGCACACCCTTGCCAGTCGACGCCCAAGGGCGGGCACTCACCGATTTACCGCGCTTCGCCAACAATCCGAATGCCATGGCTTGGCTTTGGAAAGATCACACCGCCACTTCGGAGGCCAGGTCGTTAACCGACGCGGCACTCTCCGAATTCCCGCAGTATCTGAAACGCTGCGGAGGCGCTTATTCCAGTGAGTGGTTCTGGTCCAAAATCTGGCACTGCGCGGTCGTCGACCCCGAAGTCTCCCATGCGGCAGCATCTTGGATAGAACTTGCGGACTGGATTCCCGCGATACTGACTGGAACCGAATCCCATCCAGTAAGGGGAATCTGCGCTGCAGGACACAAAGGCCTGTACCACGAATCTTGGGGTGGCTTTCCGTCCTTCGAGTTTCTCGCCCGCCGTCACCCGAAGCTCGGTGAGTTGCGAACTCAACTTCATGGACACTCTTGCGTTGCGGTGGATCAGGTCGCCGGGACGCTCACGGTAGAATGGGCGGCCAAGCTCGGACTTCAACCAGGAATCCCCGTGGCAGTTGGTGCGATCGACGCCCACCTCGGAGCTGTCGGCAGTGGTATCGAGCCAGGGACTCTCGTCAAGATTCTCGGCACCAGCACATGCGACATGATGGTTCACCCGCTCGCACAATCACTGGCAGATATCCCGGGAATTTGCGGCATTGTTCCTAGCTCCATTGTTCCCGGGTATTACGGTCTCGAAGCCGGTCAAAGTGCTGTCGGGGATTTATTCAATTGGTTCATTGACAACCTCGGTCCGACGGAAGCCACGCACGAGTCGCTCACCGCGGAGGCTTCCCAATTATTGCCAGGTGAAAGTGGACTGCTAGCGCTCGATTGGAATAACGGCAACCGTACGGTTCTAGCAGACCAACGTCTCACAGGCCTGTTGCTGGGGCAAACGCTCGCCACACGCCCGGCCCATATCTATCGCGCTCTGATAGAAGCCACGGCCTTTGGCGCCCGGATCATCATGGAACGATTTGAGGAGCACGGAGTCGCCGTGCAACGAGTGGTCACGTGCGGTGGTATCGCGGAGAAAAGCCCTCTGGTGATGCAAGTCTACGCAGATGTGACCGGACGCCCCATGCTCTTGTCTCGAAGTTCTCAGACCTGCGCACTCGGTGCCGCGATCACCGGCGCCGTCGCCGCTCGATTGCACCCAGATATTCCAGCAGCTCAACGAGCGATGACCGGAATCCGAGAGGCGACTTATCGACCCAATCCCGCATCACAGCGTGTTTACCAGGAGCTCTTCAAACTGTATCGATGCCTTCACGACGCCTTTGGTATGGGTCAACCAACCATGGACATGGCGCTCATCATGAAGCAGTTGCTTCAACTCCGCGATCGCGCACGTTCTGGATTTCTTGGTTAGTTCTTTTCCATGGATCAAGCCAGACGGGGCGCACTCGGTTGACAATCCGAGCTCTAGCGGCCTGCCAGATCGACAAAATTCTTCAGCAATCGAAGGCCGTTGGCTTGACTCTTTTCCGGGTGAAATTGGGTTGCGTACACATTGTCCTTCCAAACTGCCGATGCAAACGGCTTCCCATATTGCGTGTATGAAGCCACGACGCTGGCATCTTCAGGTTTCGGAAAAAAGCTGTGCACGAAGTAAAAATAGCTGCCGGTGGGTATTCCTTGAAACAATGGACACTTGTCGGATGTTAGTTCGACTTGATTCCATCCGATCTGGGGGATCTTCAACGCCGGTTCTCCAGCAGTCGGCTGAAATCTCACCACCGGCCCTCCGAATACTCCCAGTCCTAGCGCACAGGAATTAAACTCCTCGCTACGTTCGAATAGCGCCTGGTAACCAACGCATATCCCGAGAAACGGCCGCCCAGACCGTATCCAATCGCGCGTAGCCCCTAGAAGTTCCTGTCGTTGCATGGAGTTGATGCAATCATCAAAGGCGCCAACACCAGGCAGTACCACGCCATGGGCTCCCGAGAGGGAGTCGGGCGACGCCATACGCTGAACTTCTGCGCCCACGAAACGCAACGCCTTCTCAACACTACGAATATTCCCAGCACCATAGTCCAGCAATGCAATCATCTCGCAGAAGCGTAGCGAATCTCCATAGAATCGCTATAAGTCTTTGAATCTCGTCGACACAGTTCCATCTGTCGGGATGCGGTCCCCGATTTAAGCCCCCCGGCGTCAGTCAGGGCAGGAAAAGAAACTCATTGCTGTTGAACAAGGCACGACAAAGTGCTGGCAAACCATGTGCTTGGGCCACACTCGCCGCATCCTGGCCTTCTTCGCCGCTAGGATCACGCCCCAAGGCAAGGCGGTAAGCTCTCGAGACGGCATCCTCTAATGAGGACATGTCCACACATTCTCGTCGAACGCGGTCTGCAAAGCGGTCGGCCTCGTCCAACGTGAACGCGCTGTTAAATAGGTTCAACGCTTGGATTGGCGTGGTAGACTGGCGGCGCCGAGGGGTGCTCTGTCCCGCATCGGGACAATCAAAGGCGCCGAAAACGATATCACGTTCCATGCGTACTTTGTGTGAATATATCAGGCGTCGACGCCCTTCGTCGTCAAATCGCTCAATCGGTGGAAATCCATCCAAGCCACCGCGTGATCGAAACAGGTTAAACCCAGGTCCACCCATCTTCAGATTGAGTCGGCCGCTCACCGCCAAAACCGAGTCTCGAATGGATTCGGCTTCCAATCGCCTCGACGGATACCTCCAAAGCACGCGACAATCTCCATCAATCGCCTGGGCGTCGGGTCGGATCTGGTTTGATTGGCGGTAGGTTGCGGACGTCATAATTCGACGATGCAAGTGTTTAATCGACCAACCCGAATGAATGAAATCTGCCGCCAACCAATCCAAGAGTTCAGGGTGCGACGGGGCTGTGCCACTGCTGCCAAAGTCATTTGCAGTTTCCACGAATCCAAAACCAAAATGCCATTGCCAGACTCGATTGACAATGACCCTAGCAGTCAGTGGATTGTCAGCGCTGGAGATCCACTCCCCTAGGGCGCGGCGTCTCTCAGGGTCTGTCGCTTCCTTTGACAATGTGAGGCTTCCTAGCGTGCTCAAGATCCCCGGCTTCACCTCGTCGCGGGGTTGCTCGGGATCGCCGCGATGCAAAACACGGGTGACTTCAGGAGTTCGAAATACTCCGGCGTAAACCATGGGGGCAGCCCGGAGGGCGGCCATGCGTTCATCCAATGCCTTCTTTTCTGCCAAGAGTTGGGTCGCTTCCGAGGCTTCGTTCGGAGCCAATCCGAAAAGAACTAGGTTTGCCGGTGCCTTTAAATTGGGAGAGTAGCCTCGTCGATCGGTCGAACCAGCCACAGTTAACCATTGATTCTTGGAGTCCAAGACTTCTATCCGATAGTGAGTGGGGAGCCGATCACTCATCTTGCCATCTCGATCTCGACTCCAGACCACCCGCTCTATGGTTTCCGCCTGGGGAAATTGAAACTCGACCCAACCTTTTCCGGGTTCGCGCGACATCCAACTTCGGGAGTGGCCAAAACGACCGTCGTTGATAAATTCAACCTGGTGAGTCTCAGCGTCCTGACCAAGGCTTGAAGCAGTCGTTCTGGTTCCAAGACTCGCGAGCGCCACATTCCTTGGGGACGCGCCGCCGATGAAGACTTCCAATTCATCCAAACACGGTTCGCCGCCAGTTGTCGCTTCGATGATGAACCTCAACCGGCTCGTAGAGATTGCTGCAAAACGATCACTGGTTTGCTTCGGATCGACCGCAGGGCGTAGTGGCGGTAATACGATCAAAGGTTTCATCGTATCCAGAGAGTCTCCCGCCTCAATCGTATAGGCGATTGGCAATCGATCTTCGAACGATCCTTCACGATCACGACTCCAAACCATACGCCCGATGCGCTCAGGTTTAGTAAACTCGAACAGCAACCACCCCCTTCCCGCTTCATCGGACATCCAACTCTTCGAGTTGCCGTAGTTGCCGTCATTCACATGTTCCAATCGATGTGGACCAGAAGTTCTGCTGCCAGAAGCCAAGACTTTGGTGCCATGACCGGCTAACGCCACGTTTCGTGCCGAATCCTCGGCCGTGAAAATTTCCACTTCATCTAAACAAGGTTCGATTAGCCCCAGGGTGGGATGCAACTTGGAGTCATGGATCGTGAATCGAACAAAACGGGCAGAAATCGGCGCAAATGAGTCCTCATTGAAACGAGCATTCATTTCGCGGCGTGCGGACGCCTCTACCCTTGCCAATGGTTCGAAGGTTGCCAGCCGTCGACTGAAACGTTCCAATTGAGGCTTTAACAACTCGGCCTCCTGGATCCGAGCTTCTGTTTCTGGAGTTCTCACGGGGCGATCTCCGTATTCTACACCCGCAAAGAACGCCTGCATCGCGTAGTAGTCTTGGATGGAAATGGGATCGAACTTGTGATTGTGACACCGGGCACACCCAACGCTCAGGCCCAAGAAGACTTGCCCTGTCGCGCCAACGATTTCACTTAAGGAATCCTGGCGTGCCAACCGCTTCGATTCGTCGTCCGCCCCAATTTGGCCTGGCAACAAAACAGCAGACGTCACCAGAAACCCAGTGGCTGAGTCTTCTCCAAACAAATCTCCAGCGATTTGATCGCGTACAAACTGATCGTAAGGCCTATCGTCATTGAAAGCTCGAATGACATAATCGCGGTATGGCCAAGCATTAGGCCTCTCCGTGTTGACCTCAAAACCATGAGTATCCGCATAACGAACGACATCCAACCAGTGTTGAGCCCATCGTTCACCATAGCGGGGTGATCTCAGCAATTCGTCCACCAGCCGTTCCCAAGCGTCTTCCCGTCCATCCTTCACAAACATCGCAACAGCTTCTGGGGATGGCGGGAGTCCCGTCAGGTCCAGATAGGCGCGCCGAATCAAATCGAGCCGCTGCGCGGGGGGATTTGGGGCTACGCCGAGAGCCGATTGTGCCCGACGAATAAACCCATCCACTGGATGCCGAATGGACTGGCCCTTCACTTGTACTGGAGGTTCGGTCGGTCGCAATGACTTAAAACTCCAATGCGTAGGATCCGACAAGGCGTACGTGTCCCGATTTCCTCGGATCGGTGACTCTTCAAGCTTCAATTCCTTTGCAGGGACTACAGTCAAGAACGCCCACAGCATCAAGCCGCCAGACCACCTCGAAATCCAGGTGCGAAAACCGAACTGCTGGATCCGTTCCAAATCAGCTTGAAGCCGCGTAACCATTGATCCGCCTATTGGATGGTCACGGAACCGCCTGGGTCAAGAAGTTGAGTCATGGAATAACGCCATAAACGCGAATGGAGCACCATCGCGAGGATCGACCGCGTGTGTCGAAGGTTTACCAAGAAGCGAGGCGTATCGACAAACGGAGACGGCAAGCTTCGTTAGACGCCTTCGACGCAACCTCAAAGATCTTGAGTTAAACCGAACTTGGGCTACACGAATTCTTAGCGATTCGGATCATTCGCACCGATAGAATCAACGAACCCATCGCCAGTGTGGCGACCGAAATTTTCCAGCCAAAGCGAAAGGAGTCTGGATCAAATCGAAATTCCACCTGATGCAACCCCTTCCGAACTACAACCGCCTGCAGGTAGGCGTCCACTCGATGCACCGGCATCTCCACTCCGTCTACCGTGGCCTTCCACCCTGGATACATCGTCTCCGAAAAGATCACATATCCAGCTTCGGTCGCCGAAACTTCTGCAGACAGTCCTCGAGCGGATCGATCGTGGATCCGAACCCAACTCTCGCGAGGAAGGATATCCTCCAACTTTTCGGGAAGGATTGGAGCGTCTCCAATGAATACAGCGCTTTGGAGCGGGTTGAAAGTTGGGTCGGCAAGCCGTGCCAGGGCGGCGGCAATGTTCGGCACAACCTCCGGCCGACGGGCAAAACGCACCGGAGGCAACCAATCCCGGTTTCGCAGTAATTTCAGATCCACTTGGTCAGCCACCCACTCGAACCGATTGGTGTCATGCGGGAAGTTGCTGCGAGTGACAAGGTACTTTACCGACGTCAGATTTAAGACGCGGTTAAATCCGTTCGACTCGCCGAAGTGCAGCCGGCTCAATCCATCGGGCGACATCGATTCGTAACCGCTTAACTGATTGAGCCCCCAAGCCCAACCGAGATTGTCCATAAGCGTCAATCGATCTCCAGGTATCCATCGATAGACTCGAAACCAGTCGGGATCGCTCCGGACCGGTTCAAGGACTCTTGGGATGCCGGCAACCGGAAATTGGGTCAAATCCACTCGCGAGACACGATTGCGCAGCGTGACGGACAGATCCACGATGACAGCACCCAGGCAAATGAACTGCAGTGCGCCGGTCTTAGCGGAATTCTGCCGAATTCCAACCCAACCGACACATCCGAATGCAATGACAGCCACTGCGGGCACCCAAAACTCGGGATTGAACGGGGAGTAGTGCTCCAGGAAACCTGGAATGCGACCCAGCAACCAGTCTAAGTGCGTGCCAAACTGATTGGTGGCCGCCCCAGGCCGAACCTGTCGCTCCAACAATGCCGTTAAATCCGTGGCATGACGACGAATTAGAATTGACGCGAAACCCGTCCCCAGCAGAAGCAACATTCCCCCGATGGTTGCCGCCTGGAAGACTCTAAGTCGGATGGATGCCGGAATGGTTCCCTGTCTCAACTGATCAAATCCCCGTGCGGCCAGGACCACGACTGCAAAAACAGCCAACAATAAAAACCGATGATAAACAAACTTCTGGAAAGGCGTCGCGAAGACCAGAAACAACACCATTCCGATGATAAGCAGTAGATTTCGGGTCCGACGGTCGCGCGGAGCCAAGGCTCCCAGCAGTGCCAAGATTGCTGGCACCACGCCGATGTAAGCGTTGAAGTCAATGGCACTGCCTTGAATAAGCTTGAGCAGGTCAAACGTCTGTGGGGATCCAGCCAATGCCGGGGCCAGCATCATTACCAAAGCCATCGGAGGACCTAATAATGTGTGTTTCCATCCAAAGGCACCGGGGTCGAGGTTCTGTAGTCGCTGGGTTTCCAGACGCATGAATTCAGCCGTGGGCAACCACTGAGCCGCGCAAAGAAACGCGGCGACCGCAAACACCCCGCACATCCAACACGACGCTTTGAGCCAGGCTCGAATCGATCCAAGTTCCACGGTTCCAAGAGCCCATAGACCCCAGAGAAACCCGACAAATGCCACCATCTGAACGCTGCCCCCCAGGAAAGCCAAGGCCATGACCACGGACGTAGCGAATCCCCAGGACCACGACTGAAATCGCCAAGTGCGTTCCCAACACAGCAACAACAATGGCACCCAGACAAACACATTCAAAAAGATCCAGTGGAACATCAAGAAGTTCGAACAGAGAGACCAACTGCACGCTCCGATGAAACTCGCTTGTCGAGAATGTCGCAACTCTCGGAGCAGCGAAAAGAGAAAGACCCCTGCAAGCCAAAATTGAAAAACGGCCGTGCCGGTATAGGCTCGTTCCACAGTAATCGGGAGCAACAACGGGATCTTGAAAATTCCCAACATCGTCCAACCCGTAGCTCCATGATGTGCGTGTCCACCCAGGAAATGAGGATTCCATAGTGGGAATTCTCCGCGCAGGACGCTGTCCCTCCAAAAGATCAGGTTAGGCCAGAGTTGAGTTATCTGATCGATCCCGTAATGCGTCTGAATCTCGAGAGGCGCACCGGCAGCACGCGGGAGCAACATCTGGTTCAGCAGGTCCAGTGGGAGTAGTGATCTGCCGAGAAACACGTGCTCAAAGAAGAACGCGAGCACCACCACGGCATGCAACGCCAGCCAAAACCAGGAACTATTTCCTAGTCGAAATGGTTTTTCCTCACTCATGCGGAATACGCCCGATTCATCACACAACGCACATCTTGACCGTATCGCTTCGTCCTTCGGAAATGGAACGATGCGGCATAATGATGACCACCGTATCCCCCGCCTTCAGCAGTTTCTTGCACTTCAGGCGGCTGATAGCTCCGGCTGCGGAACTCTCGGGATCCTCAAAGCATGTGGGCATGATCATGGGAGTCACCCCGCGTAGTAATGTGAGTTTGTTGGTGATGACCTCCCGCTCACACACGGCAAAAATCGGGGACCATCGGGGGCGGAGCCAAGCGGCGTAGGACGCCATCTGGCCGGTTCGAGTGAAGACCAGGATCGCAGCCGCTTTGAGTTGATCCGCCAAAACAACGGCGCTTTTGACCAATTTTTGTCGAGGTTCCGAGAGTTCCGCACGCTCGTGGTAATTCGCACCACCGCTCCGTTCAATTCGTCGGGCAATTCGGTCCATGACCTCCAGGCATTGTAGCGGGTACTTGCCGACCGTGGTTTCGCCGCTCAACATAATGGCATCCGTCCCTTCGAAGACCGCGTTCGCCACGTCGGTGATTTCAGCGCGCGTGGGCAATGGGTTCTCGATCATACTCTCCAACATTTGGGTCGCCACAATGACCGGTTTACCTATTTCGAGACAACGCCGAACAATACGGCGTTGGATGATCGGCAACTCTTCGTAGGGACATTCCACCCCCAGATCGCCCCGAGCGACCATGATGGCGTCGGACGCTTCGGCGATGGCATTGAAGTGGTCGACAGCGAATTGGTGTTCAATCTTGGCCACAATTCCCGGTGGATTGGGTCGGTCCCTAAGAAGGTGTCGAAGCGCGGCGATATCTTCAGGATCTCGAACGAAACTAAGTGCAATAAAGTCAACACCCACTTCCAGACCGAGTTGAACATCCGCTCGGTCCTTCTCGGTCAGCGCTGGCAATGAAACGCGTACGCCCGGCAAATTGATGTGACGGCGGGAACCCAGTTTTCCCTCGGTCAACACCTCGCATTCGACCGTTGTGGCCGTCTTCGAAAGAATCAGCATCTTCATCTCGCCATTGTCGACGATCAATGGGCGTCCGACGACCACATCGCCAGCAAAATCCGGGTAATTGACCGTGGTGGATTTGACCCCTGCCAAGGGCTCCCCTTGTGTGGTAAACACAAACCGATCGCCCACTTGCAAGGGTATCGGACTGGCCACGTCACCAGTCCGAATGGCCGGGCCCTGCGTATCCAACAGGATGCCAATGGCTCTGTCCAATTCGTGAGCAGTTTGGCGGATGTCACGGACAATCCTCCGGATCCAATCCGGTTTCGCATGGCTCATGTTCAAACGGAAGACGGCTACTCCGACCTCCGCCATCTGACGAATCCGCTCCGGCGTCTCAGTCGCCGGTCCTAGTGTCGCGACAATCTTGGTTTTTCGAATCACGGGGAAGCAGCGTAAGGCGGGCTCCCCCTCCGGATCAAAGCGCAAAGGCGACGATTCTCACTTGGCTCACAGGTAGCTAGGGCTCTCTCAATAGAGTAGGCGAAACTGGTGGAGCGGAGTTAAACAGACCGTAGTTGTCAGTTTCCGAACCCAGTCCCGCCCCTCATCAAACCGGACAGGCAGTTTGCCCGCATCGTACGTGGTGCACCTCAAGTTGTGTAAAGATTCCTGCTTGGACAGATGCAGGCCAACACAAAGAGGGTTGTGCCTGTCGATTTATTGGAATGCCTACGGTAGATCACTTGAGATCAAAATTGGCAGACGTGTCTACTGAAATCACCCTCAAATTATTGATAAGCGATTGCTTTTGACGCTCCGCGAAGATTGGGGACTTCCGGTTCGAGGCCCTTGAGCTTTTCCAGATAGCCTGCCGGCAGCACCTTGATCGCGACCTCGCTGCCGAGTTTGGTATCGCGGCCGCGATACACCTCGCCCATGCCGCCTTCGCCCAGCTTGGCGGTGATCCGGTACTGGGCAATGGAAGTGCCAAACATCAGTTGGTTTCTTTCTCTTGGGCGAATGGATTCCGGATGGTCAGCCCGCGGATGCTTCGACCTGCTTGCAGATCTTCGGAATAGAGCCAGCGACATTGGCTTTCCAGCGCGCCTGCAACGATGAGCGAGTCATAAAAGGAGAATCCGGTCTCGTCATGCACGGACAACGCCTGCTGATAAAGCGAAAAACTCGGAAACACTTCGCAGAGCGGCACCAGCACCGTGTCCAGATATGCGCGGCACTCAGCGGCGGTCATCGTCCGGGCGAACTTACGCGTGGCGACATTGACAAACTCCTGGAGCACCTGGCTGCTGATGATCCCCAGATGATCCTCCATCGCCGCTGCCACGAGCGTCTCGGCGCGGTGTTGCTTCCGGCGATCCCCGCGATCGAAACAATACACGAAGATGTTCGTGTCCAAAAAGTATCTATCGCTCATTCAATTGATCGCGGGAAAATTTACTGCCTGCGGAAACGTGCTTCAGTTTTTGCATCAATTGCCGGTAACGATCCGCGCCGGCGTCTTTGGCCGCGTAGCGCGCGAGCCACTCACGGAAGACGTTGTTCAAGGTGGTTCGCTCCTGTTGCGCCCGCTCGCGGGCGGCTTCCACCAGTTTGTCTTCGGCGCTCAAAGTAATGTTTTTCAACATAACAAATACACGAAAACCGTGTACACGGGTTTTGTGGATGTCAAGAGGTCAGAGCATGCCCCGGGACTACGGATCAATGCGCCGTTTGCGTTCCCGCCCGCTTATCACTCCGGGACGAACCCAACAGATTGCCGGCAGGTCGTTGAGCAGTCATGGGTCGAGGCCCACTTTTTTCAGCAGCGCCTGGAAGCGCGGCTCGGTGCGCAGGGGGTCGTAAAGCGGATGGACTTTGAGACGCCAACACCATGTATCCTGCTCCTCATGACATTTCTCCAGCCAATCCAGGGCCTTGTCCTTTTCGCCGAGTCCAAGATGGAGAAGCATCCGCACCGCAGGTGAGAGATAGCGCTGTTTCGCCCGGTCATCCAACTCGTGCACAACCTGCTCGGCCTTCGCGCGATCACCAACCCGGGCGTAGGCGTAGGCCAGAGCGCCATCGTAGTATGGCTGGGGATCCAGCGACTTGGCCTTTTGAAACTCGGCGATGGCGCCTGCCGTGTCCCCTTTCCAAACGAAGCACCAGCCCAACTCAAAATGGGCATCCGCAAAATTGGGATCCAACTCCAGCGTTTTGCGCAATTGCGCCATCGATTCATCGTATCGGCGCGCCGCATTGAGTCGCCAACCGAGATCCGAATTGAACATTAGGGAAAGAGGATCCAATTCGATGGCCCTCTGCGTATTCCTGATGCCCTCCTCGAACCGCCCGAATTGCGTTTGGAGCCACCCAATTGGTTGTAGGCCAGGGCCAGCCTGGGGCTCAGTTCCAGGGCGCGTTTGATCTCTTGTTCGCAGCCGTTCCAATCGAAGGCGCCGACGAGAGCGATACCCAGGGAGAGGTGCGCATCGGCGAGATTCGGGTCGAGCGCCAGGGCCTTTTGCGCCTGGGCCTTCTCTTTGGCCCAGGCTTCTTTGCCCGACAACAGGTTTCCGCCGAGCCAGCCGTAAGAGTCCGCGAGCCCGCAATAAGCAAGCGCATAGGACGGGTCCAGTCGCAGGGCCTGATTGAAATACTCGATGGCGTTGGTGTAACTCGCCTCTGTGATCTTGCCGAAGTGGTAGCGGCCCAGCAGATAGAGGCGGTGGGCTTCCGGGTTCGCGGTCGGCTTCTGGGCGAGGTTGCGGGTTTCCTCCATGCCCAACTGGATCTTCAGCTCGTTGGTGCTCGTGGTGGCCGGGCCCACGGTGCCCCGGCCGTAACGCATGGCCTGCTCCAGCGCGAAGTAGGGATTAGCCGGTAGGAGCGGCGGAAACTTCATGCCATCCACGATTTCCCAATACCACGCGAGCTTGCCGAACACCTCCATTTGATCAGCAGCGCGCAAACTCAGCATGCTCCAGTCGCCGTGGCCTTCCAACAACCCCGTGCGCATCCAGCGGCGGGCAGCTTCGAAATCGCCGAGCATCCCATATCTCGATGCGATCCACGCATACGGGATGTGCATGCCCTTCTCCGCTTGCGCCTCCAATTCCCCCAGGCTCCTTCGGGCTTCATCCGCAGCGCCCGACTTGGCGTGGATGGCAGCCAGGTTGCACTGGGTCAATGCATTCGGACGCCCCGCGAGGACGCGGGCGGCCACTTCCTTGGCGCCGACCAGATCTCCTGCCATCAGCAAGGAAAATGAATAATCTTCGAGCTGAATCTTCTCGGGCAGAAAGCTGCGGAAGGCCCTCACCCCGTCGTCATAACGGCCAAATGTGTTAAGTTGGTGCGCACGATCAATCTGAAAAAAGAGATTCTCCGGATCCATCGCGATGGCCTGCTGCCTGGCGTTCAATGCCAGTTCTGGATGCCCTTCGATCGAGGAGTAATACCACGACATGGCATGCACCACCCCGGGGTCTGGCTTCGGGTTGCGCTGGTTTTCCCAGAAAATTGTTCTCACCTTGTTCCAATCCCGCTCGTAGAGCAGGCCAACCCACATGCGGAGTGAAGCCACAGCCTGATCCTCGGGCCGTCGCGCGCGGAACCGTTCCGCTTCGGCCGATAACCGCTTGAAGGTCGCGGCCATCTCGTTGGTCGTGCCTCCAAAAACGAGAGGCTGCCATTCCGATTGCGCCAGGGCGGTCCATGCCCGGGTGTAGTTCGTATCGAGCTGATAGGCCCGCCGCAGCTCGACCGCCGCCTGGCTGAATTGGTGGCTGCTCAGGAAATCGCGCCCCTTTTGGAAAGCCAGGAAGGCCTCGCCATTCTGGGTGTCTGCCGCCTGAATCTCGGCCCGCTGACTGGCGCTGAGCTGCAGCTTCAGCTCATCCACGATCGCCAGCGCCACCTGGCTGGGAAGCTCGGAGACCTTGGATGACGAGGAGGCGATCTCCCGCTGTTTGCCCAGCGCGCGCCCGGTCGCGCCGTCCACCACCGACACGTAGGCGGACATCGACTCCCCCTGGTCGTGCAGTTCGCCCATCACCAGGCCGTCCACGCCCAGTTCGCGCGCAATCTCCACCTCCGACTTCTTCTGTTGCAGCAACTGCTCGACCCGCATTGGCGAGTTCACCACCTCCAGATTCTGCAACGGCCCCAGCTTCTGCCGGATCTCGGCCGGTATCTGTTTTCCCAGACCTACCACCTTGGGATCCTGCGTCTCGAAGGCGAAGGGCAGCACCGCCAGCGAGCGGATCTGGCTGGCGCGCGTAGCGGAGGCAGCCGGGCGTCGCATCAGCGAAACCGTTAGAGCGATGCCCAGCACGAGCACCGCGATCCACGGTGCCATGCGTAAGACAAGGGACGGACGCTTTGAAGGTACCCGGCGATCTTTTCGCTTCTGTGGCAATCGAGGTGATTGGGCCGGGCTGTCGCGATTGGGTCGAATCCTCCAGCAGAAGAGCGATGTCCCCGAGGCTGCTCAGGCGACGATGCGGGTCTTTCTCCAGGCAGCGCCGCAGCAGCGTCGCCACTTCGCGAGGAACCTCCGCCGGTAGCGCGCTCCAGTCGGGCTCGCTCTTCAGCACTTCGGACATCAGGTCCGTCACCGTCTCACCGCGGAACGGTTTGCTCCCGGCCAGGCACTCGAACAAACAACAGCCAAAGGCCCACACGTCCGTGCGCTTGTCCACCTCCAGCCCGCGTGCCTGCTCGGGACTCATGTAGGCCGGGGTGCCCATCACCGCGCCCGGCTGGGTCGTCTCCGCCAGCAGCGTCGGCGCCTCCGGATCACTCGCCGGTGTCGCCCGACCCCGCACGCTCGCCTCCATCTTCGCAAGCCCAAAATCCAACACCTTCACCCGGCCCTCGGGCGTAAGCTTGATGTTTCCCGGTTTGAGATCGCGGTGGATGATCCCCTTGGCGTGCGCCGCCTCCACCGCCTCGGCGATCTGCCTCGCTACGCGCAACGCCTCTTCGATCGGAAGCCGTCCCCGCCGCAGACACTCAGCGAGTGTCTGTCCTTCGACGAGTTCCAGCACGAGGAAGTGCGTGCCTTGATCGGCATCGAATCCATGAATGGCGGCGATGTGCGGATGGTTCAGCGCCGCCAGCGCTTTGGCTTCGCGCTCGAAACGCGCGAGGCTCTGGGGATCCCGGCTGAAGCTTGCGGGCAATACCTTGATCGCGACGTCACGGCCGAGCTTGGTGTCGGTGGCGCGATACACCTCGCCCATGCCGCCTTCGCCCAGCTCGGATCCAATTTGAGCCGGATGAGATAGTGTGATTTTCCTGGTTTGGCGTCAGGTTGGCGAACGGCAGGACGGCGATGTTCCTCCCGTAATTCGAGTGTGAGTGCCTCGTTGCGTTGTGCGAGCGCACCGTAGCCCACCATGTCCGTCCCGCCCTCCTGGATGATGGCGTCTAGATTGCGTTGCACTGTGGCATAGCTTATGGAGCGAGTGAATCGGAATCCACCTGCAACTCCAAGTCCGTATTCCGAGGATCAAACGCTCCCAGATGCGCGTGGCGCGACTCATGGGCCTGATCTTCTAGGGCTCTCTCAATCGATAAAACTTTCCTCGTTCGTTGGCGATTTTGATGACGAACTTAGCCTTAACTCCTGGAATCGCTGTCCACGGCCCTTCGATTTGGTCGGCTACCTCCAAGACAACGTCGTCAGTCTCATCCCACTCCACTGTGATCTCCCGTGGATTGGAGGGAAACTCGGGATCCACCTTAGGGGGGCGAATTTTCACCTCGCGTTGCCTGGAGCAATTGATTTCGACGTCAAAACTCTGAACCCGCGCTGTGGGTCGACTTGCGGTTGGAGGGAACGTCACCACCACTCGATTTGTTGTATTCGGTGCAAATCGTGTTCCCGAAGGCGGGAAACTGGAAGCGGGCATCTGCAAACAACCCACTTCTGTGTACGCCTGCCAATTCACCGCAACGGGACCATTGCCCTGGCAACCTACGACCAACTTGCTGGGCATGTAATCCTGCTCAGCAGGGGGATTCGCCGAACTCGTGACAACAAATCCAACGTGTAACGTGGTCGAATTGCCGCGCGAGTCACTGACCTTGAGCTCTATATCGTGAACCCCCGGCCGGACCAATGTACCTGCTGGTGGGGTCTGCGTCACCGAGTTCTGGCCACCACAATTGTCTGACGCCACGACTTCACCCCTCAAATCAGGAGCCGCCACCGTGCATTGACCCGACTCGGTTTGAGCCATAATCGACTTGCGCTCAATCGACGCTAACGGTGGAATGGTATCGCCGAAAAAGAGGCAAGCTGGGTAGGCGTAGGACACATACGGACCCCATCCATAGACAATGGCCCCGATATTATCTGACGCCGTCAACGTGTAATTGGAACCTGTGCCTAGCGTCACCGTAGCAAAAGCATAGTCCGTGCCCGGCAGTACCACCCATCCCACGACGGCGGTCGTTCCCAATAACACTGAGTTGGTGGCAGTCACAGGCGCCACCACATTGAGATAGTGCGATGTAAATTCGGTGGCTGGCGTGCAGAACGAATGACCGTCCGACCAATGCGCTCGACTCGGCACAGTTACCATGAAAGGGTCTGAATTAGTCACCCCGTCAAAGTCGGAACTCGTGGCATATTGAAGAACCTGCACCGGCTTGTTCGCAGTAATCAAAGTCGCCAACGTGGTGGTCGTCTCAATGAATTCCCCTGGATTGGCAATGGTCTCCGTGACCGTACCAATCGTCACTTCGGTTTCGGGCTGTGCCGCGATCACTCGAATCACGTCACCACCCGTTCGGGTCATTAGTGGGGTGGCAATGTGCTCCATACCCCATCGATTCACTGGCAGCAGTTGTTCCAAGAGATAATCAGCGAAAAACGGATCCGCCGAATTGACATTGGCGATTCTATGACTGCCAAAAACCCCTACAGGTTTGTCAGATACCACTTGTGTACCGGTCAGGTCCGCTGGCGAATCGGAAGTATTTCTCAGTTGATAACAGTCTCCGAGGTTCGTCAGAACAATGGAGTACGGCACCCCGGGGAGTCTGAGACCCGTGAAGACCGAAGGCGTGATCGTGACCGTGGTGTTGGTCTGGGTGGCGACAATGGCAAACTGAGTACCATTCAGCTCTGGCACACCCCCATGAACATTACCGTAACTTCCGATGACATACTCCGTACCGAGCACATCGGATGGCAGTGCCAAGTAGCCATCAGCGGATTGGAGGACGTGGCTCATGGCAAAAACAGACACAGCTCCATTGGCGGTCACATGAACACCCTTTGGGGCCATCGCATCATTGAGTTCCGCCAGATCGGAAACATTGCTAATAGACAGACGAAACACGCCGGAGGCTGGTATTGTGAAAGGGGTGGTGATCCGAGCTGCAGGACCATTAAGCCGTTGAATATTTCCAGTGACACCAGAAGCACCGACTATACAGAGATCCAGCGACACCGGCTCAATCGCGAAGCTGTAATTCCCGGGAAAGGCGAACCAGAAGTCCTTCCCCTGGCAACTAAGGTCACAGGCAACATCCACGGCCGATTTGATCTGGAAACGGTGGTCTTCGACCTCACCAAAGCCACCGTCGCCCTTATACGAGAGGTTTCCTATCTGACTCAGCCTCCATCGAGAAAATCGTCCACCAGGTTGCAAGCCAACGGGGATGGCCACATTGAAGGTTTGAACTCCGTTAACGACCAATTGGTCGTCGAAGATGTGCTCGCCGGCGGAGTCCCATTTCAAATCGCGATCCAGGTCGATCCAGGCATTCAGCAATGCAGATAGACCTGGCGGCATGGTCACACGCACTTCGACCACAACTGTCGTTCCAGGAATGAGGGGTCCAAGAAACCGAATGCCATTCTCGTCATCCCCATTTCCGTCATCACCCAGCGACTGCGGGTGAGGTTGACCGTCCGGCTCCGAATCGATGCTCGTTCCAAGATAGAATCCGTTTGTGAGCACGTGCCGAGCGCCGTTGCTTACAGAGAGCGTTGGAAAGCCCGTCGGACTTCCAGCCAGTGATTCCGGGGCATCGCCATAGTCATAGGCGATCTGCGGTTTCCCTTGTTTGATCTCCACAGGCAGATCTTCAACTTCGCCGATCGGAGCACCGCCAAAATAATCGACAACTCGTACCGCAGAGATCCTGTTGTTGTCACCCGTCAGGCGAAATCGACCTATAGTAGTGCCCGCTTTGGCATTCGAAGGAACAAAGAATCGAACTATCACTACAGCGACGTTTTGAGGGATTTCCATTTTTTGAGTTCTTTGAGGCGGCGTTTACGATGGGAGCGGTAGGCCTGATCGTTGCGCCGTGTGTGATATTTCACCAAAATCACCAGGTAGGCAGGTTCGCGTTTGG
>SXGU01100550.1_pt1 | contig 20273 bp, 25 predicted proteins | sample 3174531 | NCBI WGS metagenome assembly SXGU01 (sample SAMN11356863, study PRJNA531348) | freshwater metagenome | isolation source: freshwater sample F1-140 | place: China: Fuxian Lake, Yuxi | collected 2017-12-25 | reverse complement strand
CACCAGTGAGAATGAAACCAAGAGGATTGCCGAGAGCATCACAAACGCCATGAATTTTTGTAGAAAATCCGCCACATGAACGACCTAATGCTTGCTGCTCCCCGCTTCCGTGTTTTTTTTAACAGCACCAGCTGCACAAGCGTGAGCACGCAGAATCGTAGAATCAACCATGATATATTCCATGTCGGGATCTTTTGCAAAATAATACAGCATTTTATACCAAACTCCACGCTCCGCCCAATCGGCAAAGCGGTGGTATAGTGCGTTCCAATCACCATATTCTTGCGGCAATAATCGCCACTGAGAGCCGCTACGAGCAAGCCAAAACACTGCCTCTACAAATTGGCGTGTTTTTTCTTCATTGCCAGTATGAATTTTAGGAAATTCAACAAGATAAGAATAAATTTTTTCCCAAGTTTTTTGTTCTATTCTGCGTGTGTATGTCATAAAGCACCTCCTAAAACGAGGGCTAGCACATATTGGTTAAAAATTTCTCAACAGAACCTAGCCAATCAATTCCTGTAGTATCTTCTATTTTACCATTATTATTTCCAGCACCTAAAGAGCCATTTCTAGTGCCAGCAAAAGGATTGCTATTAGAAAATCCAACCGCGCTTGCCTCACTCGGTGGTAAATCTCCTGGAAGAGAGTTGTATTGCAGCTTAAAAAGGTTCATTGCGGTGTTGTATTCGGTAATCTGCGAAATTTGGGCGCGTATTTCTGCTGCTTTTATTAAATCCTTTCCTAACAAAGCTCCGCCAACCAGAAAACCGATTATAACTAGGACTATGGAAAGTTCTATGAGTGTGAAAGCTGCTTGGTGCAATGGCGTTGTCCACGCCCACTGACTTGTCATCCATGTCTTGTGCGGGGGTTTTGAGCCACAAATTACGATATAGATTTTATCCCTATACCCCCACATAAAGCGGGGATGACGAGCGATGGTTACTTTAATTTTGCGTTTGACAATAAGCCACAAACTGCAATTTTTTGCTTTGCTTTGCTTTGCTTTGCGCCATTTTGTGTCTCCATTTCAATTTCTCCTATCACAGCTTACCATATATACCACTAACAGCTATAGCACAACTTGCCGAGCTAGAGTTTATGCGTGGCAAAATCAGGCGCGGGTTTTTGCCTGCTGCCGCTAGAGCCGCCGTTTCTGCCACTGACGGAATGGCGTGAATTGCCACCACTTTCTGCGAAATTGTCTGCGCCAGATTCGCGACCGCTTCGCATTTTTCCTGCGGAATAACCAGCAGCGGCAAATCCATAGCCTCGGCGGCGTGCATCACATTTTCCGCTCCTTCCTTCACCCAAGCAGTCGCCAGCACAGCAACCTCGCTAATCGCTACATCCGCCCGTTCCAGCGCATTATGCACCAGCTCTATTATTTCATCCGCCGTGCAATTTTTGCGGCAACCAATTCCAATCGCAATCCTCATTTAGCCAAATCCTTTTTTATGGCACTCCACTGCATAACGCGCATGGCGGGGCGAAGCCCTGTCATACTGCCCACATCTTCGGCACGGTCTATGCCTATTCTGATAATATTCCCGCCATATTTTTTATGCGCTGCGATAAGCTGGCTTTCCGTTTCCAGCGTCACCGCATTCACCACCAGCCGCCCGCCATTTTTAAGCGCGTTATAAGCCGCCTCTATCACTGCAAGATTGCCGCCGCCACCGCCGATAAACACTGCATCGGGGGCTTCGGCATTTGCCAAAATTTCTGGCGCACTTCCCTCTATAATCTGCAAATGCGGCACACCTAGATTTTTGGCGTTTTGCCCTGCACGCGCTGCTCGTTCTGGATTTTTCTCAAAGCCAATAGCGCGGTTGGCGGGGTGGGAAAGCAACCACTCAATAGCCACCGAACCCGCTCCCAGCCCAATATCCCACAACAACTCGCCGCGTCGTGGTGCGAGCGCGGAAAGCGTAATTGCGCGGATTTCGCGCTTGGTTAGTTGCCCGTCATGCTCAAATAAATCATCAGGCAAACCGCTTGCAAGAGGCAATGCTTGCTTGGTGAGATGGGCAGGAATTTCAAGGGCGATCATGTTGAGGCGAGCAAAAGATGATGACTGGATGATTGGATGATTAGATGATTGATAAAAAATTATGTTTTCCTTATCTCCGCCTAAATGCTCCAAAACCCACATTTTTGCCTCGGCAAATCCTTTTTTTTCTAACAATTCCGCCAGTAATTTTGGAGTGGTTTCATCGGTGGAGAGAGCTAGAATTTTAGCATTTGGTTGCAGATGCGGAATGATATTTTCCAACGCCCGCGCGTTAAGCCCAATGGTCACTATGTCCTGCAAAGCCCAACCAAGCCGAGCCGCCGCCAGTGAAAAACAGGATGGCGCGGGTATCACCAGCATTTCCTGTACGGGGATATGGCGAGCGAGCGTCGCGCCAATGCCATAACAAAACGGGTCACCAGAGGCGAGAACACAGATTTTAGGGGTTAGGGACTGGGAACTAGGGGCTAGGGAAAGAATTTCATTTATAGAATTTTCCAGCGGATTTTGCCAGATTTTTGCTTCGCCTCCCACAAGTTCTGCCGCCAACTCCAAATGCCGCGCACCACCATACACCACATCCGCCGCGGCGATAAGCCTCCGCGCCTGCTCGCATAAACCAGCAACGCCATTTTCGCCGATACCGATTATGGAAAGCCACGCTCTATTAGTTGATTTCTTTGACACCTGAAACAGCCTGACGACGAGAATTGATATAATCAGCATAAGACATATTCTTTGCCTTCTCATCCGTCAAATAACTTATGCCATCAACGATTTCCTGCTCTTTTCCCACCTCTTTTTGCAAATAATCAACTGACATTGCCTCTTTCATATCCGTATGAAGATTCTCAACACCAAGCTGGCTACCTCTTGTTTTCTTCCAGTGATAGAACATTCCGTAGACGCCGCCAATAATACCACCAGCAGCCATTCCAGAACCTCTATTAAGAGACGACAATCCAGCTATGCGTATTGCGTTAGTTTCTTGTGCTTTTCCTAGGAAATATCCAGCAAGCGCACCAAGTTTTCCGAGTATAAAAATTGGCAAATGCTCTTTTACAAAATCCCAAACGCCAAGTTTTTGGCTCTTGCGCTCTTCAAGAGGCACTATCCGCTCTTTTAGTAACGCATTATGGTTTAGGTTTTGTGATAATTCCTGCATTTTAGCTTAAGCTCCAAGCCCTTCTGCGGTTTTATTTTCTCTTGCATCCGCCCGTTCATGTTCTTTTTCTTGGTGCGAATGATGCTTTTTATGCGCATCCGCATGATGGTGTTCTTCGCCCATTCTAGCTTCTTTTTCCGCAATAATTTTTTTGATTAATTCTGATTGTTTGCCCAGAGTTTCTTCAAATTGAACACGGCTTTCCATGATATTCGCAACATCATTGTTGATTTCATCAACACCGAATTGTTGCCTGCGAACCCTTTTCCAATGCTCGTAACCAGCAAATGTTGAGCCAATTATCAAGCCGAGCCAAGCACTTCCCCATATAGTATAAGTCTTTGCGCTTATTAGCTTTCCTTCTTGTCTAGCTATCGTGTCTACATTTTTCATTAATTTTGAAGAATCAAGAACATTGTCTGCAAACCATTCTGAAAATTTTGTATCTGCTAAATTCCTACCTAAAAAATAGCCAACACCAGCACCGCCAAATGTAAAACCAAGTGTTTTTGCTTGGTCTTTGGCAAAATTCTGTGCATTTAGTTCTTGTTCTATTTGCTCTGGTGTTTTGATTGCTCTATCGTTCATAAATCCCTCGCTTAAATGCCTTGTAATGCTAAATTATTGACCGATTATGGAATTTTATCCACAGATATAATATGAAGTTTTTATGACAGTTCCAAAATAGTCGTTAACGAAGTTGTCATAAAAACTTCACATGCAAATTCATAAAAATACTTTATAATTGGTAAATATAAGGTTAAATAAAGGCGTTGTTGCTTGTTAAAATAAGGTGGTGAATATGGCAAATATACAGAAAAAACAATATTCTATTGATGACTTTAAGGCGGGATACGACGATGTAACCGCGCTTTATGACTTGTCGGATGACCTGCTGGCGACCGTGGAAGCTGGTGGTATATCTTCGCCAGAAGATCAACTGAAGCTGGTTGAGCCACTGATTAACGAGGTGGCAGAGGCAGCCGATGTGCTGGCAGAAGAGTTTATTTTGGTGGCAGAAAGCAAAAAGCCATATTCAGCCAGCAAATTCAGCAAAAAACGCATAGAAAACGCGCTTCGGCGGATTTTTGTTGCTATCCATGAATATGGCGAAAACACCAAGCAAACGGCTAGTAATATCGCAACGCCAATTGTTAAAAAAATTCAAGCCCAACTTGATAAAATCGTAGTTATCTTCTTTGAATTCGTACAGATTTCACTCCAGAGCGTCATGAATAAAAGCGAGATGGAGGCGATCCGCCTGCGCGATACGCGCATAGCTATTATGATGCACCAGATTGGGCTTGCTTCTCAACATTAGATAGCGCCAGCACTCGTGACAACACTATCTAAAAATCTCTGTCATAGCGATTGATGATAATGGTTATCAATTGCAAGTGAAAAAACACCCCTTTCTTTGTTGGATTAAAAAAACTATAAATTCACCATAGCACAGAGAAATATGCTCTGGCAGTTGTATTTTTTATGTTCTGACCATAAAAAAAGGCTGGGATACAAGACCCCAGCCTATCAAGTCGCAGGACGTTTACAAAAGCGAAAATTTTTGAGGTTTTCGCCGAAACGCCTAAATATATTACAAGTTCCGTGCCAAACCAAAAAACTTAAGAAATCCGCTGGTCATAGCCGTTTTTGCCGTCACAATCATGCCTATTTATTAGGCAAATTCCTGTGTGTTGATTAAAAAATAGGCAGCGACAAATAGGCGGGTGACAAATATTTTCTGCGGTCTATAATCCGCCCTATGGATAATAAATATACCAATAAATACGACATTTTAATCGCGGGCGGGGGCATGGTGGGCTTAAGCATGGCGATTGCCCTTGCGCGGGATGGCGTTCAAGTTGCGGTGCTAGAAAAAACCGCTATGCCCGCTCAGCTGGAAGAAAAATTTGACGGGCGGGTTAGCGCGATTTCGCTGGGTTCACAGCGGATATTGGCGGATATTGGCGCGTGGGAATTCATGCGTGAATATGCTGAGCCGATTTTAGATATTCGTGTGACGGATGGTTCTGCGCCGCTATTCCTGCATTATGACCACCGCGAGGTAGGAGACGATCCGTTTGGTTATATTCTGGAAAATCGTCATACGCGCTATGGCTTGCAGGCGGCGGCTGCTAAGCTTGAAACCCTCACGATTATTGATAATTTTGCCATAAAAAACCTGATATGTGACGCGGCTAGCGCGACTGTGGTTGGCGCGGACGGAACAACTCTAAAAGCGCGGCTGGTTATTGGCGCGGATGGGCGCGGCTCGCAAATCCGCGAATTGGCGGGCATTAAAACCACAAGCTGGAGTTACAAACAAACGGCGATTGTCTGCACTATTGAGCATGAATTGCCGCATAATGGCTTGGCGCAGGAGAGGTTTTTGCCTGTTGGACCTTTTGCGGTGTTACCGATGCTGGGCAATCGTTCGTCGCTGGTGTGGGTTGAGCCTGATGAACGCGCTCCTGTGTATATGGAGCTGCCCGAAGAGGAATTTGTGCAGGAAATTGCTGAGCGCATCGGCGGCTATCTCGGTAAAATAAAAACCATTGGTGGGCGGTTTTCATATCCGTTGTCACTGCTCCATGCGCGGGCATATACGGCGCAGAGGGTGGCACTGATTGGTGACGCGGCGCACGGAATGCACCCAATCGCGGGACAGGGGGTTAATCTCGGTTTCCGCGATGTTGCCGAGCTGCGGGAATTGATTTTGGCGAAATATTCTATTGGGCTTGATATTGGCGGCGAAAGCCTGCTTGCCGATTATGCGCGGTTGCGGAAATTTGATAATATTACCATGCTGGCGGTGATGGATATTTTGAATCGGCTATTTTCCAATAATATTTTGCCAGTGCGCCTTGCCCGCGACGCTGGGCTGTGGGCGGTTGGTAAAATGCCACCGCTGAAACGCTTCTTTATGCGCCACGCTATGGGTGTAAAAGCTATCTAGGGTTTTTGCGAGAGCTAATCATCTTGCCGACCTGATTGCTGATGCTTTGCATCATGCTAGAGCCACCGCCGCTAGCCTCGCCACCGCCGCCGCCAATTCCCTTGAAGGTTTGAACAAATGAGCCAATTCCACTCGAACCGCTAGCAAAGCCGCTGCCGAGCGGTACTGTTGTTTGCGAACCAGCCAAGTTGCGGGCAATTTCCGAGCTGGCTTTTAGGATTGCCGAGAAGGCATAGCTAATAATCAACATAGTGATCAAATGATAGGTCAGGAAATAAATAAATTTCTTTTCCTCCAGCATCTTCCCCGGTGGGATAAGTTCATTATGTCTGCTGGTATCATCCAGCACTGTTTTATCCAGACAAGCGATACGCGGGACGGAATCAGTTATAACAGCTCCTGAGCTGTCAAGGATAGTAGGCTCATAATTAAGTTTGCAAAAGCCGATGCTGTCCAGCGGGCTTTGTACTGCCCCTTCATCTTTCCACACGGTGGTGTGGGTTAGCACCGAGGATAAATCACTAATAAAGCCCATAAACTGGCTGCTGATACTCAGCCACAAGGCGAGGATGGCGAAGGTTATCATCGGCTGCAAAGTGTATGACACCATGTATTTCAGCCAGTTTTCGAACAATGAAATCGTGGTTTTGAACAACACGAAGCTGAGGAAAATCGGGCTAAGGGCGATGAGGAACGCCACCGCGCTGATGCCCATCAAAAAGCTGATTACCGTGCGGGCGAAGATGGAAATCGTCATCCAAAATAATGACATAACCATTACAAATAGCGGCGGGCAGACGAACGATAGCAGCAAGAAAAATATCAAAAGCTTACCCTTGTCGCTGAATAAACCGCCGTGAGTTTCGGGAGTCGCGCCAGAAGGTGTTAGCAGCTCTTTTACTCCGCCGACTATCGCATAAAGCCTATCATCAATTTGCCCGAAAATTCCGCCGAGACTGTTATCCGTTACGGGTGTGAGTTGGGTAAAAAATTTCGCCCCGCCCATGTCTATAATACTCAGCACCCAATCAATACTTTGCACCGTAAAGCCGATAAATAAATTATACAGCAAGCCAATCGCCAGAGTGCTTATGCTGGAAAATGCCCAGATGCCGCCGATTTTTAGCAAATGAATAGCAATATCGCCGCCAGCAAATTGCGACTTTCCGATCAGAACTTGCGCTCCAAACGCCACGATATACAGCGTCAGCACCACTTTTAGCACGGGCAGCAAATGGAACTGCAAAGCGCAATATACCGCGCTTAGCGTGTCGTTCAAAATGCCAATATAATTACAGACGATAAGGCTGAATATTCTTGGATTTTCACCAGTAGGTTTGTCGCAGGTTGTTTCTCCAAGCTTTTCGGTGGGAAACAGACCGCCTTCGGTTACGCCACCGCTGGAATTACAGCCAACCATTTTGAAACCTGCGTCAGCCATTGCAACTTCAGAAAATATTCCCATCAGCATTATCGCCAACATAAAAAAAGCAATGAATTGGCGGGTGAGATTCATATCAATAATCCTCTGGGAGGCTAGCAAAGCGACCATGCGCTGCACCTAGGGATTTTATGTCATTGGTGAAAATCGCCAGTGCGTCCTCGGCGTCTTGCAGAGAAATTTTAAGCCCGATGCTCTCGCCATTTTGCTTGAGCAGTAAATCGCCCTTTTGCCGCTCCATATACAGCATCATCAGCGCGTCATGATTGTTTAAGCCAATATTCTGCGCGGGATAATCCAGCGGCACTTCGTCGGGGATATAAATATGCGTGGCGCAGGAATCCATAACCGTTTTGAATATGCTGGTTTCTGGGCATTTGGCGGGTGAACTGCTGGTGAGCATCACCATGACACCACGCTCACGCAACATGGCAAGCAAGCTTTCAAGGCGCGGCGCGAAAAAGGCGTTTTCCAGTAAATCAAAGGCTTCATTCAGCACGATAATAGTCGGTGAGCCATCAATCGCGCCAATCACCCTGTGCATCAGGTAAGAAAATAACGGCAGCACAAAAGCAGGTTTGGCAAAGGCGGGCGACATATCAAACCCGACCATATCGGTTATTCCCGCGCTCAAATTCAAACTATCCTGCGCGAAATCAAATAGTCCAGCATATTCGCCCTTGCCCATCCATTGTTGCAACGGCGCGGCTAATTCAGCATTGGTGCTGGCGACAATCGCCGCCATATTGGGCAAATTGCGTTCGGCTTCTGGCAGGTTGTAAAGCTGTGCCACTGCGCCGCGCAAAATATCTTTCGTCGCGCTATCCAGCGGCGCATCTGGCGAAATCAACAATCCACACCAAGCGGCAAGGAACGATTGGTTATATGGCGATGCTTCCAAACTAAAAGGATTAAGAGCAAGGCGCGGCGATTTATCCTCGCGCTCATCGCGGTTGATTTTGGAAATTTGCTTGAGAGGGAAATAATTACCGCCCATTTTATTCAGGAAAAGCCGCGCTGATTGGTTGCGGTCAAACAGGAACATTCGTGCAGGGAATTTGCGCGTTTGCGAAAGCAGAAAATACTGCAAAATTTTGCTGCTACTGTCGCCAAAACTATTGAAATCAAAAAACGCTGTATGTCCATTGTCGCCGACATGGAAATTAAAATAATAGGGCGAGCCAACGCTGGTCGGGATTTGCGACACGCATTTACCCCAGTGATTGCCATCCACACTGCCACTAGAAAAGCGGTTTAAGCGACAAAACCCGCCGATATTTTCCAGCGCGATGGTGTTGCGGCGGCGCACGAATTCAAAATTTCCGGGGAACTGCGCCCAGAAACATTCCTCCATGCGGATATCCTCGCGCACGCTCACCAGCCCTAAATCCATAAATACTTGCTGGAATGTTCGCACATCGCGGTCTAGCTGCTCAAAATCATCCACCATCACCATGATGCTGATTTGTTGTTCGCCAAAGTCGGTGATTTTTTTGCGGTTGCTCGCCAGCATGTTTTTTATGCCAAAATCCTCCATGGATTTGGTATCGCCGCTTAACTCAAAATATTCCTTTTGCGCTTCATAATGTTTAAGCACTTTTTCGGCGGGCATGAACACGAAATTCTGGCTGATAACCATCTCAATCGGGGCTTGCAACACGCGGTCAACCGTCTCAATCGGTATATCGCGGAATTGCTTGAGGGTAAGCAGCGAGGCAAAGCGTTTATCGCCCGTTTTTTTGCTTTTCGCCTCTAGCGCGTTAAAACCAAAATCAAGCACGCTGGTTTGTAGCGCGACGCTGACATTCATATCAGGCAGCGGAAAAGGCTCATTACGCAGATTAAAAATATTGCCGAAAAATTCCATTAGCTCGGAATAAAAAATATTCTGCCCGATATTTTGGCGCGGAATTTTGGCGGAAATTATATTGCTGGTGGGCAGCGGGCGTTCCACTAGCCCCAGCCGCTTGGCGTGACACTGGCTAGCCAGCCGCTCAAGAATGGAAGCACCGATAGCGTCCATTTTTATTTGAAGATTATCCAGATATTCATTGCGGAATTTGCGGTTGCGCTCGGGAAAAATCGTGTCTTTCAAATGCTGCTTATCAATAAACGGCGCGACCTGTGCGTCGTGCATAAAAGTTATATACACCTCGTTGTAATAGCTGTGTTCAAAGCTTTTTGCTTGATGCGTGGTTTTTTCCCATTTGCCATTGACATAACCAGAGAAATCGTCAGGGAAGCTTGCACTAAACTGTAGCGGGCGACGGCGGCGGATGGTGTGCAGCCAGAAGGCAACTTTTTCCGTAACATCTGTGTGAGAAAGCACATCACGAATAGCATCGCGGATGGTTTCGTGAATGCCGTCCATATTTTCGTTTGGCTCACCGCGGGCATTGCCGTCAATCTTTATAACCTGCACCAGCTCGCCGTCCTTGGTCATCAGCGTATGCGGGTTGAAATGTGTGTAATAAGGAATAAACTCGTGATAATCCACCCGCTTGAACGGCGCGGCTTTTTCTTTTACTGCACGGGATATTTTCGCTTTTGCCATATTTTTCTGGTTTAGTTTGTGAACAATTTTATCAGCTATGTTTGCGCGCAACCATTCGCCCAGTCTGTTAATATCATTTTTGTGGTATCAACGCCAAGCGATAATATTAGGCTTGGCGCACCAAATATAGCGGCAATTCCCACACCTAGCATCAACGCTTGCCCCCATTTTATTTGCCCGAAGGCTGCGCCAATTCCCAAAAAAATTACGCTAAGAACTGCAACTCCGCGCCCAATATCGGAAGTTACCATCGAAACAATGTTGCACAATACCCACCCAGTTGGCGTGGGCAACCCTATCATGCCCTGAGCGTCCTTAGCTACATTGAAAAAATTAAAATCAAAGTTTCGGATAGCAAACGCGCTGCTGCACGACATAAAATAGATGCCTGACGATAATAATATTAATGTGGTTATAGCTCGTGCATTTTTCATATATTGGACTTCTCCTAAACACATGAACCAATAAAGCCTGTGAGCAAAGTACCCAAGAAATTATTCCCAAAAATGAGCTGTGGAACTATAATTGGCGCACCAAAGGTCAGCGAAATACCAACGGCAACTAGCATCGCCTGTCCCCATGTCACCTTGCCCAAAGTTGCGCCAATGCCGATTATCATCACCGCGAGGGTGGCAATTCCACGCCCAATGTCCGACCAGATCATGGTCACCACATTGCACAGCACAATGCCTATCGGTGTGAAACCCGTAAGGGCGAAAGCGTGGCTGCACAGCAGAATATAAATTGCCAATGCCGCTATTGTGGTAATTGTAAAATGCTGAATTTGCCTATTGTCAATTACAGCAGTTTTTGTTTTTGGGTTTTTCATAATTTTTACCATAGTTATTATTAATTGTTCTAGGGCGTAATAGGTGGCAAACAAGGAATATTAGCGACAAAATCTACACCAAAATTCCCTATCTGCATAAAGAGCAATGGCAGGATTAGCGGCGCACCAAACATAATGGCAATTCCAACTGCGACAGTCATCGCTTGCCCCCATGTCACTTTACCAAGCATCGCGCCAATACCGACAGACATTACCGCAAGGGTGGCTATCCCGCGCCCAATATCTCCGAGTATCAAAAGCAGAATCGTACACAGAACCCTTTCGATAGGCTCAAGACCACTAAATAAAAACCCCGCAATTTGGTCAAAAACGCTTTTTGGTGGTTCTGCAGCAACAGCATACACAGGTGCGACCAGTGCGAAATAAGCCGCAAAGCTTATTAGTAGCAGCGAGGCGTAGTGTGTTTTTGCTCTAATCATCACCATATATTCCTATAAATTTTCTATCCACCTTACAACTCTACCACAAATATGTGACAGTTTTTTGACAGTTTTCATCTTTTTTGTGTTTTTTTTGAAAAGATTTGTATTTTTATGACAGTTGCGTTACAAGCTCCCAGACTATAACTCAAAAAAGGATAACAAATTATGAATGATATTGAACAAAAGCTCTCCGCAATGGGAATTACACTGCCACCGTCGGTTATGCCAGCGGCAAACTATGTTCCCTACACAGTTTCGGGCAATTTGGTGTTCGTTTCTGGCACTTTGCCAATGAAAGACGGCAAACCGCAAGACATCGGCAAATTGGGCAAGGAATTCACTATTGAGCAAGGGCAGCAAACCGCAAAACTTTGTGGTATCAATATATTAGCGCATGTGAAGGCTGCTTGCGGTGGGGATTTAAGCCGTGTGGTTAAATGCGTTCGTATGGGGATTTTCGTAGCCTCTGCCGAAGGCTTCACCGCGCAACCAGCCGTTGCGAACGGCGTTTCCGACATGATGGTAGAAATTTTTGGTGAAGCTGGCAAACACGCTCGCTTTGCCGTTGGCGTTGCCGAGCTGCCATTTGGCGTGGCAGTTGAGGTGGACGCGACATTTGAGATTAGATAAATAGAGAATTCGAGGACTAGAGGACTAGATTTTTTCGGATTATCCAGTTTTCTAGTTCTCAAATCATTCCACCGCTTGGCGAGCTAGCCACCGCTTGCTCGCGCTTTGGCATTCTGCCCGCCAGATACGCCATGCGCCCCGCCGCCACTGCTTGTTTCATGGCTTTTGCCATGAGGACGGGGCTTTCGGCGGCGGATAGCGCGGTGTTCAGCAATACGCCCGCGCAGCCCAGCTCCATGGCGATGCAAGCGTCGGAAGCAGTGCCGATCCCCGCATCCACAAGGACGGGAACGCAGAGGCATTCGGCGATCATGCGGATATTCAACGGGTTTAATATGCCAAGACCACTGCCGATTGGCGCGGCAAGCGGCATAACCGCGGCGCAGCCAGCATCCGCTAGTTTTTTTGCCATTATCAAATCATCATTGCTATATGCCATCACCGAAAAACCTTCAGCGACCAGTATTTTAGCAGCTTTCAAAGTTTCCTCTGCATCAGGCAGCAAGGTTTTTTCGTCGCCAATCACCTCTAGCTTCACCAGCTCCCATCCACCCAATTCCCGAGCGAGACGAAGTGTTCGCACCGCTTCATCGGCGGTATAGCAACCAGCGCTATTGGGCAGGTAGGTGTATTTTCTGGGCGGTAGAGTGGCAATCAGGCTCTGCGCCCCTGCCGAGGAAAGGTCAGTTCGGCGCACAGAAACGGTGATGATTTCCGCGCCCGTTGCCTCCACCACCGCTTTTGTTTGCGCCATATCGGCATATCGCCCCGTCCCCACCAGTAACCGCGAGGAGAATTCCCGACCAGCAATTATAAGCTTATCTTCCATCAACCACCGCCTATAAAGGAAACGATTTCCACCGCGTCGCCATCATTCAAAAAAACCTCCTCGTGGCGCGAGCGGGAAACGATTTCGCGGTTGATTTCCACGGCGATTTGCGACTTTTCCAGCGCAAGCAAAGATAGCAATTCCTGCACGCAGGCAGGTTTTTCAAGCTTATATGGTTTTCCGTTTAGAATGATGTTCATAGATGACGAGATTACTAGATGACGAGATGACGAAAATATGTTACAAACTATTCCTATCATCTCGTAATCCTATCATCAAGTCATCTCATTCAATAGTCGTTTATGCTTAAAATTCTTATCCTCAACGGCCCCAACCTCAACATGCTCGGCACTCGTGAGCCAGAAATTTATGGCAGCGAAACGCTTGCCGATATTGAGGCGAAATGCGCGGCGCATGCGGTAAAGCTTGGGCTTGAGATGGATTTTGTGCAGTCAAATAATGAGGGCGAGCTGGTAACACTAATTCAGAATTCGGCAAAAACCCATCAAGCCCTTATTGTCAATGCTGGCGCATATACCCACACTTCCATCGCGCTGATGGACGCTCTGCTCGCGCTCGCAACCCCAGTTATTGAGGTGCATTTGTCAAACATCTTCCGCCGCGAGCCTTTCCGCCATGAATCATATATTTCCAAGGCTGCAAAGGGCGTAATCTGCGGCTTTGGCAGCGATAGCTATATACTCGCGCTTTCGGCAGTTAAAAACCTAATAGGCGCAAAATAATGTGGCGGGTTGGACATCGTGGGGCATGCGGTCATGCGCCTGAAAACACCTTGGCTTCTATGCGAAAAGCCCTTGAAATCGGTGTGGATGGCTTTGAGTTCGACATTCAGATGAGCAAGGACGGAATTCCCGTTGTAATTCATGATGATACTCTGGAGCGCACGACCAATGGCAAAGGCTTTGTGCGTGACTTTACCTTCAAAGAACTGCAAGAACTTGACGCTGGGAATGGTGAAAAAATCCAGTCCCTACAGAATGTTATAGAAATGGTGGATAAACGCTGCCGCTTGTTTATTGAGCTGAAAGCCGAAAACGCAACCAAGCCAGTGTCCGATTTATTGGCGCATAGCGTTCAAAATCTTGGTTGGAGCTATGAACAACTGCTGGTTTGCTCATTTAACCATCAGCAAATCGCAGAAATTCGTGCTATCAATCCTGAAATCCGCACTGTGGCTATCTTTGTTGGCATTCCTGTAAGCCTTGCCGTCATCGCGCAGGAGGCGGGAGCGTGGGCGATTAGCACCGCGCATTTGCACAGCAATCAAGCCTTGGTGGATGATGCCCACGCCCGCGGGCTGAAATCATTTGTGTGGACAGCAAATAGCGAAGCCCACATCGCCGCCGCCAAAAAACTCGGCGTGGACGGAATTATCAGCGATTTTCCTGACAGAATTGCTTAAGATTCTGTTCGTAATCTCGATGTAGCTACAAAACGCTTTGTTTTTTATCTAATCAATATCTCCGCTGGAATACCAAGCCCAGCATTTAGCTTGCGAATCATTGGCAATGTTAGTTTCCTTTTGTGATTAAACACCTCGGAAACGCGGGCGCGGCTACCTATATATTCTTCCATATCTTTGCGCTCTAATTCCCGTTGTTCCATGATAAATTCAATCGCAGAAATGGGGTCTGGAGCATCAATTTTATGATGTTTTTCTTCATACGCTGCGACCAATGTCACCAGCACATCCAAGCGATCGCCATCCTTGCTACCCAATTTTGCATCCATCAACTTATCAATAGTTTGTAGTGCCTCTTTATAATCGCGTTCATCTTTAATTGGTTTTATTTGCATTTCATATCTCCTTCACCTTTATTTTATCATACTGCGCGTGAGTCCCGATAAACCGTATATACAATACGCGATAAGGATAGTTCACTGCCACTACCAGCCTGTATTTATTCCCAGCAATATTAAAAATAACTCGGTTGCTGCCTATAAAACTTGCATTTCGAAATTGCTCTTTAACCTCAGAAGGTTCAGCCCAATCCGCCTCTTTCGCTGTTTTGAACCAGCTTTTTAGAGGTTGCTCACTGTCGGCATAAGCAGGGCTTTCCCAAAAATCACGCAAAATTTTTCTAGCAATAATTCTCATAATATGTTTATAACACGCTCCCATATTGGGAGCAAGTGGAATATCTTTTAAGTCCAATATTATGCAAAAATATGTCAAAAAATGTTGCGTTGCGGCAAAAATGTGATAACATGCAGCAATAATTTTTACAAAAATAATTAACTGTTGTGACATCGTTTATGGCGCATTTTGATGCAAATTCTATGGTTGTAGATAAAAATGAATTTTTAGGGACAGGAAACCACAGCCTGTTCTTAAAGTTTTACGCAGTTTCTGACTTGCTGGCGATATTACTTGGCTTTGCCTTTGCCTCTGCGGTTTTATTGCTCTCTTATGATATTTTTTCGATACAAAACGAACTGCTAACTTATAGCCACGCCAGAGCCATTGGTTTTACCATCGTTCTTGCGGGTGTTTTGCTATGGTTTGAGCATAGCGGTCATTACCGTATGCGGATGCCATTTTGGCAGGAAGCACAAAAAATTGTTTCCGCGCTTGGGTTCGCGCTTCTTATTGATGTTTTTCTTCAGTTTTCCTCTAAGCATGATGTGTCGCGGACACTTATAATTCTTGGCTGGGGACTGGCGATACCGTCGGTTATTGGCGGGCGAATTCTGGTTCGTTATTTTGCGAATAAGCTTGGCGTGTTCAAAATCTCCACTTTGTTGGTTGGCGGTGGCGAAACGGCAAGGCAGGCGATTTCCGCAATAAATTCTGCACCAGAGCTTGGCTATACAATTACCGCACAAATAAAAAATCTGCCAGAAGCTTTTTTGCTGGCGGGGCGTTCGTGGAAAACGCTGTGTGCCAACCATAATGCTCATTATGTAATCATCGCGCTGGACGGTGCGGATTTATCGGCATCCGAAAAAACTATGGCGAAGCTGATGCGCGAAACTATACCGTTTTCCGTTGCGCCGCCACCGCGCCATTTGCCAGTGCTGGGCATGGAAAGGCAGTATTTTTTCAATCATGATGCGTTTCTGCTAACGCGGAATTCTGGCTTGGTGCAGCCATTGCCGCGCATGATTAAACGCTTGTTTGACATTGTGGTTGCGGGATGTGCGTTGATTGTTCTTTCGCCGATTATGCTTATTATCGCTTTCCTTATTCGCCGCGATGGTGGGGACGCGCTGTTTGGGCATAAGCGCATAGGGCAGGGCGGGAAAATTTTTCCTTGCTGGAAATTCCGCTCAATGGTGATGAATGGGGATGAAATTCTAAAGAAACATCTGGCGGAAAATCCTGCGGCACGGGAAGAATGGGAAGCAACCCAGAAACTGCAAAATGACCCGCGAGTTACCAAGCTTGGGCAATTTCTTCGCAGCTCTAGTTTAGATGAAATCCCGCAGATAATCAATGTGCTAAAAGGTGATATGAGCCTCGTTGGGCCGCGCCCGATTGTCGCCGATGAGGTGAAGCACTATAACTATGACATCGCACATTATCACCGCGTTCGACCCGGAGTTACTGGCTTGTGGCAGGTTAGCGGGCGAAATGATGTCAGCTATGCCAAGCGCGTACAGATGGATAGTTGGTATGTCCGCAACTGGTCGCTGTGGCACGATATTGCCATTTTATGCAAGACCGTTCCCGCCGTCCTAAAGCGCAGTGGTGCGTATTAGTTCTAACATCTGTGCATGGTCAACGGTATGGGCGTGGTAGGGGAAGCCCTGATAGTGCGTTGCGCTATAATCTGGGTGTGCGCTTGCGTCATCGCCATATAAAATCGCCGTGCAGCCCGTATTCATCGCGCATTCAAGGTCAATTTCGCTATCGCCAATAAACCAAATATCCGCAGCTGGTTCAAAGCCGCTGCCCGCAAGTGCGAGGTGAACTGGGTCAGAAAACGGCTTGTCCCGCGCTGCATCATTCGCGCCGACGATACTATCAAACAGGTGCGCCCAGCCGATATGCTTTGCTTCCTCGCGCAAGTTTCCGCCTTTTTTGTTGCTCACCACCACGCTATATAGCCCAAGTTTTTTTACTTCTTCCAACATTTCCTGCGCGAGTGGCAGGGCTTCCAATTTGCCCAAATGGCTGGCGCGATAATTCGCCTGATAACGCTCCGCCGCTTTTTCCCAATTATCACCAAAAATCTCAGGGAAAGAATCGCGCATGGATTTGCGTACCCGCGCTTTCACCTGCTCAAAGCTCCACGGCTCAAGCCCCATCTCGGTAAAAGTTGTGGCAAGTGCGCTATGAATAATCGGCCAAGTATTAACGAGGGTATTGTCCCAATCGAAAATTATCGCGTTTGGGGCAGGAAGTTTTTTTGTTGGCATATTTATAGGTTTTTCCCCGTTTGCTTCAGAATATGAGCGTTATAAAGCTCTTGCAGCTTTTTGGTGATTTCGCCAACTTTGCCATTCCCCACCAATTTATCATCAATTTTCACCACTGGCAGAACATTGATACTGGTTGAGGTAATGAAGGCTTCCGCGGCGGCTTTCGCCTCCACAATGTTAAAAGCGCGTTCGGAAACGGGAATTTTCGCCTTTTTAGCGAGTTTTAGCAAAACATCGCGGGTTATGCCGCCGAGGATATTTTGGTCAGCGTGATGCGTCACCAACTCGCCAGATTTAGTAACAATAAACACATTGGAAGCCGAGCCTTCATTCACCTTACCGTCCGCCTCTAGCAGCAACGCTTCGCGCACATGCGCCCGATATGCCTCTTGCTTGGCGAGAATATTGCCGAGCAGCGACACCGATTTAATATCGCGCCGCGCCCACCGCCTATCAGGCTGGGTTATCACCTTCACTCCGTCTTTGAATTCATGCGTTTTTGGCGTTTTTGCACCACAAACGGTCATCACCAAGGCGGGGCGAGTGTTCTTTGGGAATACATGGTCGCGCTTGGCAACCCCGCGGGTTATCTGGATATACAGCCCGCCATCCTCGCGCCCGTTGCGCTCAATCAACTCACGAGCAATAATTTTAAGCGCGTTCAGCGAGGCAGGCAGCGGTATTTCCAGCTCATGCAAGCTGCGCTCTAGGCGTTTGAAATGCGCGTCACCATCCAGCAATATGCGGTTGAAAAAGGCAATATATTCATAAATACCATCGGAAAATTGATAGCCGCGATCCTCTATATGCACACTTGCCTCTGCATGTGCCACATATTGCCCATTAACAAACGAAACCCGCGACATTTAAGCCCTCCTGAACAAAAATCCATTTTATTGGGCTTCCTCATAAACTAATTTTGCTGGAAAATTCACTTGCAAATGAAGCCTCGGAAAATGCTCATGTACTAGCGTGTACACTGCGCTTTTCCACTCCATTTGCTTCGCAATTTCCTCAGCAAAATTAGTTTATGAGGAAGCCTAATAGACAACTACTAAAACTTTATTGGTTAATAAAGCCAATTGTCATAAAAACTTCATTTTTCTTTTCGGATGGCTTGTGTTAGCTTGTAAATTGACGACGAGAGAACCTAGGCGCGACTTGGGAAAGGGCTGTTTATGGCTGGCGATACGATAATTTACCACCCACCGAAGGAAGAACCATCGGTTTTTAATGGCTGGATGGTTTATGGCTTGATGCTAGGGGCAATAGTCGGTTGGGGTAGCTTGCCAGCAGTTTTGTCGTGGAGTGCTATTAATGCCGTTATTGGTGGCACTTTTGGGTATGTTGCTGAAGACAGAGCGCAGCGAGATGGAATACGAGCAGAAAAACCACCAGAAAGTATTTTTAATTTTGGAATGCTTATTGGTGCGGTGGCTTGCGCTTTGACACCTTACTTTGTCGCTCCTGTTGGGGCTTCTGCTGCTGTGGTTGCGACATTTTCAGCCTTAAGTGCTGTTGCTGGCGGCTTGATGATGGGAGAATTGCACAAAAACGGCAAAACAAAGCTATACAACCTCGCCCTACAGCAACAAGCAGAGCGCGAAGGAATGGCGCAAACACCAGCGATAGAACACGCGCAAGAGCATTCCCATGAGCATTCCGTCGCGCAGTATAAAAATATTCCAGACCTTCCCGAACAATCGCCCACCACAGAAAAAGATGTGCATAATTGGGGTAAAAAAGTTGCAACAGGCGTTGTTGTTGATACAATAGCGAATAACTTGTCGTTCTGAAATAATTGCCTAAATGTCCTTTCTAGCAAAATTAAAATCTGGTCTTTCAAAAACCTCTGGCAAACTTGGCGGGGGGATTTCGGCTATTTTTACCAAGCGCAAGCTTGACAGCGCGTCGCTGGAGGAGCTGGAAGAATTGCTGATAGAGGCGGATTTGGGGGCGAGCCTTGCCGCTGAACTGGTTGGTGAATTTGCCAAAACCCGCTTTGACAAAAATATTGAGGCGGGCGAAGTGCGCGAATTTCTGGCGGGCAAAATCGCCGAAATATTAGCCCCATACTCTGTTCCACTAACTACGAACTACGAACTACGCCCTACGGTAATAATCATGGTTGGCGTAAATGGTAACGGCAAAACTACCACCATAGGCAAGCTCGCCAGCAAATTCAAGGCGGAGGGCAAAAAAGTGATGATTGCCGCCGCTGACACTTTCCGCGCCGCCGCTGTGGAGCAAATGCAGGTATGGGGCGAGCGGTCGGGAATTCCCGTCATCACTGGCGCGTTTCAGGCTGACCCTGCCAGCGTCGCCTTTAAGGCGTATGAACAGGCGCGTGCGGAAAATGTGGATATATTATTCATCGACACGGCGGGTCGCCTGCAAAATAAATCAAACCTGATGGCGGAACTGCAAAAAATCATCAAGGTGCTGAAAAAAATTGACGAATCTGCGCCGCACCATGTCCTGCAAGTTTTGGACGCGACCACTGGGCAAAACGCGCTGTCACAAGTGGCGGCATTTAAGGAAATGGTAAGCGTTTCTGGGCTTATCATCACCAAGCTAGACGGCACAGCCAAGGGCGGAATTGTCGTTGCTCTCGCCCGCGCCTCCAAGTTGCCTATCCACGCTATTGGTATCGGCGAGGGGGTAGAGGATTTGGATACATTCAACCCCGCCGATTTTGCCAAGAACCTAGTAGACTTAAACTAGAATCCATTGTTTAACTAGACAATCATGTCCTTGCTTTCCGTAGAAAATCTTTCACTTTCCTTTGGTAATACGCAAATTCTGCGCGGCGTTTCATTCGCTATTGAAAAGGGCGAGATGCTGGCGGTGGTTGGCGAGTCTGGCTCTGGAAAATCGCTCACCGCTCTTGCCTGCCTTGGCTTGCAGCCCGCAAATGCGGCGGTAAGTGGCGACATAATATTTGCTGGCAGTGCGATAGCTGGCGAAAAAAACTTCCAAAAACTACGCGGCAAAAAAATCAGCATGATTTTTCAAGAGCCGAT